>Ga0116176_10000186_pt1 | contig 51640 bp, 49 predicted proteins | sample AD_STIC08_MetaG_FD_89803 | JGI IMG/M metagenome (GOLD analysis project Ga0116176, IMG submission 89803) | Active sludge microbial communities of municipal wastewater-treating anaerobic digesters from USA - AD_STIC08_MetaG | ecosystem: Engineered > Bioreactor > Anaerobic > Digestate | place: USA...
ACAAGGACAGAGAAAGGAGAACCAACGACTACAACCACAACCCTGCTGAGCTACACTTAGACCCGCCAGGGTGGGTCAGTTTCCAAACGTTGCCCTGGGTCAAAATCCGACCGTTGCTAACACCAAACCAGATAGGCGAAAGCCTTGCCGTTCAGAGCCGCGGAGTTCGCAAGCGCGGAGATGTACTCGCCGATCTCCTGCGGGTTGAAGTCGTTAACCTTGAACTCGACCCACTCGGTCTCGTCCGGCAGCCTACACAACTCCCTCACGAGCCCAACGAGATAGTCGTTCGAGCGGTTTGGTGTCATGCGTCAAGTTCCCCATCCGAGCCGGCAGCGCTCGAATCGATCCTCTTCCCAATGTCGGCCTCGTCTTCGGTTTCGCCCAGGACCCCTGAGGCACGACAACGCCAGAGACGACCCGACGCCGCTCGAAACCCGAAGGGATCCAGGGGTTTACCGGAGACCTGCGACCTTGCTCGTCAGCCACGATGCGCCGGCATTGCCTGCCGATGCCTTGTCGCTGCCCAGCGTCGCCCGCTCGCTCATGTCGGCCACCAGCCGGGCCGCCTGCTTCAGCTCGGTCAGGCGGCGCTCGTTGACCGTGTACCCCCGGTGGACGTGCTCCCGCGGCACGCGCGTGGCCCAGATGCGGAGCTGCGTGCCCCGCTTCGAGTTGACCCGGTAGCCGACGGAGATGACGGCGTCAAGGTTGAACAGCCGCACCCGCCGGCGCACCTGCCGCGTGCCCTCGGCTTGAACCACCGAGAATTCCCCGGTGGTTGCCGCCTCGTCCAGCTCCCCGTCGCGGTAGATGTTGCGCCGGTGCAGACCGATCGTATCCGTGTCCTTGGCAGACAGCAGCGACATCTGCCGCTGGCTCAGCCACAGGGCGTCGCGCTCCAGCCAGATGCGCAGCTCCACGCTGCCGTCCGGGACCTCGAAGAGAACGACCTCTCCGGCGGGACCACAGTAGGACGTCGCCGGCTCGCACGCGACGGACCTGCCAACGCGGACCTTCACAACCTTTCTATCCGGCATCGACTTCCTCTGTGGGCGCATCGTCCTCTTCGCGTTCCTGACCGCCATCGCACGGCTCTTCGTCAGCCGGTTCCGGGTCCGGGTTCTCGTCAGGCAGCCGCGCCGCCGCCTCGCGCACGTCGAGCTTGCCGGTGACCACGTCGGCAATCAGGCGGGTGCGGTATTCCATGAATACCGCGATCTCTCGCCGCACCCGGACGGAAGTCGCCTCTATGCCGCCTGTCATTCGCACGATGGCGTCCGCGATGGCGACTTGCTCGTTGGATGGGGGATAGCAGGAAGGGATCTGCTTGAAGTCCTCCCAATAAAGGCGATTACGGTCCTTCACGATGCCGCGCGAGTACTTGTCGACTTCAACCATGTATGCGGGAAGCCTGAACAAGTATTCGAAATACCGCGGCTCGGTTCCCGGGAGTGGTCTGGCTACCACGTACGCTGGACTTATCAGCCCATCAACCGGCGCAACCCCTGCTGCACCCTGCCACATACGCATCATGTTGTACGCAATGTCGCCGGCGACAGCGCGTTTGTACTTCTCGCGATCCGCCATGACTTGCTTACGGTCCGATGTCTCGAAGTCGCGCAAGCGAACTCCCGTTTTCAGCGACACCTCCAGAATTGGCAGATCCCCAAATCCAGTTTCGTTCCTCTGGGCGAACAGACGGCCGTTGCGCCGGATCTCCCAATGCTCCGGCACATCCCCCAGCCACTCCACGCCGGAGGGCTTGAGGCGGACGTTGGGGTCGAGGCCGCGGGTGACGGCGCGGTGGATGATGGCCTGCTTCTGCTCCTCCAGCAGCTTGATCAGCTTCTGCTTGGCGCGGATGTAGCGCCGAATCCGCCGGTCCATGTAGTCGAGGAAGCGGACGATGGCGGCTTGCTCGGGCAAAGGTGGAAGACTAAGTTGAATGCGCTCGACCTGGCGCGAAGCGAGGTGCTTCACAGTTGTGGACCATGTCACGTCATTGATCTGCTTCAGGGGTCCCGGCAGCGAGTAGGCGATAAGCCGCTCAGTTGCCCGCTCCGCGCACCTGATACAGCACATTCTTTGGTTTAGAAGAGCAGGCTCCGCCCCTCTCCAAGTTCCAACATTGAAATCGCCGTCCATTCCTATTAGGACGTCTCCTGGATTGACCCTCGCGGACTCGACAAAGGGCCCGTCGTAACGGGCGGCGGTGCGTGCTTTGTCCAAATCACGAATGCGAATGAGTGGGTAGCCGGTCGATCGTGAGAACCTTCTCGCGTCGAAGGGAAAGCCGTTGATGACACGCCCCACCTCGCGGATCTTCCGCAGTTCCCAATGCTCCGGCACCTCCCCCAGCCACGGTACGCCGGAGTCCTTCATCGCCGGATAGGGCTTGAGGTCGCGCAACACGCGTCTACCTCCCGCAGCAGGTCGTCTGGATTCCAGATCCGCTCGGCAAGCTGGCGATAAAGCAGGCTGCGCTCCTCGAGGTCAGCCTTATTGAAGTGCTCGTACGGCTTGAACGGCAGGCCGCTTTCCTGAACGAAGTGCAAGAATCCCGGGTTGTGCTCGTAACACTGCGGGTGCAGCGAGCGCGCCAGGAGGTTCTGAAAGTTATAGTGCGGCAGCTTCTTCTCGTAGGTGAGGTCGCCGTAGCTCGCATTGAAGCTCTTGGGCAGCAGCAGCAGCCCGCCGATACGGTTGCGGTGCTCGGCGAAGTCGGCCGGGTGGCTGAACTCGTCGGTGTGTTGCTCCGAATGGTCGGCCCAGATGTGCTCGACCTCGTAGCGCCCCTTGCCTTCACTGACGTATTCGAGAAAGCGCGAGGGGTGTCCGGATGCCGTCTCGACGTAGTCGGTCAGGCGTGCAAGCAGGCGATGCAGCGAGCGGCGGTTCTGCTGATGCACGCGTAGCCGGTCGTTGCTGGCAAAGGTTTCCTGCTCCCTGGCCAGGACCTCATGCAGTTTCCTCGCGAGTGCAGGTGGACTCATGCCCCGGGTGTCGCGCATGACCAGGAACATGGCGTACTGCATGGTCGAGTGGGCGATACTGCGGAAATTCCACAGCCGCCAGGCAAGCAGGATGTCGACGAAGCGCGCGACCAGCCGTAGCTTCCGACGCACGACCTGGTCGGTGTCGTCCGGCTTGAGCGGGGCCAGCAACACGAGGTACTGCAGGGTGAAGCTGTGCTGGGCGTTGTAGAGCACGTGCTCCAGCTCCGGCACCATGTTCTGGGAGGCGTCGACCAGTTGCAGGTACCAGTGGCTGAAGAAGTCGAAGTCGCGGTCGATGAAGCGGTAGAAGTCCGCACCCTGCTTGAGGCCGATGTCCGGGCTCGCATCCCGCAGCCAGCGATGGAACTCGGTGCCGATGCGATCGAAGTCTTCGGGCTTGGCGCCTCTCTTGCGTTCCCGGATCTTGGTCGCGTACTGGCTGCGCAGCCACGTCTTGAAGCAGTCCGGTTCCACATCCTTGCCGGCTTCGTTCAGCTCGCGGAGGCGCTCGCGCCAGCGGGTGTTCGCTTTAGTGCGGCTGGCGCCGTCGTCGATGTTCGAGAGCAGGTAGCCCTTGAACATGTCGGTCGGGCTGAGCGACAGCCCGCGGTCGTTCATCGTTTCGAAGATGGTGTAGGCGTCGTCGTCCGAGTAGGCGGTGATCTCGACCAGATGCACGTTCTCCAGCAGCCAGTCGATGAAGTAGGGGAGTGCGTTGCCTCGCACCTCGTCGGGCAAGGCCTCGCCTAGATCGTGGTAGCGCTGGTTAAGGTTCTGCACCGACTCGGAGTGGTCATTGGGATCGAAGGGCTGGCCTTCGTAGAGCGCTTCCATGACGGGGGCGCGCTCATCAATGTCGAGGTTGAAGGACTTCTCGCCGTACTTTTCCGAAACGATCAGTTCATCCACGTTGACCTGCTTCGCGCGGCGCTGCTGCAACCTACGCAGCAGGATCAGCAGCAGGGTTAGGCTGGTCAGGCGCTGCTGGCCGTCAACGATGTAACTGGCATCCCCCTTCTTGCTGATGATGATCGAGCCGAGGAAGTAGTGCGGATAGTCCGCCACCTTGTTGCGGGCGTGGCTCGGGTCGTATTCCTCCAGGAACTTGCCGGTCAGGTCGTCCACCAGTTCGCGGATCTGCTTGTTGTGCCACTTGTATTCGCGCTGGAAGTAGTCGATCTTGTACTTGACCCCCTTCAGGAGCTCGCGGACGGTCTTTGCCTTGCCGAGGATTTCTCTCATCGGGTGCTGTCCCCCACGATCTCGCCGAGCAAGCCTTCGGTCTCCTTCTCCAGCGCCAGGATGTCGGCGCGGATCTCCTCCAGCGTGCGCAGCGGCTTGGGCTTGTAGAAGTAGCGGGTGAAGCTGATCTCGTAGCCGGTCTTGACGCTGTCGGGCGCGTACCAGGCATCCGACGCGTGGGGCAGCACCTCGCGGCGGATGAAGGCCTCGATGCCGCCGTCTTCCAGCAGCGGCACCTGCTCGGTGTCGCGCAGCTCGGGGTCGGGCTCGTACTCGACCACGGCCGGTCTGCCGGCGATCGTCGCCGCGAACAAGCCGCGCAGCGGGTCGGGCTCGATACCCTTCTTGTGGATCTTCCGGATCACCGGCGGCGCGTCGTCGGTACGCTCGGCGGCGTCCTTCAATGCCTTGATTTCCTTTGGCGAATACGCCCGCTCAGGGTCGATGCCCTTGACGCGCAGCGGGCGCTCGACGGTCAGCTTCCAGTAGCCGAAGGCGGCGTCGGGGAAGAGCTTCGACTGCTCGCTCTCCTCGAACTTCAGGAACGTCTCGCAGATGCGCGCGATGTCGTCCTCGGACAGCTCGCAGTTCTTCTTGCCGAGGTTCTTGCGCAGCGGCCTGAACCACTGCGTGGCGTCGATCAGTTGCACCTTGCCCTGGCGGTGCGCCGGCTTGCGGTTGGTGAGCACCCAGATGTAGGTGGCGATGCCGGTGTTGTAGAACATGTTCAGCGGCAGCGCGACGATCGCCTCCAGCCAGTCGTTTTCGATGATCCAGCGGCGGATGTTGCTCTCGCCCTGGCCGGCGTCGCCGGTGAACAGCGACGAGCCGTTGTGCACCTCGGCGATGCGGCTGCCGAGCCTGGTGTCCCGCTTCATCTTGCTCAGCATGTTGGCCAGGAACAGCATCTGGCCGTCGCTCGAACGGGTGAGGAGCGAGTACTCGGGGTCACCCCGGTGTTCGATGACGAAGCGCGGATCCTTGATGCCGTCCTTGCCGCCCATGCGTTCGAGGTCGCTCTTCCAGCTCTTGCCGTACGGTGGGTTGGAGAGCATGAAGTCGAACTCGCGCGACGGGAACGCGTCGTTGGCCAGCGTGGAGTGTTCCGGGCCGCCGACGATGTTGTCCGCCGCGTCGCCCTCGCCCTTGAGCAGTAGGTCGGCTTTGCAGATAGCGTAGGTCTCGGCGTTGATCTCCTGGCCGAAGAGGTGCGTCGCGACCTGCTTGCCGCGGGCCCGAGCGAGCTGCTTGAGGGTTTCCTCCGCCACCGTCAGCATGCCGCCAGTGCCGCACGCGCCGTCGTAGAGGACGTAGGTGCCGTCGGTGATGGTGTCGGCGATCGGCAGGAAGATGAGCTTGGCCATCAGGCGCACGGCGTCGCGCGGCGTCCAGTGCTCGCCGGCCTCTTCGTTGTTCTCCTCGTTGAAGCGGCGCACCAGCTCCTCGAACACCGTGCCCATCCCGTGGTTGTCGAGCCCGGGGTGCTTCACCGTGCCGTCGGCGTTGAGCACCGGGTTGGGGCTGAGGTTGATGTCGGGGGAGAGGAGCTTGGCGATAAGGGTGCCGAGGACGTCGGCCCTGGAAAGGCGCGGGATCTGGTTGCGGAACTCGAACTTGTCGAGGATGTCCTGGACGTTGGGCGAGAAGCCGTCGAGGTACGCCTCGAAGTCGGCCTTGAGCTGCTGCTGCGACGCCCTGGCGCGGAGGTCCGCGAGGGTGAACGGCGAGGTGTTGTAGAACGCGTGTCCCGCCGCGTTCCGCAGCGCCAGGTCCTGGTTGGTGATCCGGCTGCGATCGAGCGAGGCCTTGGTGTCGAGGACCGCCCTCTTGCTCGGCTCGAGGACAGCATCGAGCCGCCGCAGCACGGTCATGGGCAGAATGACGTCGCGGTACTTGCCGCGGACGTACACGTCCCGCAGCACGTCATCCGCAATCCCCCAGATAAAGTTCGAGATGAACTGCAGCTCTTCGGGCTTCATCCGCCCTCCTAGTGCGTTCACACCGAATTCTACAGCCAAGTGCTCGCCGCTCGGCGCGTTGCGCGATGCCCATGATCGCTCGAAGGTGCTGCTGCCCCCGCCGCACGGGACGAAGCCGAGCTGCGAGGGCGTCCGGGCACCTGCCCGCGAGTTGCGGTGGTGGGTAGGCCGGCCGTGGGCGACGAAAGCTTCGAACCACGGATCCCTTCGGGCTGGGGCCGGGGGGAACGGCGGTCGGCGAAGCGGGTGGATCGACTGCTGTCGGGTTGCTGAAACACGTCGCTCGTGCAGGTTCGGTGTAGCATGAGGCCGGCATGTCGCGACACGCCCCCGAGATCGTGTCGACGCCCGAGGGACGACGGAGGCTGTCCGCGAAGCTTTGCGCACCCACCGCGGCCCGGCAGGTCGCGCCCGGGGGGGCGCTCGCGGTGTGGCCGTACCCGCACCCACGGCTCGAGCGTGTCTGCGCCTGGCTCGGGCAATTGACCGTGATCGAGACGCGGCTGCGCGAGCGAGGCGTTGCCGTGCGACGCTTGCTGGCGAGCGGCATCGCTCCGCCTGGCCGGCAGGGCCACGGGAAGAGCTGAGCGGTGCGCATCCTCTACGTGACGGTCGGCGATGCGTCGAACCCGGGCTCCCGCTACCGGGTGTACGCCCACCTGCCGTTCCTGAGGTCCCTGGGATACGAAGTGTCCGTGCTGTCCCCCCTCCGGCGCCGGCCGGGGCGAGCCGGCAGCCGGCTGTGGCGGGTACTCGACCTCCTGCGCGCTGCGGCCCGAGCCGGCTCCGCCGACCTCGTGGTCCTCTACCGCGTCACCTTGCCGCGGCCGTTCGATCGCCTGCTGCGGCGCCGCGCCAGGGTGCTCGTGTTCGAGTACGACGACGCCATCTGGCTGCCGGCCCCGGCCGAGCCGCAGGATGCCGCGACGGCGGCGCGCTACGAGGCCAACTTCGCGGCGACACTGGCCGTCGCCGATTTCGTGGTGGCGGGCAACGAGATGCTCGCGGCCAGGGCCGCCGACGTGCTGGCCGAGGTCGTCCCGACGGCTGTCGACGTGGCCCGCTTCACGCCCGCGACCACGGCGGGTAGCCGCCCGGGCTTCGTCGTCGGCTGGGTCGGGACGGCCGAGAACCAGCTCGAGTGGCGCCGGCTGGCGCCTGCGTTCAGGGCGGTCGTCGAGGCCCGCCCGGAGGTTCGGCTCAAGGTCGTCTCCGACCGTCCGCCGGCCGATCTCGGTCTTCCGGTCGAGTTCGAGCGGTGGAGCCTCGCGCGCGAGGCGGCCGCCCTCGACGACTTCGACGTCGGGATCATGCCGCTCGACGACACCCCCTGGAACCGCGGCAAGTGCAGCATCAAGGCGCTGCAGTGCATGGCGATGGCCCGCCCCGCCGTGCTCTCGCCGGTGGGCATGAACCGCGACGTGGTGCGCGCTGGGGCCGACGGCTACTTCGCCGGTAGCTCGGAGGAGTGGGTGGCGCACCTGCTCGAGCTCGCCGCCGACCGGCGCCTGACCGCCGCGCTCGGGTGCTCCGCCAGGGACCGCGTCGCCGCCTCCTTCTCGCTCGAGGCGGTGGCCCCGAGGCTCGAAGCCGCGCTCCGCCGCGCGGTCGGGCGCTGACCCTGCGTCTGCCCGTCGCCGCAGGCAGCGCAGCAGGCGCTCCTCGCCCACCGCGGCACGCCGAGCGCCTCCGCCGACGCGCTCGACCTCTCGCCTCCGTTGTTTTCGGCCGGCTTCCAGCTCACCGGCGACTGGGAGTAGGAGAACTAGGAGAGGCGGACGTCGAAGGCGCGGCGAAACGAGGCGCCAGGCGATAGCCGGACGAGCCCCTCTTTGTCCTCGAGGCGGCCGGAGGCGTCGATGGGGTCGGCGATGCCGCACCAGGGCTCGAGGCAGACGAAGTCGCCCGGGGGTTTGGACCAGATGCCGAAGAAGGGAAAGCCCTCGAACGACATTTCCACCCCGGCGCCCGAGCGCCGGCTCGCGAGTCGGACGGTGGTCGAGCGCAGGTTTCCGAACACGAGCGCGCCACGCGAGAACAGGTCACGGGACAACGGCAGCTCGCGCTGGCCGGCGAGCAGCGGCTCCGGTGGCGCGCCGATGAGGCCGTCGACGACCGGCCAGCGGCCGACCGTCTCCTCGTGCTCGAAAACGAGTGCGAAGTCTTCGAAGCGCTCGTCACCGAGCAGGGGACACCTGAAACCCGGGTGGCCGCCGACGGAGAAGAGAAGGTCCTCCGGCCCTGGGTTCGCCACCTCGAACGTGGTCTCGAGCGTTGCTTGCTTGACGCGGTACGTCACGGCGAGGCGGAACGAGAAGGGGAAGGTCGGCCGCGTTTGTTCGTCGTCGGCGAGCACGAACGTCGCGCTCACGGCATCGTGGGCCGTCAGCTCGAAGCGGCGGTCGCGGGCGAACCCGTGCTGAGGCAGCCGGTACCGGACGCCGCGCCAGAGGTAGCGGTCGCCGCGCAGCCGGCCGACGATCGGGAACAGCACCGGCGCCCGCCGCGGCCAGCTCGCGGCGTCTGCCTGCCACAGGTACTCCACACCGGTGTCCAGGCGCCTGAGGCTTTGCAGCTCCGCCCCCAGCGCGCTGACCGTCGCCTCCAGGTTCCCGTTGCCGATCTTCACGTCAGGCATGCGTCACCCCCGCCACCGAGTCGCAGTGGCGTCCAGCGCACGGAGAGCCAAGGGATGAGCTCGACCACGTCCGTGATCGCGAGGCCACGAGAGCCGGGGCCCCGGACACCGTTCCCTCGCAACGCCCGCGCTCTCAGGCGGTCTTTTCCGGCCCACCCGGCTCCTCGTCCACCCGCCAGTGCTCCCGCTCCTCCAGCCAGCCGTCCAGCATCCCGTCCGGCGGCCTGGCGATGAGCGCCTCGCACGTGGCGGTCACGGTGCCGTCGGGCAAGCGCACCTCTGCGGCGGTCTCCGAACGCCTGCCGCCGTCGCGCACCACCCAGCCGACGAGGGTGAGCGGCGTGCGGGTCGGGGTGGGCCGTCGGAACGTCACGGTGAGCCTGACGGTGACCCACAGGCGGTCGAAGTCGCCTTCGAGCATGAGGGCGCGGCCGGCGGTCTCGTCGAGCAGCGCCGAGACCACGCCTCCGTGGACGATGCCGGGGTAGCCGTTGTACTCCTCGGCGACCGACACGGTGGCGCGCACCTGGCGGGTCTCGCGGTCGTTGACCCAGCGCGCGCGGAGGCTTTTCGGGTTGTCGCGGCCGCACACGAAGCAGTAGCGGGAGGTGGGTTGGCGATCGCTCATGGCCGGCAACTATCGCACATCAGCGCACGAACGAGCGCCGGCGCTCGAACAGGGCGACGTTCCCGAGCCCGAGCCCGGCCGCGAGCGCGAGCACGAGGCCGGTCTTCCACCCCATGGCCGTCTTGGCGAAGACCTCGACCCAGGCGAAGAAGGCGAGGGCGGCCAGCAATGCGGCGAGGGCGGCGGGCCACAGGTGGCCGCGCCGGTCCCGCCGCGCCGCCAGGATCTCCTGCGCGGCGAGCACGAGCTGCCCGACGAACAGGAGCTGGGCGGCGACGAACGGCAGGATGGCGACGAGCCGGTCGTACCGCTCGCGCTCCAGGACAACGAAGGCGCCGAGCGCCAGCGCCATCGCCGCCGCGCTGCCGGCGAGCTGCAGCACGACCGGGGTGAGGACCCGCGAGAGCGCGACGGCGCGCAGCGGCACGCCGAGCAGCAGGTGGAGCACCGGCCGGTGCTCGCCGGCGTCGCGACCGATGACGATGAACGCGGCCACGCCGGAGGCGACCACCATTGAGAAGAGCAGGGACACGACGACCGATTGGGGTCCGGCGCGCGAGGTCAGGAGCACGATGCCGACGAGGCCGGCGGGAACCATGCCGACCGCCACCGTGACGGCCAGCAAGCCCCAGTGGTAGCGGAGGTTCTCCCTAAGCAGTCTGAGCATGGCTTCCCCCCTTGAGGATCATCACAGCGATCTCCTCGATCGTCATCGGCGAGTGCTCGATGCGGTCGGCGCCGAGCTCGCCGAGGTGTCGCAGCGTCTCGGCCTGGGCGAAGCTGACCACCTGGTGCTCGTCACGCACCCGCCGGTGCTCGGCGACGCCGGCGATGCGGGTCTCGCCGACCGCCAGCCGGAAGGTGATGCGCCGCCACGACTCGGCCATCTCGGTCGTGGCGTGCCGCCCGAGCAGCCGCCCGTCATGGATGAACACGAGCTCGTCGGCGAGCCGGCTGATGTCCGAGATGATGTGCGTCGAGTAGAAGATGGCGTGCTCGCCGTCGGCCAGCACCTCCCACAGCACCTCGAGCACCTCGCTGCGGACGACCGGGTCGAGGCCGGCGGTGGGCTCGTCGAGGAGGAGCAGGCGCGGGTCGTGGCCGAGCACCGCGACGAGCGCCAGCTTGGCCTGGTTGCCCTTGGAGAGGTCCTTGACCTTGCGGTCGAGCGGCAGGCCGAAGCGCTCGGCCAGGTCGATGGCGCGGCGCCGCGACCAGGCGGCGTGGAACGAGGCGAGGAGGTCGAGGTTGCGGCCTGTCGTCCAGTCGGCGTAGAAGCCGCCGACCTCGCCGACGTGCCCGAGGTCGTCCCGCCAGCGCGCGTCGCCGGGGGTGGAGGGCCGGCCGAGGAGCTCGATGTCGCCGGCATCGGGCCGCAGCAGGCCGGCGACGCAGTTGAACGTGGTCGTCTTGCCGGCGCCGTTGGGGCCGACGAACCCGAGCACCCTCCCCGGCTCGAGGTCGAGGTCGAACGGACCGAGCTGGAAGCCGGGGAACGACTTGGTCAGGCCGGAAATCCGCAGGGCCAGCGGGATGCCACCGTTGCTCATTGCGTGCCTCCTTCGGCGTCGAGCACGTGGGTAAAGACCTCGAGGATGTCGGAGGGTTGCAGCCCCTCGGCACGGGCGGCGGCGACCGGCGGGCCGAGCGCGTCGCGCAGCCTCGCGAGCGCCACGCGACGGCGCTGGCCCTCGGGCTGGGGGGCGACGAAGAACCCCTTGCCAGGACGGGACACGAGCAGCCCCTCGCGCTCCAGGTCTTCGTAGGCCCGCTGCACGGTGATGACGCTCACGCGGTGGTCGCGGGCCAAGGCGCGGATCGAGGGCAGCAGCTCGCCGTCGAGCAGCTCGCGCGCCAGGATGCGGGCCCGAAGCTGCCGCGAGAGCTGCTGGTGGAGCGGCTCCGGGGCGAGCTCGGAGAGGTGGAGGAGCATGGTCTCAACCCTCCTTTGCGGGCCTGGCCCGCGCCGCCAGCAGGGCGAGGGTGCAGTCGTCGTCCGGCGTCGAGCCGCCGAGCTCCAGAGCGCGGCCGAGGAGCGCGTCGAGCCACCCCTCGTCGCCGCCCTCGGCCGGCAGCAGTGGGAGTGCCGCGACCAGGCGGGTGAACGCGTCGTAGCCGAGGATCTCGCCCTGGCCGAGGCGGATCTCGGGTAGCCCGTCGCTGTACAGCAGCAACCGGTCCCCCGGCTCGAGGCGCAGCTCGAGGCTCCGGTACGGCACCTCGAGGCGCACGCCGAGCGGCAGGCGGGGCCCCGGGAGCTCGACGGCGAGCGGCGCCTGACCCGGACGGAGGAGGAGCGGGTCCGGCAGGCCGGCGTTGGCGAGGGTGAGCCTGCCCGTCGCCGCCTCGAACCGTGCGTAGGCGAGCGCCACGAACTGCCGGGGCCCGAGCTCGTCGGCCAGGCGCCGGCCGAGCTCACGCAGCGTCCCGGCCACATCGTGCTCACCGGCAACGAACGGCAGCGTCGCCTTGACCGAAGCCATGACCAGGCTGGCCGCCACGCCCTTGCCGGCGACGTCCGCGACCACGACGCCGACGCTGCTGTCGGGATGGCGCAGCACGTCGCAGAGATCGCCCGCCAGCACCCGGGCGGGCACGCTGCGGGTCAGCACCTCGAACCCGGGCCCGATGACGTGCGGTGGCGGCAGCAGGCGGCACTGGATCTCGCGTGCCAACCGCAGCTCCCTGGCCGACGCGCCGCGCTCGCCTGCCGCCTCGAAGGCACGGTCGTCGTCGATCCCGAGCCGCGACGCGGCACCTGCGACGACCCTCCAGGTGCCCTCGCCGTCGAGGGCGAGCAGGCCCTCGCGCGCGAGGTCCGACCAGACCGCCTGGACCACCGCCGCGGAGACCCGCAGCCGGCTGGCGAGCTGGTGGAGGGAGGGGAGGGCCTCACCCGGTTGCAGGTCACCGCTCTCGATCCTCGCCCGGACCTGCCGGCCGATCTGGCTCCGAAGGGGTTCCGCCGAGTGCGAGTTGAGGTGCAGCAGCATACCGTCTCCACTGTGCATATACGCTATAGACAGTCGGAGGTTTCGTCAACCCGCCAAGACCAACCGTCACGTTCCTCTGGGAAGGCTGGCCCTGGTCAGAGCCGGCTGTCCGGAGCCGCCGGGCGATTCTCGATGGGACCCATCGCCAACGTCGCGAGCAGCACGGCGCTGGGGAGGAGCTGCGAGAGCAGCCTCTCGAGGGTGGTGGCGAGGTGCCACTCGAGTGGGTTCGGCGTGACCGCGAACGCGGCGCAGTAGGCGGCGAGCACCAGCGGTAGGCGCACGGCGAGCGAGGTGGCGGCGGAGCGGAGCGCTGGCGGCACGGCCACCCCGAGCACGAGCACGAGCGCCAGCAGCACGACCGCGAGCGGCAGGCGGAACGGGCCGTACGAGGCAAGCGCGCCCGCCACGCGGCCGAGGATCGTTGCCAGCCTGCCAGGGTCGACGAGCCCACCCCACGCGACCCTGTCCACGAGATCGTTGGCCGGGGCGAAGGTGAGCTTGAACAGCACCGTCGTGGCGGCGAGCGGCAGCAGCCCGACCCCGAAGGCCAGCGCCCGAGCCCGGACCTCGGACGCTGTCAGCCGGTCGCGCCAAGCCACGACCCCCTCGCTCGCGAGCAGCGCCGTGAGCATGGCCCACCCCTCGTTCTTGGTCCACACCATGGCGCCGGCCGCCAGCCCAGCGAGCACGAGCGGCCCCCGCGAACCCGGGTTGTGCGCGCTCTCGAGGAGCAGGACGTTGGTGGCGAGGAAGTAGAGCGCCAACGGCATGTCCGCGTACTGGTTGAAGCCCAGGCTCGTGTAGGCGACGCCCCACACCAGGACCCCGGCGACGAGGGCCGGGACCCAGCCACGCAGCCGGTAGGCGGAGACCGTCGCGAGCGCCACCACGAGCAGCAGGAACGCCAGGGAGGTCGCGGCCGGCACGATCCAGCTCCGGTCGCCGAGCCAGATCCAGGTGCGGGCGAGGAACGCCGGCAGGAGCAGCGGGTAGTCCGGGTGGCTCCAGGCGATCTCGGGGGAGAAGGCGCGGTCCCAGCCCTCGGGCCAGAACAGGAAGCGTGCCTTGAGGTTCCAGATGGCCAGGGCGTCCCAGTCACCGCCAGGGTGGCGGTAGGTCGCGACGAGCCAGACGCGGACGAGGCGCCACCCGCCGACGGCCAGCGCCAGCGAGCCGAGCCCGGCGAGCAGCAGACCGGGTCGAGGGGCCGATGCGGGCTGTCTCTCCTGGCCGGCGTCCGATCGTTGCCGCAGCCACCACGCGGCGGAGCCGAGCACGGCGAGCAGCAGCTCGAGCCCGACCTCGCCTGCGGTTCCGACGCAGGGGCGCCAAGTGGCAATCCAGAGGAACGCCACTGCTGACGTGAGCCCGAGCCCCAGTGGCAGGGCCACGATCGCTCCCAACACCCGCCCAGAGGCAGACACGCCGCGGCCGAACCCCCCGCAGGCACCGACGACGGCCAGCCCGAGCCAGGTTGGAAGCAGAAACCCGGCGAGCAGCGTCATGGCACCCGTCCCAAAACGGTCCAGGGGCCGCACTGCCCTCTCACCCTCAAACCGTACCGGTTCGCTAGCGCCTGCGCCGAGCCCGGGTCGGAGAGCGTCCCCACGAACCAGTCGATGTCACCTGACGGCCACCTCTCGGGAGGTCGGATGACGAGCAGCCGGGGTGTGAGCTGGGACTGGGTGTAGTACAACGGACTCGGAGACTCGAGCCGCGCCGTTCCGTCCGCCTCGGTGAAAAAAGCGACGGTGGCGTCGAGCGGCAGCAGTTGGTGAAGACAGGTGACCTCGGGTCTGGTGGTGAGGTGCGGAGCGGAGGGCAGAGTCTCGTCGTCTCCCTCCCGCACGACGGCCGGCGGCACGAGCGCCAGCACGAAGAGCAGGGAGGTCGCGAGCGTGCGCCGTTGGGCGAGGGGGCTTAGCAGGCGCCGCAGAAAGGGCAGCCGATCACGGGTGGCCGGGCCGGTTTCTCCTGATGGTGTCGCGGTCATCTGGGTTCTGTCCCTCGCCTCGGCGCTTCGTGGCGTGGCTCGGAAGCGATGGTAACACCGACCCCGTGGCAGAATGTGGAGAGCAGGTCGAGGCTTGGAGCTCGAGAGGAGGACCCATGAAGCGAGCGATGATCGGGTTGATCGTAGCGACGGTGGCGGCGGCTGGGTGCGCATCGAGCAAGGCCAGCAAGGCGGAGACGCCGACGAAGGCGGTGGCGGTGGAGGCCGTCAGGCCAGCTGAGGCCCAGATCCCGGCGACACCTGTGGCGACCGCCGCCGAGGTCGCACAGCCGGCACCACCGGTCGCGGTCGTCGAGCCCAGGCCGGAGGCCATGGCTGCCGCCGACGAGGTGCCGGGGCTGCCGGCCTACCCGGGCGCCACCCGAACGAAGCTCGAGACGTCGACCGTGCCAACCATCGAGTGGGCACGGAAGATCAAGGTCGAGCTCGAAGTCCGAGATAGCCTCGAAAACGTCAAGGCGTTCTACGAGAGGGTGATCAAGGAGAACGGTTGGCAAGTGGCCGGGGTCTCGGAGAAGGGCGGCGAGGTGCGCTGGAAGCTCGCAAAGGACGGGGCAGTGGCCGAGGTCCGGATCGAGCAGAAGGGCCGCAAGCGGGTCGAGATCAGGCTCGAGCGCAAAGACCGCTAACGCTTGCGAGGCCGACCGGAGACGGGTTCGTCGAGCGCTGTCGCGAGGAGGTCGGGGAACGCCAGCAGGAAGGCGCTGCGTTCGCCGGTCCGAGCGCCGAGCCTCGCGAGCGCGCGCAGCGCGGTCTCCTGACCCTTTCGACCGAATACCAAAACGGCGGTACCGGCGTGTCGTCGCCTGGAGACCTCGTCGGCGGCGTGAGGGCCCAGCGCCTCGAGATCGGCGACGAGCACCCGCAGCGTCGCGGGGTTCTCGGCTGGGTGGGACAGGTGGACGACCACGAGGCCGCGGGCAGAGAGCGCTTCGGCCAGCACCAGCCGCACGAATGGGCTCGCCACGAGCAACCCCGCCGCGGTCGAGGTGGTCGCCGGAGGAGGACGCGGCGACACCGAACGTCGGGCGGCCCGGGGTGGTCGAGGAGCGCTCGTGGTCACGCGAGGATAGAGTACCCCCCATCGACGATCAGTGTCTGCCCCTGGATCATGATCGCGAGATCGGTGCAGAGGAACAGCACGGTGTTGGCGACATCCTGGGGAGTGACGAGGCGCCCGGCCGGGGTCCGCCGGCACGCCTCCGCGAGCAACTGCTCACGGTTCGGAAAGTGCTTGAGGGCGTCGGTGTCCACGGTCCCGGCCGAGACGGCGTTGACCCGCACGCCGCTCGGGCCCAGCTCGGCTGCCAAGTGCCGCACGAGTGACTCGAGCGCCGCCTTCGAGGCGCCCACCGCCGCGTAGTTGGGGATCGCCCGCAGGGCGCCGAGCGAAGAGACGGCCACCACCGACCTCTGCCCTTCGCACGGCAGCCCGATGAAGCGCTGCACGAGCGGCAGCAGCGCCGCGGCGTTGATGTCCATGGTCCAGTGGAAGTGGTGCAGGGTGAGGTGGTTCACCGGCTTGAGGACACCGGAAGCAGCATTGGAGACGAGGATCTCCAGACCACCCCAGCGTGCTCTGATCTCCTCGAACATGCGGTTGACATGGGCCTCGTCGGCGACGTTGCCTTTGAGCAGCAAGGCGCGTACGCCTCTCGCCTCGATCTCGTGGGCGACCTCCTCGGCTGGTCCACGATGGCGGAAAAAATTGATCGCCACATCGACGCCGGCGTCGGCGAGGCGTAAAGCGATCGCCCTGCCGATGCCGCGGGAGGAACCGGTTACCAGTGCGCGCTTGCCGGGAAGACGAAGCTCCATGGGCAACTCCTCCACCGAGAAAGGAATCTCACGCTCGCCCTCAACCGCGTCGACCCCGGCCGGAATTCCAGCGGTGGTGTATACTCCGCGCCCCGGAGCCGCGCTCCGGACCCGGAGGTTGGCAATGCAACTGGTGGCGACCGAGCTGCGCGCTGGCAACATCATCCTCTTCAACGGCCAGCTCCACCGCGTGATGAACGTTGTGCACGTGACCCCTGGCAACTGGCGGGGTATGGTCCAATGCAAGCTCCGCAACCTCAAGTCGGGGAACCAGACCGAGCACCGGTTCCGGTCCGAGGACCGGATCGAGAAAGCGAGCCTCGACACCGTCGAGATGCAGTACATGTACTCCGATCCTGCGGGCCACCACTTCATGAACACCGAGACGTACGAGCAGGTCACACTCGCGGACGAGGCGCTCGGTGATGCGCTGGGGTACCTGCTGCCCGACGCGGTGATCTCGGTCGACTTCTACGAGGGCAACCCGATCGGCATCGAGCTCCCTACCACGGTGGTGCTGAAGGTCGTTGATACCGAGCCGGTGATGAAGGGCGCCACGGCCGCCGGTGGCAACAAGCCGGCCAAGCTGGAGACCGGAATCACCGTCACCGTACCGATGTACATCGAGACTGGGACGAGGATCATCGTCGACACCCGTACCGGCGAGTACTCCTCCCGCGCCTGACCCGTCGTGGCCTCCAACGCGACACCTCGGAGGCCTCAGAACAGCGAAGAAGAGGTGGCCAGAAACACGGGGCCGCGACCGTCGTCAGGCAGCGCCGCCTCGAGTCGGACGATGTGCGCGATCGAGGCGCGGGTGAGCTCGATCAGGAGGCCGGCTCCCACGTTTGCATGCCAGCGCTGCATCGGCTCGCCGAGCCGTGCGCCCCAGGTCCTGCCTCCGTCCGCGAACAGGCTCAGCCCGACGACGCCGAGATGCAGCACCTCACCGGTGAGCTGCCGTCGCCACTCCAGGTTGGCGACCAGGCGCGCGGTGCCGTCGAAGTAGTCGGGGTCCCATCCCCGCAGGCCGGCATCGGCCCCGAGTGTCACCTGCCTGTCACGATCCAGGTCGTGACCCCAGTCTCCGGCGATTCTCCCGCGCCAGCCCTGCATCCCGGGCTGTGAGGCCACCGCTTCGAGGTGAGCCAGACCGTTGACCCAGCCTGCTGACTCCAGTCGGCCCGAGAACGCGGCATTGACCCGGGCGTACCAGCGGCCGAGCTGGCGAGCATAGGTGCCGTTGGCGCCCACGAGCAGCCGTCGCCGGTCGGTCCCAACCGCTGGCAACGACCAGCCCGCTGTCGCGTTCCAGCTCGGGCCGACCGCAACGTCCTCCTGCTGCTGCCAGCCGCGGAGCCCCTGGAGCACGATCCAGCGCGGCGGCTGGCGCTCGAACCCGATGAGCACGCCGGCCATCGTGCGATCCTCGGGGGAGTCGAACGGCCTGCCGTCTGACCAGGTCCAGGCCCCGTAGCGAACCTCCTCGTGGAAGAGGCCGAGCCGAAGACGCTCGACGGCGCCTTCGCCAGGCAGGCGGAGACCGCCCCAAAAAACGGCCTTTCGGGTGTGAACGGATCCGGAGACTGCCTTCTCGCCGTCCACGAAGAGCCATTCCTTGCGGCGCCCGCGCTGCCATTCCAGGAGACCGGCGCGGCGGGTAGCGAGCGAGAAGAACGGTGACTCCACCACGAGAGCGTCCAGCGAGCCGTCCGAGGCGTTGCTCCTCGCGAGCTCCAGGCGCAGGCGGCGGCCGAGAAAGAGGGGGTCGCGATAGCGAAAAGTCACGGTGCGTCGCTCCTCCTCGCGGTCGACGTCGAGAATCAGTTGCTTGCCCCATCCGAGGAGGTTCTCTTCTTCTACGGCGAAGCCGGCTTTACGGCGGCGTCCATAAAAACCGTAGTTGAGACCAAGTTGGGTAGTCCACTGGTCGTGGGTCTCGACCACCACTTCACAGCCTCCCGGTACCGGCCGGGCCCATATCACGACCGGGCTCAGAAAACCGTGCTCACGGAGAATACGCGCGCTTTCCTCGAGGAGCTCGGGGGTGAGCGGGTCGCCGACCTCGAACAGGAGCTGGGAACGGACGAACCGCTCCTTGGTGAGAATGTGGAGGAGATTGGCGGCCCTGTACGGCCAGGCCGTGGTGCCCGGCAGGTCGGTATCGAAGACCTCGTGGCGCTCGATGACGATCGCCACGATCGGAGTGCCCGGCGCCACCGCCTCGGCCGGTGGCACGGGAGGCACCGCAGACGCCAGCGCGAGCAGGATCTGAGCGACCACCTGCGTCATTGTACGGGCATGGCGGGTGTTTACGTTGTCCTCAAGGGCTCATCGGTCCAGCGACTGTGCCAGGTCGATCGGGATCTCGGGCGTTCGCGAGACCGGCTGCGCCGCATGGTGGACGTGGATCCGCTGGCGTTGCTGGGTGACCGCCGCGCCCTCGACGCGGATTGCTGCGGCGTACAAAAGGCGGTGGGGATCTCGGTTCTGGGGCCCGGTGGCGACGTCGACGCGGCCATCGACGAGGCCGACCGCCGCCTGTACGGCGACGAATTGGAAGGCAAACGGTGGTAGCGAAAGACGGCCCGCCGGCTCTTGCTCGGGGTGCGAAGCCCAAACAAAAAAGGTAGAATCGTGCGTCGTGCCGGGCGTGATCACACGCCGAACGCGCAACGGGAGGTATCCTGTGTCGAGTCCCCTGGACAGCCTGCAGCCCAGTCTGGTCTGGCGTCATTTCGATGCCATCTGTCAGATTCCCCACCCTTCCAAGCATGAGGCGCAGCTTGCCGAGCATATCGTGGCCTGGGCCGCCGATCGCGGGCTCGAGGTCCGGCGCGACACGGCCGGCAACGTCGTCGTCGCGGTCCCGGCCACGCCGGGGCACGAAAGCGCACCGGTCGTCGTCTTGCAGGGGCACTTGGACATGGTGCCGGAAGCCAACTCCGACACACCGTTCGACTTCACCGTGGAGCCGATTCAGCCGCGCGTGGTGGGCGAGTACGTGTACGCCACCGGCACGACGCTCGGTGCCGACAACGGTATCGGCGTGGCGACGGCGATGGCGATCGCCGAGGATGCCGAGGCGGTCCACGGACCACTCGAGCTACTGTTCACGATCGACGAGGAAACCGGGCTCACCGGTGCCATGCAGCTCGACCCGAAGCTGGTCACGGGACGGACACTCATCAACCTCGACACCGAGGAGGACGGTGCACTGTACATCGGCTGCGCCGGTGGCGCCGACACCAAGAGCACCTTCACCATCACCCGCGAGGACGCGATACCCGGCACGCTGGTGCTGCACCTGTCGGTGCGTGGCCTGCGGGGTGGCCATTCCGGCGTCGATATTCACGAAAACCGCGGCAACGCACTGAAGTTTCTGGTGCGGCTGCTGCTCGCCGTGCGCCGGGCAGGGCTCGAGTTCGGAATCGTGTCGTTGTCGGGCGGGAGCAAGCACAACGCCATCCCTCGCGAGTCCGACGCGGTGCTGCGGGTGAAGTCCGAGGACGAGGTCCGCATCCGCCAGGTGGTCGAGGAGAAAGCCGCCATTCTTCGGGCGGAGTTCGGTGACATCGACCCCGGCCAGCGGATCGAGGTCGAGGCGGTGAGCGCCGACGCGAGCACCGCTTCCGTGTGGTTGCCGTTCGACGCCGAGCGCATCCTCGACGCCTTGCTGGCCTGTCCGCACGGCGTGCTGGGAATGAGCCGCGCGGTGGCGGGGCTGGTCGAGACCTCGAGTAACCTGGCGGTGCTCAAGACCGAGGACAGCTCGGTTTGGGTGCAGACCTCGAGCCGCTCCTCGGTCATGCCGTCGCTCAAGGCGACTCTCGACCAGGTCGCGGCGGTGTTCCGTCTGGCCGGCGCCGAGGTGGAGACTCACGATGGTTACCCGGGCTGGAAGCCGAACCCCGCTTCGCCGGTGCTCGGGGCCGCCCGGAAGGCCTTCGTGAACCTTTTCGGCCATGAGCCCCACATCAAGGCGATCCACGCCGGGCTCGAGTGCGGGCTCATCGGGGAGAAGCTCCCGGGCATCGACATGGTGTCCATGGGCCCCCAGATCGAGTCGCCACATTCGCCCGACGAGCGGGTGCAGATTCCCTCGGTCGACCGCTTCTATACCCTGCTCAAAGCGACGCTGCGTGACCTCGCCTGAGGGTCGTGTCGAGCGGGGACGCGGCAACGGCCTCGAGCGCTACGCCGGCACCTTCTGCGGCTCCCCCTGATCTCGGTCGCAGCACCATCGGTGCGACCGAGCACCTCCGGTTCGATCGGCAGCCGGGGACTGGACTCGGGGTCAGGCAGCGATCGGCTACGTCGGAGGTAGGCCGAGCGCCGGGGCAATCGTCGCCATGGCGTCGCGCACGAAAGCGATGTGCTCCTCGAGCGGCAGGCCGATCTCTTCGGCGCCGCGCCTGATGTCCTCACGGTTCACGGCGCGGGCAAACGCCTTGTCCTTGAGCTTCTTCTTCACGGAGTCGACCTGCACGGCGGCGATCGCCTTGTCGGGGCGGACGAGCGCCGCGGCGGTGAGGAACCCGCACAGCTCGTCGACCGCGAACAGGCAGCGCGCCAGATCGCTGTCACGTGGAATGCCGGTGTAGTCGGCGTGGCCCTCGATGGCGCGTACCCACGGCTCGGGCCACCCTTGCGCGCGCAGCACCTTTGCCCCTTCGAGGACGTGTGTCTCGGCGGTGTCGAAGCGCTCGTAGTCGAAGTCGTGGAGGAGACCCACCGCGGCCCATGCCTCCTCGTCCTGACCGAGGCGTCGCGCGTGCGCCCGCATCGCCGCCTCCACGGAGAGGGCGTGCTTGCGTAGTGCCTCGGACGTCGTCCACTCGCACAGCAGCTTCCAGGCCGAGTCGCGGTCATAGGTCATGAGCAAAGGCTACACCATGAAGGGCCCGAACCGTACGACGAGGATCAGGGCGGGACGACGGTATCGGAGACGAGCGCGGTTGGTGCGGGTCGTCGGTGCGATGGGCCGGTGGGAAGCTCGGTTTTTCGACCGCTTTCGTGAGGTGGGCGCCGACGATCGGGCTACGGGGCTGACCGGCTTGGCTGGGTGGTCGCGTTTCGCGCCGATGAGCCTGCGTCCTCGGCACCGTCTTCGAATCGCCCGCGGCGGCCGCCTCGTACTCGAACCCCGGCAGAACCACGCTGAGGTCAGGCATGCCGAGCGCGATGTCCGCTCCGAACTCAGCCGAGATTGGGTGGGTCGAACCAGGCCAGCACGGGAGCGTGATCGGACGGCTTCTCGCCTTTGCGCTCGGCCGTGTCCACCTCGACCGCGGTGCAGCGCGCAGCGAGGGACGGAGTGGCTAGAACGTGATCGATACGCAGCCCCCAGCCGCGGTAAAAAGCGGCGTTGCGGTAATCCCACCAGGTGAACACCTGTGCCTCGGGCTGGAGGCGCCGCAGCGTATCCTCGAGACCCCAGCCCATGAGGTGGCGAAACGCCTCCTTCTCGGCTTCCGTGAACAGGAGCTGGTCCCGCCACCGCTCGACGTCCCACACGTCCCGGTCCTCCGGCGCGACGTTGAAGTCGCCGCAGACGACCAGCTCCTGCCGCGGCGAGGCGGTCGCCTCCAGGTACCTCCTGAGGCGGCTGTACCACGCCAGCTTGCCGTCGTACCGTGGGTCGTCGAGGGCCGTGCCGTTGGGGACGTACACGCCGATCACGCGGACCCCAGCGACGGTGGCCGCGACCACACGCCGGTCGGCGTCCGCCGGGTCGTCCGGGAGGCCGAGCCGGACGTCGCGTGGCTCCTCGCGGCTGAGGATCGCCACGCCGTTGTAGGTCTTCTGGCCGAAAGCGCGGCAGTGGTACCCGAGCGCCTGGATCTCGGCGGTCGGGAAGTCCTCGTCGACGACCTTGGTCTCCTGCAGGCAGACGACGTCCGGCCGGCGCCGCTCCAACCACGCGAGCAGGCGGGGGAGGCGGGCGCGGATCGAGTTGACGTTCCACGTGGCAAGCAGCATGAATCCTCCCGGCGGTTGTCCCGTGGCGGGCCGCGCACTACAGTCTAGCCTGCGGGGGCGAGGCTGCCCGCGAGCTGGAGGCGGGATGCAGATCCGGGAGGGCGTGCCGCTGGCGCCGCTGACGACCCTGGGGCTGGGCGGGCCGGCGCGCTGGCTGGCCGAGGTCGGCGAGGAGGCGGAGCTCCGCGAGGCGGTGGTGTGGGCCGCCTCCCGACGCGTCGCGCTCCGGCTCCTGGGCGGGGGTTCCAACCTCGTCATTGCCGACGGAGGCGTCGACGGGCTGGTGCTGCAGGTCGGCCTCTCGGGCGTGCGGGCGGAGCGCCGGGGCGACGAGGTGCTCGTCACCGCAGCGGCCGGCGAGCCCTGGGACGGCTTCGTCGCCCGCTGCGTCGGGGAGCGGTGGCAGGGGATCGAGTGCCTGTCCGGGATCCCCGGCACCGTCGGCGGCACGCCGATCCAGAACGTCGGCGCCTACGGCCAGGAGGTGGCGGAGACCATCCGTTCCGTGCGGGTGCTCGACCTGGCGGAGGGTTCGACCCGGCAGCTCCTTCCCGACGATTGCGGCTTCTCGTATCGCTCGAGCGTGTTCCGGGCCTCGCCCGGACGGTTCGCCGTGCTGGCCGTGACGTTCGCCTTGCGAACCGGCGGGACGCCGACGCCGCGCTACGCGGAGCTCGCCGGGGCGCTTGCATCGCGCGGCACCTCCCCCTCGCTCGCCGACGTGCGCGAGGCGGTGCTCGAGCTGCGCCGCGGCAAGTCGATGGTGGTGAGCCCGGACGATCCCGCCAGCCACTCGGCCGGCTCGTTCTTCGTCAACCCCGTCGTGGAACCGGACGAGTCGGAGCGGCTCGTCACGGCGGCAGTGGCGGCCGGACTCGCCGCTGGGCCGGGCGAGGTGCCGGCCTACCCCGCGCCGGGGGACCGGGTCAAGCTCTCGGCGGCGTGGCTGATCGAGAAGGCGGGCTTTCCCCGCGGCACGCGGCGCGGTTGGGTGGGCGTCTCGCCGCAGCACGCCCTCGCGCTCGTCCACCACGGTGGAGGCACCACCTCCGAGCTGGTGACGCTCGCCCGCGACATCCGCACCGCCGTGCGCGACCGTTTCGGCGTGGACCTGCGCCCCGAGCCCATCTTCTGGGGGTTCCCGACCGCCGACCCGACGGCGTAGGAGACAGGGAAGGGGCTCCCTCCCGCCCCGGGCCCGTGGTCCGCAGCCCGCCGAAACCTGGGCCAGGTCCAGGTACAGCTTGGGGACGGTGTGTCGGGGGAACGACGAGCCTCAGGCGTGGCCGCGGACTCCGCACCCACCTCTCGGGCGCAGCGGGCTCGCGAGCGCCGCCGCCACGACGGTGGGCGCGGACCTCCCGGCCGCGCCGGGTGGGTGGGTGGGCCGTGGACGTGGTCCTCGACTTGGTCCTGGTCCTGGACCCGGACCGGGTGGGGGAGGCGGCACGGGGGCCGTAACGGGCGGGGCGAGGGCGGGTCACTGACCACTGATCACTGATCACCGGGTGGGCGGGCGGAAGAGGGCGGGTGGGGGCGAGGTCTCAGGGTGTGTGATAATCCGAACCCACGAGGACGCGGGTGAAGAGCGAGCCGTCACGTGACAAACCGATGCGGGTCCTGCTCACCGGCGGCGGCACCGGTGGGCACGTCTACCCGATCCTTGCGATCCACGACCTCCTGACCCGGGAGATGGTGATCGCGTCGACGCTGTACGTCGGCATGCGTGGACGGGCCGAGGAGACGATCGTCCCTCGTTTCGGCATCCCGCTGCGGTTCATCGCCTCGGCGCCGATCTCCGGGCTGTCACCGTGGCGGCTGCTGCCGTCGCTCGGCAAGGTGCTGCTCGGCACGCTACAGGCGCTCACGATCCTGCTGCGTTTCAGGCCGCACCTGGTGCTTGCCGCGGGTGGCTACGTGAGCGCTCCGGTGTGCTTTGCGACCTTCCTGCTCCGGCCCCTGCTGCGTGCGCCTCTCGTGATCCACGAGCAGAACGTGATGCCGGGCTTGATGAACAAGCTCGCCTCGTTGTTCGCCCACGTGGTCATGGTGAGCTTCCGGGAGACCTCGTTCTTCCTGTGGAACAACCGCTGCGTCTACTCCGGCTACCCGGTGCGCCGCGAGTTCTTGCAGCTACCTGATCGGCTCGCATCCCGCCAGCGGCTCGGTATTCCGGGCCACGATCTGGTGGTGCTCGCCTACGGCGGGTCACTCGGCTCGCGCTCGATCAACCGCCTGATGATGAGCGTGCTGCCGAGCCTCGGCGGCAGCTCGCGGAGCGTGACGGTGATTCACTCCGTGGGCCTGGGCGGCAGTGGGTACGCCGCTTGGGAGGAGACCGTCGGGCTCCTCCGCGCCGCCTGCCAGCAGGGGGAGGAACCTCGGACGGTCGGCGAGGAGCTCCACGTGCGGATGGCGGGAGGGAACGTCGTCTATCGGCTCGCCCCGTACCTGCACAACCTCGCCGAGCTCATGGCGGCGGCCGATCTCGTGATCTGTCGGGCGGGTGCGGGCACGGTGTCCGAGGTTACAGCCATGGGTCGTGCCGCTGTCGTTGTGCCCAAACGTGGCCTGCCAGGCGACCACCAGGAGCACAACGCCATTCACCTCGCCGAGGAGGGTGGTTGCGAGGTGTTGTTCGAGCGGCGCGGAGCCGACGACGTGGATTTCGTCGAACCGGATGAGCTACGAGCGGTGTTGAGCTCCTTGCTCGCCGATCGCGCGCGGGTCGTAGCGCTCGAGGAGAAGGCGAGGGCGGCGTTTTTCCGACGGTTCGCCGAGCGGATCGTCTCCACGGTGCGCGCCGCGACCCGGCACGAGCCGATCGCTTTCATGCCCGACATCGTTGCGCCCGCACAAGTGCAGAACTACAAACAGGTTGACGTACTCGTGGAGTTCCTGCGTCAGCAGCCAGCCGACAGCTTCTACCGCCGGTTGTATGCGATCAAGATGGAGGAGCACCTGGCCTCTGCGGATTGGCGCACCGTCAACGTCGGCATCAAGCTCGCCGGTGCGCTGGGACGGTGCGATCTGGCCGCCCCACTCGTCCGTCTCTTCGCGACCGGTAACCCGTTCATGCGCCGCAACGTGCTCAAGGCACTCGAGCACATGGGGGCCGAGATCGAGGACCTCGAGGACCTGCTCAGCCGGGCGGCCGGTGACTCGTACTTCGAGGTGCGGGCAGCGACGTTTCCGCTGGCCGCCCGCCATGCGGCCCGTGTGGAGCGCAACGCGGTGCTGGTCGAGCGCCTCCGCCGCACCGTCGACCGGCGGTTCCAGCACTTCCAGGTGCGGGCCGAGGGGTTGCGGGCGATGGCCCTGCTTCTGCCGTTCCCGGCCTACATGCGGCTGGCGTGGCGTTTTCGCTACGCTGCCAACGTGCGGGTGCGGCGGGCGATCATCGAGGGGGTGCTGGCGGCGCTCGAGGTGGGTCGGCTGGGGGAGCGGGACATCGACGCCGCCGAGCGGTTGCTCAACGACATGCTGATCACGACCTCGGATTTCTCGCCGCAGTTCCGCATCCGCGAGCGCTTCGTGGAGGCCCATCGGCGCCTTGCGGCGGCGAGGCAGGGCTAGCCATGCTCGAGCTTGTCCTCACGCTGCTGCGGCTGGCCGGCATCGAGCACGGGTACTTTCGCCTCGCAGAGTTTCTCACCTTCCGCATCATCATGGCGGCGATCACGTCGCTGACGCTCAGCTTGACGCTCGGCCACCGCGTCATCGTCTGGCTGTATCGCCAGCGCTTCCGCGATGCCGGCGGTGAGTTCCGCTCGATCGACACGCACTCCAAGCGTGGCACGCCGACCGGCGGCGGGATCCTCATCCTGCTCGCTGTGGTGACCGCCGTGGCGCTGTGGGGGCGGCTCGACAACGCGTATCTGCTGGCGGTGAGCGCTGCGTTCGTGTATTTCGGGCTGGTCGGGTGGTTCGACGACGCTCAGAAGGTGCGCTTCAAGTCGGCGCTCTTCGGCCTCGGGCAGATGGCCAAGACCGTGTTACAGCTCGGCTTCATTGTGCCGTTCGGGTTCTGGTTGGTGTCGGACCTGTCGCCGCTGCCCAGCGCGATGCGGAGCCAACTCCTCGTGCCTTTTGTCAAGACGCCGCTCGGTGACCCCGGGAGGATGGTATTCGCGGTTTTCGCGATGCTCGTGTTCTTTTCGGTGGTCAACGCGGTCAACATCACCGATGGCCTCGACGGTCTGGTGACCGGGCCGGCCGTGACCACAGCGTTGCTGTACGGTGCTTTCGCCTATGTTCTCGGCAACGCCGTGCTTTCCCACTACCTGCTGTTCGCGATGCTGCCCGGAGCTGGGGAGATGGCGGTGTTCGCCGCCGCGCTGGCTGGTGGCCTGCTTGGATTTCTGTGGTTCAACGCCTACCCCGCCGAGGTCTTCATGGGCGACACCGGCTCGCTCGCCATCGGCGGTGGGTTGGCGAGCATGGCGCTGCTGACCCGGCAGGAGATGCTGTTTCCGATCGTCGGCGGGATCTTCGTGGCCAACATCGCCGCCTCGCTCGTGCAGGAGAAAATCGGCATGCGCATCGGCCGCCGCCTCGTCCTGCGGGCGCCGCTCCACCATGGTCAGACCGAGCGCGGGATCGCCGAGCCCAAGGTCGTGATCCGCTTCTGGATCATCGCCTTCTTCCTGATGCTGATTGCCGGGCTTTCGCTCAAGCTGCGCTGACCTGCTGTGCCACCGAAGCCCGGGTGTGTTAGGTTGGGTTTGCGGAGGAGCCGGTGGCAGGTGGTGGCGAGGAGTGGGGAGCTGGGTTTCGAGCGGTGGTCGGCTCCACCGACCGCACCCCCGAGGTCTCGATCGTGGTGCCGGTGGTCGACGGCGCAGGGTTCGTCGCCGAGAGCCTGGCAGAGCTGAGTGCCTATCTCGAGCAGAGCCATCTCGAGGCCGAGATCGTCGTGGTCGACGACGGCAGCGGCGACGAGACGACGAAGAGGGTCGAGGCGGCTGCAGCAGCCTGCCCGGTCCCCATCATCATCCGACGTCACGGGCGCAACCTCGGCAAGGGTGCTGCGGTGCGCACCGGCATGCAGGCGGCGCGGGGCCGGTTCAGGATCTTCTTGGACGCCGATCTGGCGTATGGGGCAGCGGAGATCGGGGTCGTGCTCGAGCGCCTGCGGGCCGGTGCCCACGTCGTCGTGGCCTCGCGGGTGCACCCCGAGTCTCGCTACGTCATCCGGCCCTCGTTCTTTCGCTATCTGTACACCCGGCACGTCTCGGGGCGCTTTTTCAACTGGCTGGTCAGGGCCGTGCTCCTGCCCGGTCTATCCGACACCCAGGCCGGCTTGAAGGGTTTCTCGGCCGAGGCGGCCGAGATGCTGTTCAGCGGCTGGCTACCGGATGGGTTCGGGTTCGACCTCGCGGTGCTCGCCAGGGCGCGCCGGATGCGGATGCCGATCGTCGAGGTCCCGGTGACGTTCCGTTACGATCGCGAGCCGACGACCATGCGCTTTCTCGCCGACACCTTCGCCATGCTGCGTGATCTGGCGGCAGTGCGTCTGCGGGTCGGGCACGGCGGCGCTCTGTTGGGGGGCAGCGCCGATGTCGCGCCGACGCCCCGGACCGAGATCGCCTGGACGCCGCCATGGGCGGTGCTCCTCAGCGTGCTGCTGTTGCTGGTAGGTGTCGAGATCGCCCGTACGCTCGCGACACCGCTCGCGATTCCGCTCGGCCTCTGGCTGGGTTCCCTCGGGCTCTGGCTCGGTCACAGCCTTCGCGAGGACCGGACCAGGGGCGTGCCGCCGATTCGCTGGTTCGAGGATCGCACCGAAGCCATCATCCTGGGTGGTATGGTCGTCCTCGCGGCGTTCCTCAGGCTGGTGGCGCTGCACGAGATCCCAACCCTCATCCACCACGACACGGCGTCGTGTGCACTGGTCGGGCAGCAGCTGTTGACCGGCGCAAGCCGCGACCCGTTCGCCCTCGAGGCTGGGTGGTACTTCTTCCCGCGCCTCGGGTCGCTCCCGTACGGCGTGAGCCTGGAGCTGCTGGGGACCTCCGTGGTGGCGCTGCGTGTGGTCTCCGCTATTCCCGGGATTGCGCTGATCCCAGCCCTCTACTTCCTGGTTCGAGGCTGGTTCGGACGGCCAACCGCGACGATCGCCGCGCTGCTCGTGACCGGCAACCATGTCGCGGTCCACTTCTCGCGCGACGGCATCTGGAACATCCACTCGCTGTTCTTGGGCGTCGCTGGGTTCGCGGCGCTGTTCGGTGGCTGGCGGCGGCGGAGCGGCTTCTGGTTGGGGGTGGGCGGGGTAGCGCTCGGCCTTTGCCTGTACACCTATACCGCCGGCCGCCTGTTTGCTGCGCTCGGCCTGCTTGCTGTGGGGTTCATGGCTGCCAGGCAGCAGCGTCCACGGCTGTGGCGGAACGCCGCCGGTTTCGGGATCGCGTTTGCCCTCACCGTGGCGCCGCTCGTGGGCAGCTACGTCCGCAGCCCCGTGGCGCTCAGGGTCGATCAGACCCAGAACCTGAACCCGTTCTCGGAGGCCAGGAAAGACCACGTGCGAAGCATCGTCGGCAGCACCGAGCCACTGCCGGTGCTCGCCTACCAGATCCGCCAAACCTTGGCCGGCTTCGTGTCGCACGGCGACACCAGCAGCCACTACATGACCCAGTCGCCGATGGTCGGCCCGGTGACGGCGAGCCTGGCGCTGCTCGGGCTGCTGTTGGCGCTGGCTCGGCTCCCTGACCGGAGGTTCCTCTTCTTGATCGCCTGGCTTGCGGCCGGGCTTTTGTTCGGCTCCGTTCTGACCATCAACCCACCGAGCTTTCCGCGGCTGCTCGCTGTCCTGCCAGTTCCTCCGGTGCTCGCTGCAGTCGTCGCCGGGCTGCTGTGGGAGAAGCTGGGCCGGCTGGGTCGGGTCGTACGCATCGCGGTCGCGGTTTCGTTGGCTGTCGTGGTGGTTTTCGCGCTCGTGCGCAACACCAGGATCTACGTGCGCTTCTGCCGCAGGATGGAGACGACGGTCAACGAGTGGGTGGTGATCCGCGAGCTGCGCGAGCTGCGGCGGGCCAGAACCGTGTACTTCTTCACCGGGCCGTTCATGCTGGCCGACTCGCCAGCGTTCGAGCTCTTCCGGGAGAGGCGGCGACACGTGTACGGGTTGACCGAGGCCGACTTGCCGGAGCGGCTTGCCGAGCCGACTGCGTTCATCTTGGCGCCCGACTACCGATGGGTGGGGCGGAAGCTCACCGAACGGTTCCCCGAGCTCGATCGGGTGCTCGTGGAACGGCATGGTGTCAGGCTGCTGACGATCTACCGTTCCTGGGGTCCGACAGCTAGCAAAGGAGGGGCGCGATGACGTCGATACGGGCTTTCCGGGTGCGCCGACAACCACCCGCGTGGCTGGCCGTCGGCGTCGTGATGGCGATCGGCACGGCGTGGGTTGCGGCAGAACAGTCACCGGTCGAGCACGCCACGGCGGTGCTCGCCGAGGCCCTCACGACCGAGGTTGAGGGGGTGCGGCTGAATGCCGCGGCGCTCGCGGCAGGGCTGTCGACACCTGGGCTCGAGGCGGCAGCCCGCACTTTGGCTGCGTCTCCCGACCGCGTTGCTCGCGCCCTGGCCCTTGAGCTGCTGGCGCGGATCGACGTCGCGGGCAACCGCGATCTTTTCGAGGTGGCGATGACCTCGCCGTTTCGAGTTGTCCGGGTACGAGCGGTGCGGGCACTGGCGACCCTGAAAGAGCAGGCCGAGGTGAGGCTCCTGGCCGCTATGTTGGCCGACGACAGCGACCCCGACCTCCGCGCCCTGGCGGCCGGAGCGCTGGGCGCGACGGGGGGAGAGGAGGCCCGAGCTGCGCTCCGGCGTGCCCTGGCCGATCCCCATCCGGTGGTCCAGGCCGCGGTCGTGGAGGCGCTGGTTGCCAGCGGTGAACGCGAGATTGGCTTCGAGCTGCTCGGCCGGGTGCACGGCGCCGCGCCGGCCGAGATCTGCCGCCTGCTGGGGTTGGTTGCGGCGGTCCCGGACCGCGAGCTGATTCCGCGCCTTGCCACCTTGCTGGCGAGCCCGGAGCCGTCGGTCCGTGTCGCTGCGGCTGCGGCGATCCTACGCATCGACGAGCGCACCCGTTGACGGCCCGCCCGCCCACCGCCGATGCCATCTCCACCCACTACGAGAGGGCGGCTGCCGGCTACACGGGACGACGCGGACGCGGCCTTGCTGGCGCCGTGAGGCGGCGGGAGCAGGCCGCCGTCCTGGATCTCGCCGAACCAGGACGGGGCAGCCGGATCCTCGACGTCGGGTGCGGTGACGGCGAGGTCGCCGGGCTGCTGCTGGCGCGCGGCGCGCGGGTCGTGGCGGTCGACCTCGCGCTCGCGATGGCGGATGCGGCGCGCCGGAGGGGCGCCTGGGCGGTGCGGGCCGACATGCGGGCGTTGCCGTTGCGGCCGGCGTTCGACGAGGTGACGTGTATCGGCGCCTCGGAGTTCGTGGACGATCTTACCGGGCTGGTCGCCGGGCTTGCCGATTGCCTCCGAGCACGCGGGACGCTCGTGCTTTTGTTCCCGCGCTGCAACTGGTTCGGGGTGGCGTTGTGGTTGTACCACCGGTCAAACGGCGTGCGGATCCACATCCGGTCGCGGGGGGCAGTGACGCGGGCGTTGGTGGCGGCGGGGTTCGGCGCTCCCGACGCGTGGCGGCGCTGCGCTGGTGCTTGGGTGTGCCGTGCTCGGCGGGGAGATGGCCGGTGAGGAGGCTGCTCGTCACCCTCGACGTCGAGGAGATCGATTGGGGTAGGCCGCGGCCGGGATCACAATGGGAGCCGTGGCGACCGTCGGCGGAGGGGTTGGGACTGATTCTGCCGATGCTCGAGCAGCTCGGGATCGTGGCCACACTGTTTTGCACCGCAAGCTTCGCGCGCGCTCGGTCGGAGCTCGTGCGCGATGCCGTCGCCCGCAACCACGAGATCGCCTCGCACGGGCTCGACCACCGGGACGACTACGCCGCGATGCAACCGGAAGCCGCATGGGAGCGGCTGCGTAGCGCGCGGCTCCGGCTCGAGGATGTCGCCGGGGCGGCCGTGCGCGGGCTTCGCACGCCGCGTCTCGCGCCCTGCGCGGCTGCCGTCGTGGCCGAGGCGGGCTACGCGTACGACGCCTCGCCGCACCCGACGTGGCTCGGGCACGGGTGGCGTGGCCTCAGGACGACACGCCGGCCCTGGCTGGAAGCCGGGGTCGTCTGCGTCCCGCTCTCGACGACGCCGGGGCTGCGGCTACCGGTCGGGTGGTACGTGCTGCGTGCCTTCGGCGTCTCGCTCTCGGCGCTCCTCGCCCGCTGGGCCGGTGTCGGCACCCCGTGGGTCCACCTCTACTTCCACCCGTGGGAGGCGTCGGACCTTCGGCCCTGGTTGGGCGCCCATCCGCTCGCCCGAGGGACCGGGCCAGGATGGGTGACGAGCCTCCGGCGCCTGCTCGAGCGGGTGGCGCCGCAGCTCCTCCCGTCGACCGTCGGAGCGGCGGTCGAGGCTTGGCGTGCGGATCCTCTGCGCGGCGCTTGACCTCGATCCCGAAGCGTATACTCGGCAGCCGTGGAGGTCTCATGCTGCGCGCACTCCTTCTCGCATCCACGATGATCGCTTGTGCCGGTGTGGTGGCGGCCGTGGCACCTACCGTCGGCGTGTCCGACGAGACGATGCAGGCCACTGCCATCTCGCTGGTGGCGAGGCACGGGCAGGGACAAGCCGAGCGCATCCGCCTCGGTGTCCGCCAGGTGGCCCAGCGCTGGTGGGCCGAGGATGGCGATGCGGCGGCGTTCAAGGCGTTTTGTGAGGAGAGCTTCCTCGCCGAGCCGGCGGAGCTCGAGCGGACGGCGTTGCGCCTCGAGCGCGTTTTGGAGCAAGTCTACGGCCGGCTGCACGAGAGCCGACGTGAGCTCCTCGAGCCGCTCGACCTCGACCTGGGCCCGGTGCCGAAGGTGGACGAGCTGCTGGCCAACCTCGATCTGGAGGCCCACGTGGGGGAGGATCTCTTCCGGACCAAGGTGGCGTTCCTGGCGCTGCTCAACTTCCCGGTGCGGACGCTCGCCGACTACCTGCGCGATGGCCCGTCGTGGGACCGCACCACCTGGGCGTGGGCCCGCATGATGGACGCCTTTGCCGATCGCATCCCGGCCGCCGTGGTCCAGGAGGTCACCCGCACCTATACCGCTAACGACCAGTACATTTCCGACTACAACATCATGATGGGCAACCTCGTCGCCGCCGATGGCACCCGGCCGTTTCCGACCGATCTCCGGCTGATCACGCACTGGGGGCTGCGCGACGAGGTGAAGTCCCAGTACGCCGAGGTGGACGGTCTCGGCAAGCAGCGGCTCATCGCCCAGGTCATGGGGCGGATCGTCCGCCAGGAGATCCCCGCGGTCGTGATCAACAACCCCACGGTGCTGTGGCGGCCCGACACCAACGAGGTGCGTCCGGCTGCAGCCGGGGCACCGGCACCCTCGGCGGAGCGCGAGCCGGACACGCGCTTCGCCCGCATCCTCGACTACTTCAAGGCACAGCGCGCCGTCGACCCGTACGTGCCGACCGCGCCCACCGCCATCGCCCGCTCGTTCGAACAGGGCCGCCAAATGCCCGAGCAGGAGGTCGAGAAGCTGCTCGTCTCGGTGCTCGCGGCACCCGAGGTCGGCCAGCTCGGCGCGCTCGTGCAGAAGCGGCTCGGCCGCCCGCTCGAGGCGTTCGATATCTGGTACACCGGGTTCAAGCCGCGTGGGCGGTTCTCGGAAGCCGAGCTCGACCGTGTCGTGGCCGAGCGCTACCCGACCGCCGAGGCGTTCCAGAACGACCTGCCCAAGATTCTGACCAAGCTCGGCTTCGCACCGGAGCGGGCACGCTGGCTCGCAGACCGCATCGCGGTGGACCCCTCGCGCGGCGCCGGCCACGCCATGGGCGCGGTGCGCCGGGAGGACAAGGCGCACCTGCGCACGCGCGTTGCCAGGGAAGGGATGAGCTACAAGGGGTACAACATCGCCGTGCACGAGCTGGGGCACAACGTCGAGCAGGTGTTCTCGCTCAACGGAATCGACCACTGGTTCCTCAACGGGGTGCCCAACACGGCGTTCACCGAGGCGTTCGCATTCTCGTTCCAGCGCCGCGACCTCGAGCTTTTGGGGCTGCAGAAGCCGGAGGACGTGGACCTCGCCTCCGAAGCGCTCAACGACCTCTGGGCGCTGTACGAGATCTCCGGGGTGTCGCTCGTCGACATGCGGACGTGGCGCTGGCTGTACGCCCACCCGGAGGCGACCCCGGCCGAGCTGCGCGAGGCGACGCTGCGCACCGCGCGTGAGGTGTGGAACGAGTACTACGCGCCGGTATTCGGGCTTGGTGACCAGGAGATCCTGGCCATCTACTCGCACACGGTGACCAACCCGCTCTACCTGCCCGACTACGCCATCGGCCACATCATCGCCTTCCAGGTCGCGGCCAAGCTCCAGGGACCGGCGTTCGGCGCCGAGTTCGAGCGCATGGCGCGACAGGGGCTCGTCACCCCCGACGCCTGGATGCGCGGCGCCGTCGGCGCCCCGATCTCGGCCGAGACCCTGCTCGCCGCGGCACGCAAGGCGCTGGCGGCGATCCCCAGGTGAGCGTCAGCGCGCTGTCCATCTCGTCGCATTCGAGGTAGGCGACTCGGCGACGTGGCCACATCGACACTCTCCGCCCGGCGAGAGGATCAGAGCACCATGATTTCGGCCGCGGCTGGCTGGCCGGCCTCCCAGACCATCCCCGGGGCGTCTGCCGTCACCCAGGCGTGCCCCACGCGATCGCCGTGCTGGCCCTTTGCCTCGTCTATCTCGTGGGAGACAAATTCAATCCATTTATCTGCTTCTGCTTCTAGGTGCGGCGGGTGTGCCCGGCCAAGCCCGGAAGAGGGGGAAGAGACGATCCGAAAAGAGCGAGCAGAGGGCTTGGACCCCAGGTTCGCTCCAGTACGAGCAGTCGTGTTTCGCTTCAGCGGCGGGTGGTACGTCCTAGGCCCGCGGCTCACTGTCCGAGCGCCAGATCGGCGGTGAGAGGCTATTTCGTCGGCCCGAGCAGGCGGTGGCGCAGTCTGCCCAGCGAGCGGTTGAGGGCGTTATCGCGCGAGAGAAAGCGGATGACGGGCCGGCGGCGTCGGCCCAGCGTCTGTTCGAGCTCCTTGAGTGCGGCGTGACTGGGTTCGACCGAAAGGCCTCGATGGATCGCCTCGATCGCCCGCCGCCGCGAGCGGTTGGCCACCCAGACCTGGGCCAGGTTGTAGTAGTACTCGGCCTTGAAGAACTCGCGGTCGATGGCCGCCTGGCAAAACTGCGCTCCCTCGCGGTAGCGCGAGCGGAACATGGCGAGGCAGAGGCCGTAGAACGAGAGCACGGACGCCAAATGCTTGCTGTCGCCGATCCGCTGGTACCGGTCGTATGCCTCTTTGAGCAGGATGTATCCCCTCTCGAAGTCCTGCCGCCGCGCGGCGGCGATGCCCAGCCGGGAGAGCTCGGCGGGATCCTCCGAGTCAGCTTCCGCCACCACCGCTACCGGATCGAGGGATTCACGGATCATGTGCCGAGTATACTCGACCCGAGGAGATCGACAGCGGCGTGGAGACCTGCCAGAAGGTCCTGCTCGTCGACGCCGAGACCGGCTACTACCGTCTGCAGCGCTATCGCGTGGGGGACTTTTTCGGGCCCGTCGACCTCGGGCTGCATCTGGCTGGCCGCGTCGGATCGCTGAACATCGGCACCGGCCTGCTCGCCGGCTCCATCTTCCCGGGTTCCAACCGTTTGATCTTCTCCGGCTTCTCTCCGTGCTGGGGAGGGTTTTTCGTCTCGTCGATGGGTGGGGCGTCGCTGGTGTTCGAGAATCTCGGTATCAACTTGCTGGCGATCGTGGGCATGGCCCGCACCCCCTCGGTGCTGGTTCTCAACCGTCAGGGCAGCGAGGAGATCGAGGTGGAGCTGCAATCGGTCGACCTCCCGCGCGTCTGGTACGCCGGGCGAACAGGCGTCTACTCGCTGATGGACCACGTTTTCGAGCGCTTCGGGGGACGCTACGGCAGTGAGCCACGTATCCTCGCCACCGGCCCGGCTTCGCTCGCCACGGACTTCGGAGCCATCTGCTCGGTACCGATCGAGAACGGCAAGCTTACCTTCGTGGATACCTGGGCCGGGCGCGGCGGGCTCGGCACCGCGATGCTGCGGGAACACGGCATCGCCGCCATCATCTATGGCGGCTCGTTCGTCGACGACGATTTCCGCGACCGCAAGGTGGCCGATGAGTGGTTCCAGCAGCGCTACCAGAAAAGGCTTGCAACCAAGGACTTCGAGGCTACCAAGAAATACCGCTTCGACCCCGAGTTCGACACCGGTGGGACTTTCGGTGTCAACTTCGCGACCCTTAAGGGTGGCCTGTTGTCGTTCAACTACTCGAGTATCTTCTGGGAGGAGGCGCGGCGGATCGAGCTCCACGAGCGACTGGTGGCGGCCCATTATCTGCGGCAGTTCAACGAGGAGACGATCAAGCCCAGACGCCAGCACACCTGCGGCGAGCCGTGTGCGGCGGTGTGCAAGAAGATGTTCGGGCCGTACAAGAAGGATTACGAGCCCTACCAGGCGATGGGGCCGCAGTGCGGCATCTTCGACCAACGAGCCGCGGAGAGGCTCAACCACCACGCCGATGCCTACGGGTTCGACGCGATCTCGGTGGGGGGAGTGCTGTCGTGGCTGCTCGACTGCCTGCACGACGGGCTGCTCGAGCCCGAGGAGCTGGGCGTCGGCGACAGGCCGGCGTTCGACCCGGAAAGCTTCGCGGTCGAGGCCGACTCGGCGCACAATGCTGCGCTCGGTTGTGCTTTGCTCGACGGGATCATCGCCGAGCGGGGACACCTCCGGTTGGGGCAAGGCGCCCGCCGTCGGGCTCGGCATCTGGCGCGCGAGAAAGGGCGCGCGGTGCTGGACCGCTTCGTCTACACGGCGTTTGCGCGCAAGGGCTGGATGGTGCCGAATCAGTATTGGACGCCCGGGGCGCTGGCGCCGATGCCGATCATGGGCAAGTACTACATGTACTACGGACAGGATTTCGTGCCCCCGCGCGAGCTCGGGCGGATCAACGCCGACCGTCTCAAGCGCGAGCTCGTAATGGACAACCTCGGGGTGTGCCGGTTCCACCGCGCGTGGGCCGAGGAGATGCTGCCGGAGATCGTCGAGTCCCTCTTCGGGCAGCGCACGGCATTCGAGCGCAGCATCGAGGTCACCGCCAGCCGCATCAACAGCCGCAACGCGTCGGTATTCTGGGAGTCGGAGCGATCGCTCGACCTCGTTATCCAGTTCCTGCGCCGCAAGCACGAGGTCGAGGGGAAGCAGGACCCCGAGCTCCTCGCCTGGCTGGCCCGTTTCGAGGGCGACAAGCACGCCGCCGGCCTCGATTTCTGGTACGAGATGCACAAGGGCGCGCACGAGTCGCTGCGGGAGTTCTAGCCGGCGCTCTCCCATCCGGTGGCTGGGGGTTTTCTCTCAGCCCCACCCGGCGGAAAGCCAAACGCCCTCTGCCCAGCCCTGGCGCCGCCATCCTGGCGAACCCGGGCGTGGTCGCCGACGCAGGTGCGAACGGCGCTGTGGCCGTCGATGCAGACGTGGGGCAAGCAGTAGCTACTCGAGCTCGACCTCGACCGCGCCGAACAGCTTGGTGGTGGCGTTGTACAAGGCGGCGAACGCCGCGCCGACGACCAAGCCGGTGATGGCAAACGAGCCCGGGACGACAACGAGCGCCAGAAGCGCCGTGGCTCCCTTGCCGAGAGCGAACAGGTGACGAAGCTTGAGCGGCATCGAAACCAGAAGGGCCATCACGGAGAACACGATCCCCAGGGCGAAGCCGAGCAGGCCATGCATGGCAGCGCTCACCTTGGCGGCCGAGAGCACATCGATGCGCCTGAGAGTGAAACGCGCGCCAGGCTCAGCGGTGAACGGGGCCTCCGCTGCTGGGGACGGAGTGCTCGTCGCGACGATCGCTCCGAACGGCTCGGGGGGTGCTGCTGGTGAAGGCGGGGGAGGCGTCGTTGCAGCGGGCGGAGGCGGAGCCGGAGCCGGAGCTTCCACCCGGAATGCAGTGCCGCAGTGTGGGCACTTCAGGTTGCGCCCGAGATACCGATCCGGGACGGTGAGCTGTTTGCCGCAGGTGCCGCAGGTGTGAGTGAGGTTAGCCATCCCGCTCTCCCGGTAAGGTCGATCGAGTATAGCGGCGGAAGGCGGTCGTGGCAACGTGGCGGAAGCTCGAGTCTGATTCGATGATGAAGGCGCACCAGGTCGAAAAGCCGGCTGCGACCTCGGCCGGTGACGATGGGCTCGGGGCCGAACCGGTACCCTTCGCGCCCGGCCTTCAACCGGTGTGGGAGCACCGAGCCGGTAAGCTGACGCACCAGCTTGGCCGAGCCGTCGCGCCTCCCTCGCGGCGCCCGCAAGCAACCAACCGCGCCGCGGCGTTATCCCTCGGTGGTTTCCCGTACCCGGCAGCGGTCGACGCAGCCCGCGCGCCGGAGGAAGGGCCTTCACAACCGCCCTGAAGCCGCCTAGATTGTGAGAATGAGGACGATGATGGTGTGCGTGGGGATGGTCGTGCTGGCTGCGAGCCTGGCAGCACAGGAGCCGGCGGGGCCCGTGAGGGGCGGCCGGGGGGACTACTCCGGTTGGTTGGCCAAGGGTGTCCATTGGCTCAACGAGGGCGGTGGCAACCGAATGCTATTCGGCGCCTCCGACTCGCTATTTCGGCTCGGCGATGGGCTGTTGGGCCGGTTCCCGAGCTCGCTGGCGCACCCGGATAGCCGGTGGTACGGGCCGGACCCGTGGTCGTTCCCCGTGCGTCAGACGTACGAGGCGGAGATCGCCCTGCCACCGGTTGTCACCGACAAGCTGCTCGTTATCAGCGAGTGGTCGCGGCCGGCCAGGCATATCGTCGAGCTGCGTCTCCACCTCGATGGCGTCGAGCACGTCCTCGAGCTCGGTCCGGAGCTCGTGATCGATGACGCCCCCGTGGGTGGGTTTCGGTACGGCATCCACGGCATCGTGCGTCAGGCGGGCAGCGGGCAGGTGGTCCAGACGCTGAGCGGCTACGGGGTGGTGGCGCTGCCGCCGGGGCGACACGTTGTCCGTCTCGTGCGCGAGGGGGACACGCTCAGCCTCCGGTAGGAGACAGCGAGGAGCAGGTGAGATCCTGAGCCAGGAGGTCGCTGGGTAGGGTAGCGGTGGTCACGCGCTATCGCGCTTGGCGACCGGACGAGGGCCAGCCAGGGTTTGCGGGAAGAACGCTCTCGCCCGGCGGCAGATCCCCTCGACGTCGAGGTCCAGTCGGGCGCGCAAGATCTCCTGCGAGCCGTGCGGTTGGTACTCGTCGGGCACCCCCAGCCGCTCGAACGTGACTTCCCGGGCCCCCAGCCGCGTTGCCGCCTCCATGACCGCCGAGCCGAAGCCACCGTCGAGGGCGTTTTCCTCGATCGTCATGATCCGGGCGCCCGGGCGGAGGTGGGCGGAGAGCAGCTCGGTGTCGAGCGGCTTGACGAAGCGGGCGTTGACCACCGTGAGGTCTGGACCGTTCTCGGCTGCCAGTCGCTCGGCAGCCTGCAAGGTCTCGGTAGCCATGGTGCCGATTGCCCAGATGGCGCCATCCCGCCCCGAGCGCAGGATCTCGGCCTTGCCGAGTGGCAACAGCCGGGGCGGGCCGTCCATCTTGACACCGTAGCCGTTGGCCCGCGGGTAGCGCAGCGCCACCGGCCGATCACAGGCCACCGCTGTGGTCAGCATGTTTCTAAGCTCGTTTTCGTCCTTCGGAGCCATGACCACGAGACCAGGCAGGCAGCGCAGAAACGAGAGGTCGAACACGCCGTGATGAGTCGGACCGTCGGCTCCGACTAGGCCGCCGCGGTCGAGGGCGAACACCACCGGCAGGCGCATCAAGCAGACGTCGTGGAAGACTTGATCGAAGGCGCGCTGGATGAACGAGGAGTAGATCGCGACCACCGGCCGCATGCCGCGAGTCGCCAGGCCGCCGGCGAACGTCACCGCGTGCTCCTCGCAGATACCGACGTCGAACAGGCGGTCGCGGTGCGCACGGAGAAAGATGTCGAGCCCCGTGCCCTCGACCATGGCGGCGGTGATGGCGACGATGCGCGGATCTTGCTTGGCCAGCTCGGTGAGGGTCTCGGCGAAGACCTTGGTGTACGAAGGCGGGCCAGAGGATTTCTTGACCTCACCGGTGGAGACCGAGAACGGGCTGGCGCCGTGCCAGAAGACCGGGTCCTGCTCGGCTGGCTTCCAGCCCTGCCCCTTGCGGGTGACGACGTGCACGAGCACGGGGTGGGTGTAGTCGCGGAACTCCCGGAACGTCTGCACGAGCTGCGGGATGGAGTGGCCGTTGATCGGGCCGACATACTTGAAGCCGAGCTCTTCGAACAAGTTGCCCGGAACCAGGAGCTGTTTGGCCATGTGCTCGGCTTGCTTGGCCCACTTGACCATACCTTCACCGACGCGCGGGATCGAGCGCAGGAGCTGCTCGACCTCGTCCTTGAGCCGCCGGTACGGTTGGCCCTGGATGATGCGATTGAGATACCCATGCATCGCCCCGACGTTGGGCGAGATCGACATCTCGTTAGCGTTCAAGATGATCATCAGGCGCTTGCCGAGATAGCCGGCTTGGTTGAGGCCCTCCATGGCCAGCCCACCGGTGAACGAGCCGTCGCCGATGATCGCCACGACGCGGAAGCCCTCGCCCTTGAGGTCTCGGCCGGTGGCGATGCCGAGCGCGGCCGAAATCGAGGTCGAGGCGTGCCCGGCATTGAAGACGTCGTACTCGCTCTCCTCGCGTTTGAGAAACCCGGAAATCCCGCCGTACGTGCGCAGCGTGTGGAAACGGTCGCGTCGACCGGTGAGGACCTTGTGCGGGTAGCACTGGTGGCCGACGTCCCATACGAGCTGGTCTTTCGGGGTGTCGAAGGCGTAATGGAGGGCGATGGTGAGCTCGACCGCCCCCAGGCTGGAGGCGAGATGCCCACCGGTCTGGCTGACGCCCGAGAGCAGGAACCGGCGCAGCTCCTCGGCCAAGTCAGGCAGTGTCTCCAGGTCGAGCTGGCGCAGGTCGTGAGGAGTGTTGATGCGCTCGAGAAGGCTCATGACTCACCTATCGGTCGCGGCTCGCAATGTACTCCACGAATGCGGCCAGCGTTCCCCCCCGGCCTTCCAGCGCCACTGCCTCGGCCCGCAACTCCGCGGCCAACCGGGAAAGCTTCCGCCGCGCCGCTGGCAGACCGTAGACCGCAGGGTACGTCAGCTTGCCGGCCGCAGCGTCTTTGCCCGGGCTCTTACCGAGGCTCGACGCGGTGCCCGTGACGTCGAGAATATCATCGGCGATCTGGAACAACAAACCGAGGCTTTGCCCGAAGCGGGTGAAGCGCTCGCGGGTCGGCGTGTCGACACCCGTCAACACCGCGCCGAGCTCGACGGAAGCGGCCAGCAGCGCACCGGTCTTGGCGCGGTGGATGCGCTCGAGCCTGGCGCTGTCCGGGGGTTGCCCGGTGGCTTCGAGGTCCTCGACCTGGCCTCCCACCATCCCGGAGGAGCCGACAGCCACCGCCACCAGCCGGCACGCCTCGACCCGTCGTGGCGCCAGCTCGTCGCCGCCAGGGTAGGTGCCCAGTACTCGGAACGCCTCGCTCAGCAGGGCGTCGCCGACGAGGATGGCGAGCGCCTCGCCGTACGCCACGTGTACGGTCGAGCGGCCACGACGCAAGGTGTCGTTGTCGAGCGCTGGCAGGTCGTCGTGTACGAGCGAGTAGGTGTGAATGAGCTCGAGTGCGCAGGCCGCCTCGAGGATCGTCTCGGGGTCACCTCCGGCCGCCCGACAGGTGAGTCGAGCAAGGATCGGACGCACCCGTTTGCCGCCGCCGAAGACCGCGTAACGCATCGCCTCGTGGAGGCGGCAGGGCCAGGCGTCGGACGGCGGCAGCAGCCTGTCGAGCGCCGCGTCGACCAGCTTTCTCTCCGCCGCCAGCACGGCAAGGACACCCATTTCAAGCCTCCTCGGCCACGAACGGCCTCGTCGCTGGTTCCTCGCCCTCGGCCGCCTCGGCCAGGAGCTGTTCCACCCTGGCCTCGACCTGGGTGAGCTGGGTGCGACAGCGCCGGGCCAGCTTGACGCCGCGCTCGAACAGCTTCAGCGCCTCCTCGAGCCCGACCGAGTCATCCTCCAGCCTCGTCACGACATCTTCGAGCTGTGTCAGGGCGTCCTCGAACGTTTCCTTGCTCATGCCTGCCTCCCACCCTCCTCGGGATCCGGCCCCCGAGCTCCTCCAGCGGAGTCGCCATTCATGAAGAGCGACGGTTGGGTCACGCCTTGGCGAGTGAGCACCAACGAGCGGAGCTCGCCGCTCGCGAGCCGGGTCAGCAGGTGCTCTCCCGCTCTAACCTGGGCAACATCGCGCAGCGGCGTCGGATCGCCCTCGCGCGTCGTGATGGAGAAACCGCGCTGCAGGACGTTGGCCGGTGACAGCGCGGCGAGCGCCCGCTCGCTTCCCGCTAGCTCGAGACGGCGACGCTGCACCAGGGCGCGTAGCCGCTCGGCCGCCACGGCCAGGCGAACGGTCACGACCTCACGCCGGCGGGGAGCTCCGAACCGCACCGGCCAGTGGTAAAGGCGGGACAAAGCCCCGTCCAGGCGCCGATGACGGAGCTGGACGAGAGCGCGCAGCCGCCCAGGCAGTGCCTCGAGCCGGCGCAGCCGCTCGGAGAGCTCCTGGATGCGCGAGGGCAGCCGCGCAAGGCCCCGCGCGCCGGCGGCGGCCCGCAGGCGCAGGCGTGCCCGCTCGAGCCGGTGCACGAAAAGGTGCTCGGCGCGGTCCGCCGCCTGGTCGACTCGCCGGGCCTGCTCCTCCAGCCGCGCCACCACCAGCTCCGCCGCCTGTGTCGGCGTGGCGGCGCGGATGTCGGCCACGAAGTCGGCGATGGTGAAGTCCACCTCGTGACCGACGCCCGAGATGACCGGTACTGGGCTTTCGGCGATGGCTCGAGCGACGACCTCCTCGTTGAACGACCAGAGGTCTTCGAGCGAGCCGCCCCCACGCACCACGAGCACCACGTCGACGAGGCCCGAGCGCCCGAGGTAGCGGACGGCACGCGCGATCTCACCCTCCGCGCCCCGGCCTTGGACACGCACGGGGTAGAGCAGAACCTGCAGGTGCGGCCAGCGCGACAGCACCTTCAGGACGTCCCGTACCGCCGCGCCGGACGACGAGGTCACGAGCCCCAGTCGCCGTGGCAGGGCGGGTAGCCGTCGCTTGCGCTCGGGAGCGAACAAGCCCTCGGCGTGAAGCTTGGCCTTGAGCTGCTCGAAAGCGAGCTGCAGCTCGCCGATCCCTTCCGGCTGCACCTCGCTGATGATGAGCTGGAGAAAGCCGCGCTGGGGGTACACCTCGAGCTTGCCGCGGGCGAGCACTGCGAGCCCGTCCTGCAGCTTGAACCGCAGGCGGTCGGCGAAGCTCGCCCACATCGCGCACGATAGGACGCCCTCCGCGTCTTTGAGCTGGAAGTAGCGGTGCCCGGAGCTGGCAACCTTGACCCCCGACAGCTCGCCCCGCACCCATACCTCGCCGAACGCCTTCAGTGAAGCGTTGACCGCCCCGACCAGCTCGCCCACCGACCAGACGTGCGCGCTCACCGCGTGCCCCCATCCCTCCCGAAGGTCGGAGATCGAGGGTCGAAGCTCGAAGGCCGGTCCCGCGATCCGCGAGCAGACTGGGCCTTCGTGCCGTCCGAGCGGCCATCCCCACCCCGAGGCAGCGAAGCCTCCAACACCCGACCTTCGACTCTCGACTGCTTCATGCTGGGTCCCGTTCCGTCATGCCGACGCCGGCCCCCATGATGACCAGCGTCAGGTACTGCACGGGTGCCGACCAGAAGTTGTACTCGAACATCCCCGCCACCGTGATGCCGAGGATCGTCACGAGCGAGGACGCGACGGCGGCGCGCCGCACCCCGCACAGCCTCGGAAGCGCCCGCCACGTCGTGGCGAAGAACGCCACCAGCAGCCAGAAGTATGCCGCCATCGCCGGCAGCCCGCGCTCGGCGGCGATCTGCAGGAAGTTGTTGTGCAGGTGCGGCACCTTCCAGCGAGGGGCGTCGTCGAGGCGGTAGAGCGGGTACAGCCGCGGCACCATGCCGAGCCCGACCCCCGTGAGCGGGTAGTCCTGGATCATCTGGGTCCCGGAGATGGCCATGCACAGCCGGTCGTAGTTCGAGTGCTGTCTCGGGTCCACGGCCGAGAACGCGCGATCCAGGACGGCGCGGGGTAGCGCCAGCCAGACGAGGAGGGCCAACGCCGGATACGCGAGGAGCAACCACCGCTTCCACACCGCGGCCAGGAGCAACAGGCCGGCCGCCAGCCCGATCCAGGCGTTGCGCGTCAGTGAAAGCAGCAGCGCCAACGTTCCGAGCACTGCCGGCGGCAGCAGCCACGGGAGGCGTTTTCCCGGCCGCAGCAGCAGCTCGGCGAGCACGACCAACACCGCCAGCAGCATCCAGCCGGCGTAGATCATGTAGTGGGACATCGGCCCGCGGATGCGGCTGTCGAGGTTGTTCGCACCCTGGAGGAACTGCGCGATCCCCCACACCGCCATCAGCGTTGCAACAGCGGCGAGCCCGGCGACCAAGCGCGGCCACCATACGTCGTCCATCAGGGCCGCGGCGAGGGGGATGAACAGGAGGATGAGCAGGCGCGGCAGGTTTTCGGCGCTGTACCGAAAGTCGAGCGACCCGGCCACCGAGAGCAGCGAGGCAGCGACGAACAGCACGAGCGGGGGCCAAAGCACCCGCGCCCACGGACCGCTGGGCAGCTCACGCCGGCGCCATGCCCAGACCAATGCGACGATCAGCAGGGCAAGCAACGGATTGGCGATGCCGAGCCTCGAGGAGGTGACGGCGACGGCCAGCAGCAGGCCGGTGGCCACGGCACGGGCGGTCCCGGTGCGGACGCCGGGCAGCACTGTCACGGACGGTCACCCCTCGGCGGGAAGCGCCTCGTCGATCAGCATCACGGGGATGTCGCTGACGATCGGGTAGGTCTTGCGGCAGCTCGTGCAGCGGAGCCCCTCGTGCACTTCCGGTACCTCATCGCGGAACTTGTCGCGGTAGCGGTCGACCAGCATGGCGCAGGTGGCAGCCGGCAACGCCAACAGCTCCAGATCGGCCTTGCAGGTGGGGCAGACGAGCAGCTCCAGCAGCTCTGGGTCGACGGCCATGGTAGCCTCCGCCGGCATCGTACCACGTCTGAAGGCGGTGATCGGCGTACGGGAATCGGTGGCTGGGGCGTCGCTGCGGCGGTGGACGCGGGAGACGTGGCTCCGGCGATTTGCCGTTTGCTTTTCGCCGATGGCCGAGCACCGGCCCGTGGTTGCAGGAGTCGGGTCGGGCGGGAGAGGATGTCGGGGTGAAGGTGCTGCAGCTCGTCGCCGCCGACCGCTGGACCGGCGCTGCCGCCCCGGCGCTTCAGCTCGCCGAGGCGTTGCGCGCGGCCGGCGTCGACTGTCGGTTCGCCTACCGGCCCGGGCGGGGGCTCGAGCAGCGCCTGTCGGGGCGCGACTGGTGCTACCCGATCCTGGCCAAGGAGCGCGGGCTGGCCGACCTGCGGCGCGCCGTGCTCCGGGTTCGGGAGCTGGGTGGCGGAATGGACGTCGTGCACTGCCACTTGCCGCACGACCATCTGCTGGCACGGCTGGCGTTACGAGGTCGGGGACGGGGGAGAGGGGGCCCCGGGGTGCTGCTCGTCAGATCGGTGCGGCACCCGGGCCACCTCACGCCGCATCTGTATCACCGCTGGTTGTGGCGCGGGACCCGGGGAGTTGCGCTCGCGAACTCGTCGATGGTCGCGCCGGCCGGTCGCCTCGGGGCATTTGCCGGGGTTCCGTCGATGGTGCTGCCAGCCGGCTTGGAAGCGGCGTTTTTCGGGCCTCTGGAACGAGCGGGCAGCCGTGCCCGGCTGCGCGTCCCTCCCGACGTCTTCGTCGCTGGCACGATCGGCAAGATCGACCCGACCCGCGGGCATCAAGACTTCATCCGGGCGCTCGCCGTCGCTCCCGATGTGTGGGGCATCATCATCGGCAAAGGGCCGGCGGTCGCAGCGCTTCAGGACTTGGCTCGGCAGCTCGGGGTGGCCCCGCGCCTGGTCTGGGCGGGGTACGTGGAAGAGGGGCGTGAGCACATCTTCGCGGCGATGGATCTTTTCGTTTTCCCGGCGGCGGGCTCGGATTGGGGGCATCGGGCGATCGCCGAGGCGTCGGCCTGCGGCCTTCCGACCTTGGCTGCCGACCTGCCGGGCGTGGCCGACCTGGTCGAGAGCGGCGTCACTGGAGAGCTGTACGCCACGAACGACGCGGCTGGTCTCGGCCACCGTCTCGTCGCCTGGGCAGCGGATCGCCGGCGATGCCGCGTTGCCGGGCGCGCCGCGGCCGAGCGCGCGCGGCAGCGGTGGACGCCGACAGCGCTCGCTGCCGCAGCGCTCGAGCTGTACCGGTCCGCGTCCTCCGCCCAGTCCTGACGCCCGCCCGCCCGGTCGAGGGTCGAATGAGCGAGGGGTAGGATCACCTGCCCCCAGCCACCGGTTGTCGGCCGGGCGGGCTGCGGTAGAATCTCCGCTATGGATAGCAAGGGCGCTGGCGGCAATCCCGGTGGTCTTTGGATGTTCTTCGGCGGGCTGGCGATGGTGGTGGTGGGAGGGTATCTCCTGCTCAATCAGGTGGAGGTCCACTCCGGCTTCTGGTCGTGGTGGGGCGGCCGGACGTTCGGGCTCACCCTGCTGCCGCTTTTGGTCGGCATCGGCTTCTTGTTCTTCGACGGCAAGAGCGTTCCGGGTTGGATCCTTACCGCTGCCGGGTCGCTGATCATCCTGGCCGGGATCATCGTCAACTTGCGCATCTACTTCCAGCCCACGAGCCTGTACAACACCTTGATCATGCTCGCCCTGATCGCCGGTGGCCTGGGCCTCGTCCTGCGCTCGATCCGCCCCACTTCCTCTGGTAGTCGATGAGTGGCTCTCCGGCCTCCGGGCTAGCGGGCCGGTCCACACCGGTCACCGGGCTGGGTGGCTGCGCGAACCAATCACCATCCAGCGCTGCCCTGCCCGCGTTGGGAAGCGGAGCCCGGTGAGTCTTCTTGCGCCGGCCACGAGCCACCGTTGACTTGCGGTGGTGCGGCAGGCAAGCTTCCCGCCAGGGAGGAACCTCTCGTGCCCGACATCGCCCGCATCCAGAAAGAGCTCCAGGCCGCCGGCATCGACGGCTGGCTGCTGTTCGACTTCCACAACCGCGACCGCATCGCCTATCAGGTGCTTGGCCTCGACTTCGGCAAGTTCACGAGCCGGCGGTGGTTCTACTGGATTCCGGCTCACGGTGAGCCGGCCAAGCTGTGCTCGAAGGTGGAATCCACCAAGCTCGACCCACTGCCGGGTGGCAAGCGCCTGTACCGCTCGTGGAAGGACCTGCACGCCGGGTTGCAGGCGATGATGGGGGGCGCTCGCACGGTGGCGATGCAGTACTCACCGAGCTGCAACATTCCGTACGTATCGATCGTCGACGGCGGCACGATCGACATGATCCGCGCGCTCGGTTACGAGGTGGTCTCGTCCGCTGGGCTGGTGCAGACGTTTCAAGCGGTGCTCGACGACGCCGCCTACCGCTCCCACCTGGCTGCCGGCGAGAGGATCCAGCGCATCAAGGACGAGGCGTTCGCCCTCGTCGGTTCGGAGCTGCGGGCTGGGCGCACCTTGACCCAGTACGACGTCCAGCAGTTCATCATCCGCCGGTTCGGCGAGGAAGGGCTCGACTGCAAGGGGGAGTACCCGATCGTGGGCACCAACGAGCACCCGGCCGATCCGCACTTCGAGCCGACCCCCGCCAACGCGCGCCCGATCCGCAAGGGCGACACGCTGCTCATCGACCTGTGGGCCAAGCTTGCGGAGCCGGGGGCGATTTTCTACGACATCACCTGGTGCGGCTTCGTGGGCTCGGATCCACCACGCAAGTACGTCGAGATCTTCAACGTCGTCCGCGACGCCCGCAACGCTGCCCTGGAGTTCATCCGGGCGCGCTACGCGGCTGGCCAGAAGCTGTTCGGTTGGGAGGTCGACGACGCCTGCCGCGAGGTCGTGGAGCGCGCCGGCTACGGTGAGTTCTTCGTGCACCGCACGGGGCACTCGATCGGTGAAGAGGTACACGGCAACGGTGTGAACATCGACAACCTCGAGACCAAGGACGAACGCGAGCTGGTGCCGGGGATCTGCTTCTCGATCGAGCCCGGGATCTACCTGGTTGGCGAGATGGCGGTGCGCTCGGAGATCGACGTCTTCATCACTCCGGACGGCAAGGTGGAGGTAGCCGGGGCGATGCAGCACGACCTGGTGTTGATCGATGTGCCCTGAACCCGACGTCGAGGTCATCGACACGGGCGAGGTGGTGGTCGCCCGTGTGCAGGGCTTTCTCGAGGCGGATACCGTGCTCGCGGCGCTGCGCGCCAACGGTCTCGACGCGCGGGCACGCGGTGATGCGATGGGCGAGATCGCCGGGCTTACCCTCGACGGTATCGGCCTGACCGAGATCCTGGTGCCACCGGCGCACGCCGAGGCGGCTCGCGACCTGCTCGCGGCAGCCGAGCGCGGCGAGCTGACGTTGGCGGAGCCGGAGCTCGAGTCGGCGCCCGACCAGGGATAGGCTCGAGCTCAGGCGCTGGCGTTTGCGGTGTCGTCCCGGCGGCAGCGCCTATCTCGGCTGACGCACGACGCCGCGAGCCGGAAAGATCTGTCGCACGTTCGGAGCGATCGAGATCGATGGCGGTAGGTGGCTCCCGGCGATCCAAACGATGCGCTGGGCCCTGAGTGCTTTGATCACGCGTCCCATGGCGGCCTGCAGCTGCTGATCGGTGGAGACGTCGTCCGGCCTCCCCCAGCCCGGCAGATTGAGCTCCGAGATGCGCCGCTCGGGCGTCCACACGAACAGCGGCACGTTGAGGCTTTCGAGGTACGCCCGAGCCGCGTCGACGGAGATCGTGCTCTGGTCGGCGGCGGCCTCGCCGAGGATCAGGATCACGGCCCGCCGACGGCCCAGCGCCGCCGCCTGCATGCCGGCCGTCGCCACGGCATTGGCGAGGGCTTGCTTGCTGCGGTCGGCCGCCGGCCAGGAGACGCGGAAGATGAGCTTTCGCAGCTCGTCGACGTCGAGATCGAGGGTGATAGAGGACGGAAACAGGCCGCGAATCTCCTTGCCGTCTGGCGTCTGGACCGAGCGCGGCACGGCCCAGAGCGCCGACATCCTGTTGCCGCCCTTGCTTTCCTGGAGCGGCTGGGAGTACGAGAGGATGCGGCTCCCCCGTTGACCGGGCGTGATCCCGCGGAAGCGACCAGAGGCGTCCTGGTCGAACACCACGACGACCTCGAGAAACCCTTCTTCCACTGCGACCACGCGTGGCCGCTGCTCACCTACGCGGAACCACCCCTGCATCTCCTCAACTCGAGGCAGGGTGGCGCCGGGCCTGACCACGACGGGGAAAGCCGTCAGCTCCGTGACGGCACTCGACTCGAACTCGCCGCCGAAGCTCGCCTCGGCATGCGCGTCGATGCCCTTGGGGAAGATCACCTCGGCGGCGAGGAAGTGCGAGCGGGCGGGGTCGAGCTCGGGAAGCTCGATGTGGGTCGGGTCCTTGACGGTCAGGACCTGGCCGTCGAGCTCGACGTGGATCCGCTTCGGCGCGGCATTGTCGATCGTGCTCCAGGCCAGGGTGGCGAAGGTTGGCTCGCCTCCGCGCCCGGAGACAACAGTCAAACGGGCCTCGGCCGACGGCCGTGGCACGTTGATGAGCTGACGCGCGCGGCCCACCTCGCTGCCCGCGGCGTCTCGCCCCACGACCACGATCTCGTGCGGCATCGGCGGCCCGAGATTGAGCCCGAGCTCCCACGGCTCACCATGCAAGGTGGTGACGACGGTGCCATCGACGACGACGTCGACGGTGACAACTGGTGGACTCACCGAGAGGTGTACCGGCACGAGGCCGAACACGATCCCCAGCAAGAGGTTTGCAAACGCGACCATGCACTGTCCTCCGCGGCCGTGATCCAGCGACCGTGCTTCGCACTTTACGCGCCGCCTGGGTCGCGTGTTTCAGTTGGCGCTCGTTCCCGCACGAGAGGTCGAGAGGGTGGCGCGAGGACACAGCGCCGGGTGATCCGCTGCCCTCCGCACCCCTGCTGCCGAGCTGCTGCAGGCGGACCGTCTGTGGGCCGTGGCGGCAACGAATGGGAGTACCATCCTCGTGATGCAGAGGGAGCACCCAATGCCGAAACCGCCACGCGGCGCACAGCCGGCCCTCGCCGGCCGTGTGGTGTCGCCAGCCGAGCTGGGGGCCGGCGCGCGCGACCGGATGTTCGCCCTGCTCGATCAGCACTTCCTCCACGTCCGCCGAGACCGATTCGAGCACGACCTCGACTCCAAGGGGTGGGTGATCCTCTTGACTGCGCACGGCAGCGACGAGATCCAGGGGTTCTCCACGGTCAGACGCCTGACCACCGAGCTCGACCACCGTCCCATCGTCGCCTTCGTGTCCGAGGACACCATCGTCGCGCCAGCATCCCGGGGCTCCGCGGCACTCCCACGACTGTGGGCCCGCGTGGTCTTTTCGCTCGCTGCCGGTGACCGGCTCGTCGGCGCGCGCGCCTTCTGGCTGCTGATCTCGTCGAGCTTCAGGACGTACCGCGCTTTGCCGATATTCTTCCGCCACTACTGCCCGTGCTGCGACATCGAGACGCCACATTGGGCCGCGCGGCTGCGCGACCGGCTGGGCGAGCTGGCGTTTGGCGCCGCGTACGAGCCGGGGCGGGGGATCGTCCGCTTCGCGGAGCCGACACCGCTGCGCCCCGGGGTGGCCGACATCACTCCCGCCCGCCTGCGCGACCCGCACGTGGCGTTTTTTCGGTCGGTCAACCCCGGGCACGCGGCGGGCGACGAGCTGACCAGCCTGGCGGAAATCTCCGAGCCCAACCTCACGCCTGCAGGGCGGAGGATGCTCGGACTGCCGCGCGAGCTGCGATGATCCGCCCGGCCTGAGCCCGCTGTCATCTCCGGTGGCCGGGCGGTAGCAGATCGGTCAAGACAACGACCCCGCGGCAGATACCGCAGGGTCGTCGTCGGGCTCGAAGAGCGATCCTATTTCGACTTGACGACGAAGTGGGTGCGGCGGTTGGCCTGCCACGAGGCCTCACCGCTGCCGGGGACGAACGGTCGCTCCTTGCCGTAGGAGATCGTCTGCAGCCTCTCGGCGGCGACTCCCTTCTCGACCAGGAACTTCTTGGTGGCCGCGGCGCGCTTCTCGCCCAGGCGGATGTTGTACCGCTTGGTACCCCGCTCGTCGCAGTGCCCCTCGAGGACCAAGGTGACGTTGGGGTTGGCGACGAGGTACTCGGCGTTGGCGGTGAGCTGCGCCACCTGGTCGGCGCGGATGTTCCACTTGTCGTAGTCGAAGAAGATGTCGCGCAGGACCTCTTCTGGCGCCGGCGGCGGCGGAGGAGGCGCGACCTCAGGCGCTGGCGGCGGCGGTGCTGCCTTCGAGGTCTGGGTCACGGCGCCCCAGAAGTGCTCGTAGGCAATCCCCCACTTGCTGTCCCGCTGCTCCCAGATGGCGCTGTGGTAGCCGTCGAAGGCGTAGGCGTCGCCGTTTTTCAGCGTCCACGATGCGGTCATCGCCCGCGTCGTCCAGGCCTTGCCCTCGTCGCGCCAGACCTCGACGTCCTTGGCTGGCTCGACCCGTAAGCTCTGGATTTCTCCCATCAGCAGCTCGATGCTCTTGCGGTGATCGGGTGACCCGGTGGTGAACTTCCACGGCAGCTCGAACGACAGCGAGTAGGTGTCGTCCGTGTAGAAGCTCATGATCTGGTCGGTGTTCATCGACTCGTATGTCTGCGCCAGGTTGTCGAGTCGGCTCGTGAACTCCGGGTTGTTGGGCACGAGCTCGGCCGGCTTCGCCCTGGTGCCAGCGCAGCCGAGCTGCAGGCCCGCCACCACGATGCAAACCGTAACGACCACGCCGAACCCGACTCTGGGTGTCCAACCTGACGATTTCGCGGCGCGACGCATGGGAACCCCCTTCCTGGACCGACCTCGCAGCCAATGCTCTGGGTTGAGAGTAGACGCGTGCAGCGTCGCGGTCAAGGCGGGGCGGGAAGCGAGGTCTTTGCGTTGTAGGGGTCGGGCGGGGTGACGGACCCGGGCAGGGCGGGTGGTTGGCGGGCTGGGAAGCCGCCAGGGCGGGCGAGGAGGCCGGCGAGGCGGTGGGGAGGGGGAGCGCG
>Ga0116176_10000199_pt1 | contig 49467 bp, 38 predicted proteins | sample AD_STIC08_MetaG_FD_89803 | JGI IMG/M metagenome (GOLD analysis project Ga0116176, IMG submission 89803) | Active sludge microbial communities of municipal wastewater-treating anaerobic digesters from USA - AD_STIC08_MetaG | ecosystem: Engineered > Bioreactor > Anaerobic > Digestate | place: USA...
CGGAACGCTGCCAAGCCGCGCTGCCGACAACCTGTTCTGGATGGGCCGCTATGTCGAGCGCGCCGAGGGAATGATCCGGCTTCTGCGTTCGATCAATGTGAGGCTCGCGGAAGCCGGGCGCGCCGACACCGACCTGCTGGACTATGCGCGCAAGTTTCCCGGCTTTGGAGGTTTCGACCCTCTGCGCGGCATTCCGGCGGACCTCTTCAACGCGCTGGCCTCGGCGACGGCAAGCGCCAGCGTGGTGCGTGATCGCTTCTCTGTCGATGGCTGGGGCGCACTCAACGAGCTTTCCGCCAGCGCGAATAAAACCCTTGCGTCAGTGGCGCCGGGTGATGCCTCTGCCCGGGCGCTTGGAACACTGCTTCGGCAGATAACGGGGTTCTCCGGCCTCGTGCATGACAATATGTATCGCTTTGCAGGCTGGCGCTTCCTGTCGATTGGCCGCTCGCTGGAGCGGGCGAACGCTATGGCGCAGCTGCTTGCGTGGTTTGCAGCGCCGGAAACGCCGGAAGGCGCGCTTGATCTTGTGGTCGAGGTTGGCGACAGCGTGTTGTCGCACCGTCGGCTCTACGCCGTCGCGACGTCACGCTCGACGGTGATCGACCTGCTGGCGTGTGACGCCAACAACCCTCGCTCGATCCATTACCATCTTGCAGAAATCGAGAGCCAGGTCGGCTACCTGCCTGGCGCGCGGGATGGCGCACAGATGTCTGCGCTTGCCCGGGCGGCGCTCAAACTTCGCGCGGACCTCGCCGTGATGGCGCCGGAGTCGCTGGATCAGAACGGGCTTCTGCAGATCCGCACGGAACTGGGCGCGTTGTCTGACCTTCTCACATCAACCTATCTGCGCTGATCCATGCGATACGATGTCGGCCTTCGCATCACCTACTCATACGCCACCCCGGCGGCGGGAGGGCGCCATGTGCTTTACATGACGCCGGCCGATCTGCCGGGGCGGCAGCGCGCCATAACATCGTTTCTGGAAATCACGCCGCCGCCGGACGAGCGCTTTGCGAGGACGGATTTCTTCGGGAACACCATCGTTGAAGCAGCCTTCCGCGCCCCGCACACCGAGATAGCGTTCCGCCTGCGATCACGCGTGGAGCGCTTTGCCGAGGTCGTATCGCCGGACGAATCTCCGACGCTCGGCGTTCTGGCCACACAGATTGCGGCGGTGCGGTCTCTGGCGCCCGAGGCCCCGCATCATTTTCTCGCGGATTCTGCCCGCGTCGCTGCCAGGCCAGAATTTGGCGCGTACGCGCGAAGCCTCATTCAACCCGAAATGACGACACGCGCGATCGTCGAGGCTATCGGCAAAGCCATAGATCGGGACATGACGTTCGACCCGGACGCGACCGATGTGAACACGCCGCCGGAAGAGGCGTTCGCACGCCGTCACGGCGTCTGTCAGGATTTCTCGCACATCATGATCGGCTGCCTGCGCGCGATTGGCGTGCCGGCCGGATATGTGAGCGGCTTTTTGCGCACCGACCCACCTCCGGGCCAGCCACGACTTGAGGGCGCCGATGCGATGCACGCATGGGTGCGAGCATGGTGCGGATCAAAGACCGGATGGGTAGAGTATGATCCTACCAACGGCATGTTCGCTGGCGAGGGCCATATCATTGTCGCCTTCGGCCGCGACTATAGCGATGTCGCTCCGGTGCGCGGGGTTGTTCGCATCTCAGGCGGGCAAGACAGTACGCAGGCTGTGGACGTGGTTCCGCTAGACTAGTCTGCGAGGGATCTCAGATCTCTATCGCGCTCTGCAAGATACGCGCGAGACGGTCGCGGAATTTCTCGCGCGCCTCATCACCCAGACCCAGATCATCTGACATGACCCGGTCGATGGTGACGCCCATGACGATGTCCGCGATCAAACGAGCGCGAATGTTCGCATTGGGGCCGCCCAGCCATTTCTCGATGGGGCCGAAGAAACGTTCTTCGCCGGACTTGCGGATGGCTTCCAGCGCTTTTGGCGATGACGCGGACCGCAGAATGATCAGCAGGCAGTTGAGATCTTTGTCTTCCTGAGGGTCAATGACGATCTTGGTCGCCAGACGCTCTCCGAAATCGCTGACATCGCCCTCGAACATATCCGCGCCTGATGGGCACATCGCCAGTACTTCAGCGAACAGCTCTTCCTTGCCGCCGAAATAGCGGGACACCAAGGAGACGTCGACGCCTACGTCTGAAGCGATCTCGCGCAGGCTCACACTGTCATAACCTTCGCGTACAAAGCGCTCGGTCGCTGCGGCCAGAAGGCCGGCCCGGGTAACCGTCGCATTGCGCTTGCGAGAAGTGATCGCGTGAAGAACCGTCATATTCAGCCTTTGCTGCACTGCACGAAAAGTTTTGTCAACGCCCGTTGACATAGGCGCGCGGACACCGATCTAACACCCGTACAACAACAATAGCGCAGCCCAAACTGGGCGCCGCCTCCTCCCCGGGGTCTAACATGCACAATCTCACCAAGCCCTTGCTGGCAGCATTGATTGCCGTAACGGCACTCTCCGCCTGCGGCCAGAAACCGACGGAAGCAGCCGGAATGCCGACGCCTCAGGTTTCGGTCGCCTCGCCCCTCAAGCAGAACGTGACGGACTGGGACGAATTCGTCGGCCGGTTTGAGGCTTCCCAGCATGTCGATGTAAGAGCCCGCGCCGGCGGTTTCATCCAGGCCGTCCACTTCAAGGACGGTCAGACGGTGAAGAAGGGGCAACTCCTCTTCACTCTGGACTCCCGCCCCGCTCAGGCCGCCCTGGCTTCCGCCGAGGCTGATGCAGCCGTGGCGCGCAAGGCATTCGAGCGCGCCGAGGTTCTGATGAAGGACCAGGCGATCTCCCGTCAGGACTTTGATCAACGCCGCGCAACGCTGGACGTGGCAGATGCCGTCCTGCGCGCGCGCAAGCTCGACGTTGAATTCACGCGGGTGACCGCCCCCGTCTCGGGCACTGTTTCGGATCGCCGGGTCGATGCAGGCAACGTCATCGCGGGCGGGACTTCGGCAGCCGATGTGCTGACCACCATCGTTTCAACCGGTGAAGTCTATTTCAACTTTGAAGCTTCTGAAGCCCAGCTGCTGAAGTATCAGCGCGAAGCCGAGAAAAGCGGCGGCAAAGTCGAGATCAAGCTGCAGGACGAAAGCGAGTATCGCTGGACCGGCCTCGTTGATTTCTCTGACAACGCCATCAACAGCGGCTCCGGGGCGGTGCGGATGCGCGCTCTGGTGACGAACAAGGACGGCTTCCTGAAGCCCGGCATGTTTGGCCGCGCCCGCGTGGAAGGCTCCAGCGAATACGCTGCGCTTATGATCCCCGAGACGGCAGTTGTCGCCGATGGCGCCCGCAAGGTCGCTTACGTTGTCGGGGCCGATGGTACGGTTGGTGTGAAGCCGCTCGAAACCGGACCGTTGGTTGACGGGCTTCGCGTTGTTCGCGCGGGCCTCGCCGAAACCGATCAGGTGATCGTCAACGGCATTCAGCGCGCAATGCCGGGAGCAGCGGTGCAAGCCAAGCTGACCACGATCACGCAGACCGCCGAGTTGATCGACGCGTCTGCGCCCAAGGCCGAGTAACGCGACCGCAACAGCGGCGCGACACCTGACGACATAACAAGACGGGCCTCTCCCCCAGGGCCCGCAGCACAGGCACTGCACACATGCGCTTTTCGCATTTCTTCATCGACCGCCCGATCTTCGCCGGCGTGATTTCAGTCTTCATCACGCTGGTCGGCATCTTTGCCTATCCGTTCCTGCCGCTGGCTCAGTACCCGGATATTGCGCCGCCATCGATCGTCGTGATGGCGCCCTATCCGGGCGCATCTGCCGAGACACTGGCTGAGACGGTGGCCACGCCGATCGAACAGGAGATCAACGGCGTTCAGGACATGTTGTACCTGACCTCGTCATCTTCGAACGGCCTCTCTCAGGTAACCGTAACATTCAAGCCGGGCACCGACCTCGATGCGGCGCAGGTGCTGGTGCAGAATCGCGTAGCGCTGGCTGAACCTCGCCTGCCTGAGCAGGTGCGCCAGATCGGCGTGTCGGTGAACAAGCTGGATACGGGCTTCCTGATGCTCGTAGCGCTGACGTCGACAGACCCGAACGTGGATGTCGATTTCATCGGCAACTTCGCCAACGCCACCATACGCGACCGCCTTCTCCGCATTGACGGTGTCGGCGGCATTCAGGTTTTCGGCGGCGGCCTGTACTCGATGCGCGTCTGGATCGACCCCGGCAAGGCAGCCGCGCGCGATCTTACAGCCGACGAGATCATCGCCGCCCTCCGCTCCCAGAACATACAGGCCGCAGGTGGCGCGTTGGGCCAATCGCCCATCGACGCAGGAGTTGCAACCGAACTTCCGGTGCAACTCGAAGGTCGCCTGAAGGACCCGAAGCAGTTCGAGAATGTCGTCATCAAGCGGGGCGCTGATGGCAGCGTCACTTACCTGCGCGATGTCGCCCGCATTGAGCTTGGCTCTCAGGACTATTCCATCCGCGGCTATTTCGGCGGCGAGCGCGGCATCGGCCTCGCGGTTATTCAATCGCCAGGCTCGAACGCACTTGAAGCCGAAAAGGCCGTGCTTGAGACGATGAAATCCATCGAGCCCCAGCTTCCTGCCGGGGTGACGTGGAAAATCCCCTACAACCCGACGGAATACGTTGCCGCCTCGGTCGACGCAGTGCAACACACGCTCATTGAGGCGCTGCTGCTTGTTGTCCTGGTCGTGGTTGTGTTCCTCCAGTCCTGGCGCGCGGCCATCATTCCGATCCTCGCCATTCCGGTTGCGCTGGTCGGCACATTCGCCATCCAGCTGGCGCTTGGCTTCTCGATCAACTCGTTGTCGCTTTTTGCCCTCGTACTTGCCGTGGGTATCGTGGTCGATGATGCGATCGTCGTGGTCGAGAACGTCGAGCGTAACATCAAGGCGGGGCTCAATCCGCGCGATGCCGCTTTCAAGACCATGGACGAAGTCTCCGGCGCTCTTATCGCGATAGGACTGGTCCTGCTGGCCGTGTTCATTCCGACAGCGTTCGTTCCGGGTATTCCGGGCGAGTTCTTCCGGCAATTTGCGGTGACGATCTCGGCGGCTGCCGTGATCTCTCTCCTGATCTCGCTCACGTTGTCGCCCGCACTTGCTGCGATGCTGCTCAAACCGCATGTCGAGCATCACGGCAAACGCCGTGGCATTCTTGCTCCGCTGCAGATTGCCGGCGACAAGTTCAATCAGGGCTTTGACTGGCTGTCCGATCGCTATGGGCGGCTCACGGGCCGGCTGGTTCGCACGTCGGTCGTTGTTCTGGTGCTTTATGCGGGCCTGCTTGGCCTCACCGGTTGGCGCCTTGGCGACACGCCGTCGGGCTTCATTCCGGAGCAGGATCAGGGCTTCCTGATCGGCGTTGTGCAATTGCCGCCCGGCGCCTCGCTTGAGCGCACGGATGCGATTGTCCGCAAGGCATCGGCTCAGCTGGAAGCGACACCAGGCGTTGATCTCGTGGCCGGCTTCGCCGGTATGGATGGCGCCAGCTTCACCAACGCATCGAATGCCGGCGTGATGTTCATTCGTCTTGATGACTGGAAAGAACGCGGCCCCGAGCTGAACGCACAGGCCATGGCTGGACAGATCATGGGCGCGCTCAGCTCCATCGAGGAAGCTAACATTTTCGTTCTTTCGCCTCCGCCTGTTCAGGGCATGGGCAATGGGGCGGGCTTCAAGATGATGGTGCAGGATCGCTCTGGCGCAGGTTACAAAGCGCTTGAACAGGCTGCCAATAGCCTGCTTGGGCCTGCCAACGCGCCAGGCGCCCCCACGATGGCGACGTTCTCCGGCTTCAACACTGGCGCGCCGCGCATTACCGCGCATGTCGATCGCGAGAAAGCTTTGATGCTCGGCGTGCAACCGGCTGACGTCTACTCGACGATGGGCGCGTATCTTGGCTCGAGCTATGTCAACGACTTCAACATGCTTGGCCGCACCTTCCGCGTGACGGCGCAGGCCGAGCAGTCGGCCCGCGATGATGTTTCCGATATCGCCAACCTCAAGGTTCGCTCGGTTTCGGGCGGCATGGTGCCGCTTGGATCCGTCGCGACGCTCGAGAACGATACGGGCCCGGTTCGCGTGGTGCGCTTCAACCTGTTCCCCGCCGCCGAGGTTCAAGGCGTTGCCGCGCCAGGGGTTTCATCCGGCGAAGCGCTGAAGGCCATGGAGCAATACGCCAGCCAGCTTCCGCCCGGCTTCGGCTATGAGTGGACGGAAATTGCGCTACAGGAAAAATCGACCGGCGACACAGGCTCGATTGTGTTCCTGATGGCTGTCGTTCTCGTCTTCCTGGTTCTGGCGGCGCAGTACGAAGCCTTCACCCTGCCGCTGGCGGTCATCCTGATCGTGCCGATGTGTATTCTCGCCGCGATCGTCGGCGTGAACATCAGGGGCATGGACAACAACATCCTGACGCAGGTCGGCCTTGTCGTTCTTGTGGCGCTGGCGGCCAAGAACGCGATTCTTATCGTCGAATTCGCGCGTCAGGCGGAAGACCGCGACGGCCTCAATCGTTTCGATGCAGCGATCGCGGCGGCTCGTACACGCCTGCGGCCAATCCTGATGACGTCGTTCGCCTTCATCTTCGGCGTCGTGCCGCTGATGCTGGCGACCGGACCAGGCCAGGAGATGCGGCAAGCGCTGGGCACAGCGGTGTTCTTCGGGATGCTCGGTGTGACGATCTTCGGCTTGCTGTTCACGCCCGTATTCTACGTAGTCTGCCGCTGGATTTCGGAACGCCTGCCGGGACAGCGCGGGAAGGCGGCGGTCGCGGAGCCGCAGCCGAACGGCGATAGCGAAGTGGTCCACGCCGAGTAACGCGCCCTCTCGCACGACCTCACCTCACGGATGACCTTGGCCAGTTTTGGGCCATTCCGTTGGGTAAGGTTGTGCGGAGAGCCTTTTGCCTCACGACTCCATCGCGAAACGCGTGAGCTTTTTCGCCAGCGCCCGAACGGCAATGTGACGCCCAACGGCCACAGCTTTCCTTCCCGGATCACGGCATTTCTGCGACGAATTGCTGAGACGGAGTCGCCGAAGTGCGAACCCGCGCGAGAGCTTTGCTCCTTGGAGGAACGGATGAACAAGAAGATCATGGCCATCGCACTGGCGAGTGTGGCCGCGGGCGCGCTGGTTGGCGTGACAGCCTACGGGCAGACGATCCGCAATGCGGCCATCGTCACGGACGTCAAGGTGCCCACGCGAGCCGACAACTTCCGGCTGACCGACCAGCACTCCAAGGCGCATGAACTCTACTATTTCAAGAATTCAGCGGCCGTCGTGATCATCACGCAAGCCAATGGCGCGCAATATATCAAGGACGCTGCGCCCGCGATCAAAGCCCTCAAGGACAAATACGCTGGTCAGAACGTGACCTTCCTGATGTTGAATTCCTCGCTCACGGATAGTCCGAAAGCGGTGGCGGCCGAGATGAAAAAGATCGGCCTTGATGTTCCGGTGCTGACCGACGATGCGCAGCTCATAGGCGAGAACCTCGGCGTGACGCGCGTTGCGCAGGCGTTCGTCATCCACCCCAAGACCTGGAGCGTCGTCTACAATGGTCCGATCGATGACCGCTTCGCTGGCGCGACAGCCAAGCCGAATGCTCCCGTCCAGAGCGCCTATGTCGCCAATGCTCTCGATAACCTGATTGCTGGCAAGTCGGTGGCTGCTTCAACTGTGCAGATCGACAGCCCTACGCTGAGCTTCCCGAAGCGCGACCGGCAGGCTGATTTCTCGAAGATATCGTACTCCAAGGAAATCGCGCCGATCCTTGCGAAGAACTGCGTGTCCTGCCACGCGGAAGGCGGCATCGCGCCGTTCGCGATGAACAGCTATGAAACGGTCAAAGGTTTCGCGCCGATGATCCGTGAAGCGATCCGCACGGATCGCATGCCTCCGTTCAACGCAGACCCGCACGTCGGCGCGTTCAAGAACAACATGAACATGTCGAATAGCGACCTGCAGACGCTGGTGCATTGGGTCGAAGCCGGTTCGCCGCGCGGTGACGGCGAAGACTACCTGAAGGTCAACGCGAAGGCTGCCCCTGAATGGGAACTTGGCGAGCCGGACATCATCATGGACGTTCCGAACTTCACAATTCCGGCCAGCGGCGTTGTCGACTACGAACGCCCGGTGCTGACGATTCCGGTCTCGGAAACGCGCTGGCTGAAGGCCATCACGTTCAACATCGGTCAACGTAAAGGCGTACACCACATCGTCGCCCCGATGGCTGAATATGCGGTCGGCGCCGAGTCGCAGGTCTTCCCAGAAGGCCAGGGTATGGAAATCACGCCCAACATGAAGATGCCGCTGTCGATGCACTACACACCGTTTGGCAAGGAGGCCGTCGATGTGTCCAAGATCGGCCTGTACTTCTTCCCAGAAGACAAGACACCGGACATCATTCGCCGTCACGTCGTGATTTCGAACCCGAACATCGAAATCCTCGCCAACGCCCCTCGCCATCAGGAAGTTGCTAGCGTCACCTTCCCACGTGACGCTACGATGTACTCGCTGCTATTCCATGGCCATTATCGCACTGAGAACAGTCAGGTCTTCCTGAAGAAGCCGGGCGGCCAAGAGGAAATGATCGCCAGCCTGCCGAAGTTCGATTTCAGCTGGCAGCGTGGCTACTACTTCGAAAAGCCAATCGATGTGCCTGCAGGTTCTATCCTGATCACGCGCTACGAATGGGATAACTCGAAGGACAACCCGGCGAACCCCGACCCGACCAAGAACGTGCTCTGGGGCGAGCAGTCCTGGGAAGAAATGCAGTACACCGTCGTGGGCTTCACCTGGAAAGGCGAAACCGTCGCGAATCCGAAGCCGGAGTATATGAAAGAACTCAACAACTCGCGCGCGCTTGGCCTTCTGGATCTCAACTATGATGGACAGATCGCGAAGGACGAGCTGCGGGGCCGCAGCGGCAAGGCTGTGCTTGCCAAGTTCGATGCGTTCGACACGGACAAGAACGGCTTGATCAGCAAAACCGAAGCAGCCAGCCTGCTTCCGACCCTCAACAGGCGCATCACAGAAGCTGAAGAGAACCGTTGAGATAACTCAACGTTCGCCCAAACGAGACAGGCGGCCCTTCCCCGGAAGGGCCGCTTTTTTTTTGGGTTACACCAACCAAGCTCTCTGGCCGTTCGCTCAGGCCAGCAGATCGCGCGTGACGGCGCGAATGCTGGTCACGCCGCACAACGCCATCGCGACGCGGATTTCGGCCTCGAATAGCTGAAGGATATGGGCGACGCCTGCCTGCCCGCGCCCAGCAAGCGCATACACCCATGGCCGGCCGATCTGCACGCCGCTTGCGCCCAGCGCCAGCATCCGCAGCACGTCCAGCCCCGAACGCACCCCGCCATCAGCCAGAACCGTAGCTTGCGGCCCGACCGCTTCGCGAACGCTTGCGATCACCTTCGCGGTCGAGGATGCGCCGTCGAGCTGGCGGCCACCATGATTGGACACGACAATCCCGTCCGCGCCCATCTTGAATGCCTGTATGGCGTCCTCAGCATCCAGAATGCCCTTGACGACGAGTGGCCCATCCCAGCTCTTGCGCACCCATTCGAGGTCCGCCCACGTGACCGTTGGATCGAAGTTCGCGCTCATCCACGCGAAAAAGTCTTCAAGGCCCGTACGGCCCTTGAGCACCGGCACGACATTGCCCAGCACATGAGGCCCACCCATCAGACCCACATCGAAAGCCCATCGGGGATGCTGCGCCGCCTGAAAAGCTCGTCGCATCGCACCGCCCAGACCCGGCGATCCCGCGAGGCCCGAGCGATGGTCCCGATAGCGCGTACCCGGAACAGGCATGTCGATCGTGAAGACCAGCGCCGGGCATTTTGCCTGACGCGCCGACACGAGAAGGTCGGCCATGAAAGCGCGATCCCGGATCATATACATCTGAAACCAGAAGGGGCTCTTCGTCCCGTTCGAAACCTCGTCGATTGGACAAGCCGAAACCGTCGACAGACAGAACGGCACGCCAAATGCTTCAGCCGCGCGAGCCGCCTGCACCTCTCCACGCCTTGCGGCCATTCCGGCAAGCCCGATCGGCGCCAGCACGAGCGGCAAGCGACTTTGCTGTCCCAATAGCGAGGACGAGGTATCGATCGTGGATACGTCGCGGAGCACGCGCTGGCGAACGGCGATATCCTGAAGATCGCTCACATTGCGGCGCAGCGTCGATTCGGAAACAGCGCCACCGTCGATGTACTCGAATAGAAAATGCGGAAGGCGACGCTGCGCAAGCTGGCGATAGTCGTCGATGGAAACGGGCTTCATGCCTCGATCCTAATTGAGGTCGACGAGCGCGCCTACCTTGCTTTCGATGCGCGCAGCGCCAGCCTTCAGCCCGCGTCGAGCATCTCGCGAATTTTTGCGATGAGACCTTCAAGCTGGAATGGCTTCGTCAGCATTTCCATGCCGGACTCGAGAAATTCGCTTCGGATAGCGGCTTCGGCGGCATAGCCGGTCATGAAGAGGATTTTGAGATTCGGCCTGTTCCGCCGCACGATCTCGGCAAGCTGACGGCCATTCATGCCGGGCAAACCCACATCGCTCACCATCAGGTCGACCTGGGTATGCGCGCGCAATGCAGCGAGCGCCTGTTCGGGATTGCTTGCTTCTATGGCGCGGTAACGAAGATCGCGCAGCACCTCGAGTATGAGCATGCGGACCTGAGGATCATCCTCCACCACAAGCACGGTCCTGCCGGCGCCCTGGACGTCGCTTGCCAACGACGGCGTTTCCTCAACGACATCTCCGGGCGCTCCTTGGGGCAACAAGATCGTCACCACGGTGCCCTTGGCCACTTCGCTATCGATTCTGACCATGCCGCCCGACTGATTTACGAAGCCATAGACCATCGAAAGACCAAGGCCAGTGCCCTGCCCGATGGGTTTGGTTGTGAAAAACGGCTCGAACACATTGGTCAGCACATCTGCGGGAATGCCCATTCCGGTATCGCGTACGGTCAAAGAGACCATCGGCGCTGCGGCTGCGGATTCCGATACACTGCGGGTTTCGATACGCAGCACGCCGCCCTCAGGCATGGCGTCTCGCGCATTGATGGCAAGATTCAGAATGGCGGACTCGAGCTGGCTGACGTCGGTGGCGGCCCATAGCTCTTCGGATTCAAAATCGGTCTGGATCGTAACGTTTTCGCCCATCGTGCGATCAAGCAAAATACGCATGGAGGAAATAGACGCGTTCACGTCGACCGGCTCGATATCGAGCGACTGACGGCGGCCAAACGCAAGCAGTCGCGATGTCAGTGAGGCGGCCCGGTTCGCTGATGTCTGCGCGGCTTCGATGAACTTGTTTGCCTCGTCATAGCGCTGGGCTTCAATACGGCGCTTGACCAGGCTCAGCGCACCGATGATTCCCGCCAGCATGTTGTTGAAATCGTGCGCGATCCCACCGGTAAGCTGGCCAATCGCTTCCATCTTCTGGGCATGCATCAAGGCCGTACGCGCAGTTTGCAACTCGTCAGTCGCAGCTTTCAGCTGTGTGATGTCGCGCGTGATCTTGGCATAACCACGCAGAGCGCCGTCATCTCCGAAAATGGGGTCAATGATGACGTGCGCCCAGAAGCGCGTGCCGTCCTTTCGAAGGCGCTCTGCTTCCGTTTCGTAACGCCCCTCTTCGCGAGCGATACGGAGCGCACTTACGTCCTCTCCCGCAGCGCGATCCTCTTCGGTATAGAATTGCGAAAAATGCGTACCGATGATCTCGCTGGCGCGATAGCCCTTGATACGTTCAGCACCGGCATTCCACGTCGACACCTTGCCGGTCGGATCGAGCATGTAGAGCGCATAGTCAGTAACGCCCTCCACCAGAATTCGAAACTGTTCGAGCGCCTGCCGCGCCGACAGCCGTTCTTTGTCCAGGCGTTGAGCCTCATCCATCATCAGTTGGCGACGGACAAGCGCACGCAACCGGAGCCGAAGCAGCTCGGTGTCTGACGCCGACGACACAACATCGTCAACGCCCGCAGCGAAGGCGGCCTTCAGCAGTCCCTCGTGAGTGGATTTTCCCTCGCCCACTCCAACCACGAGGAAAGGCTGACGCGCGTCATCTCCCGAGGCTTGACCGTCACGAACACCCGCGAAGAGGCGGCACGCTTCTACGCCATCGAACCTGGCATCGAGCAAATTGACGACGACGCAATCGACCGCGGTATCGGCAACGAACGTTGCGCCTTCCTGCGGCGTCGAAACCGCAGTAACGACATAGCCTTCTTTCGAAAGCAGTGATTTAAGCTGCAATCGCTTGGTCGCGCTGGAATCCACGATCAGCAACTCGCCGCGGCGAAACTGTGCGCCGGGCTCAGAGCGGTTGTGGCGGCGTCCGCGCAAAAGAGCGCTGACGCGCATAAGCAGCGGCTGCGAATCTCGCGACTTCGCGACGTAAACATCGGCGCCGCTTTCCAGGCCTGCGCGTTCACCGATGCGTTCGTCGCCCGTCATCAGCACGATCGGAACGGCTCGCGTCCGCTCATTCAGACGCAGTTGCCGGGTCAGCTCGCGGCCATCCATGTTGGGAAGCTGATAATCGGCGACGATGAGATCGGGCACGTCTCGGTTGAGTATGTCCATTGCGGCTTCCGCGCTGGCCGCGCGGATTACGTCATAACCGCTGCCCTCGAGTATCGCTTTCAGCTCGATTGCCTGTACGTCGGAGTCCTCGACAAGCAGGATGCGTGAGGAGCGCGGAGCCTCGATCATAGCGACCGCCCGGCGATCAGGTCTTCGGTATTGATAGCGATCGCCATGTGATCACGCTCACGCCGGACCACGCCCCGGACGAGGCTATCCACGTCTGGATTCGTCAATGCTGCAGTGATCGCCGTTCGCACGCAGCTGAAAGCGTACACACGGACGCCAAGGCGTTGATCGCCTGGACGCGGATTTGCAATACTCACGAGACCCGCATCTTCTCAGACAATCCCCATGGCGCCGAGCACCAGACCCAAAGTAACGACTAGAGCCGCCACCTTGTTCCCGTCGACGGCGAAATTTTTGGTTTCCCGACCATCAAGCTTTTGAAGCGCGCCTGCAGCATGCGCGACGGCCGGAAGCCGAACCGCAGGGTCTCGAATTATTGCGGCGCACCCTTGCCTAAAAAAGTAAGCGATGACTAGCTTTGCGGAATCGGCGGCCTGGGAGATGGGGATGCGTGCGTTTCGGCAAACGATTCTGACCACAGGTCAGAAATGACTGAAGCGCCCATCGGGAAATGGATTGGTGCGCGCCCGTCGCGGGTGCAGTTCGCTGCCGTCATGTTTGTCGGCGTCACCGCGATCATGATCGCGGGGCTGCAGCCCTTGTTGCTGGGCACGATGGCGCACGAGGGGCGACTGTCGCCGGCACAGATCGGGCAAGCGGCGACGGCCGAGTTGCTGGCGATGGGTCTTGCGGCTTTCGTCTCCGGCGCCGCGCTGAAGCCTGAGCGGCTGAAGTTGATCGCCATCGTCGCGTCTCTCGTGTTAGCGGCGATCGATGTGGCGACGCCTTATGTGCAGGGCGATACGATCACGCTGGTGCGCGGGCTGGCGGGCCTGCCGAGCGGCGTGCTGATGTGGATCACGATCGCGCTGATCGCGCGCACGCCAACGCCTGAGCGATGGTCCGGCGTTTATCTCACCGTGCAGACGCTGGCGCAGTTCGTGATGGCGACAGCGCTTTCTGCGACTGTGGTTCCAGCGTTTGGATCGGACGGCGGATGGTTTGCGCTCGCTGGGTTCTGTGTGGTCACGGCTGTCGTGGCGCTTGCCATTCCAGCTAGTTACGCACCGTTGCCAAAGACCGAGAGCAACAGCTCGCTCCCGGGAGTACGCGGATGGTTCGCTCTCGCCTCGGCGTTTTTGTATTCGGCTTTCACGATTGGCGTGTGGGTTTATGCCGAGCCGCTATCGAAGCAAGCCGGGCATGATCCGGGGATCACAGGAGGTGCGGTTTCAATATCGCTGGCGTGCCAGGTGGCTGGCGGGGCTGCGGCGACACTGCTTGCCGGTCGGATCAACTGGCTGTGGACCACGATCGTCTGCGCGTTGCTGAACTTGGGGGTGCTCGTTGGCTTCTACGCGCTGCCGGGGCCAGAAGCTTTCCTTGCCCTGTCTGGCGCATTCGGATTCCTGTGGCTGTTCGTGCTGCCCTTCCTGGTGCCAATGGTAATCGAGGCGGATCCGACGCGGCGAGCGGCTGTGCTGATTGGCGGAGCGCAGGTTCTGGGCGGTAGCTTTGGGCCGTTCTTCGCGTCGATGCTGGTGACGGATGCAGATTCGCGAGGCGCCGTGCTGTTTGGTGGCGGCTGCCTTGTGGCGGCAGTGGTTATGGCGTTCGCGCTGCATCAGACCCGATTGCGCGCGGCGCTGCCAGGAGCCTGAAAATGCCCGCGTCGAAACAAGCCAAACGGAAACCTCCGGCTTTGCGCGCCGCTCCCAAACAGGAGCGCGCTGTGCAGACGCGCGAGCGATTGCTGGACATTGCGGGTGAACTTCTTGGCGAAGTGGGGATCGAGCGGATATCGACCAACATGATTGCCGCGCGAGCGGGCGTTTCTCCTGCGGCGCTGTATCGATACTTCAAGGACAAGTACGCGATCCTTGAGGCGCTTGGACGACGCTTCATGGACCGGCAGAACGCCGTGCTGTTCGCGTGGCTGGAGACGCACAAGCCGGGCGGTCTTGACGCGCTCGCTCGCCACACCGAAGACCTGCTGCGCGCGACTGCGGACGTCACCGCTCGCGAGCCTGGAGGCGTATGGATCGAGCGGGCGCTGCGTGCGGTGCCACAACTGGCGCATGTACGCGTTGAATCCCACCGCGAGGTGACCGATGCGATGCTTGAAGTCTACGCCCCCCTGCTTCCGCGCGTGAGCAGAAAGACGCTGTGGCGACGGCTGCGGATGTCTGTGGAGTTCGGATACGCGATCGACGAAATGCTGAACGAGGAAAACCGCATCCCGCGCGACGAGATTTTCCGGGAAGCGGCGGCCCTGCTCGCCAGCGCAAGCCTTGAGGATCACTGATGACAACCTGGTCGAACTGGTCTGGAAGCGTTTCAGCCGTCCCCGCACGCATCGAGCGGCCGCGCACGGAAGCTCATCTTGCCAGGCTCGTGCGGGAAGCCAGGAAGGTCCGCGTCGTCGGCGCAGGTCATTCGTTCATGCCGCTGTGCGAGACGGACGGCACGTTGCTGTCGCTCGCCGACATGGAGGGCGACATCGAGGTTAGCGCCGACTGCACCCGCGCATCTGCGCCAGCCGGAACCTCGCTCGACAAGCTTACCGACATTCTGTGGAAACGAGGCGCTTCGCTGATCAATCAGGGCGACGTGAACCCACAGGCGCTGGCCGGCGCAATTGCAACCGGCACGCATGGAACGGGGGCAACGCTAGGCTCACTCTCAACTGCGGCGCGCTCGTTTCAGCTGATGACACATGATGGTTCAATCGTATCATGCAGTCCAACCGAGAACCCTGACCTGTTTCAGGCGCAGCGACTTTCGTTAGGCCTCATGGGTATCGCGACTCGCATCGAGATTGACGTGCTGCCTGCTTACCACCTTGAAGAACGTCTCGAAGTCTACCCGCTCAGCGAGATTTCCGAGCGTTGGGATCAGCTGGCTGCAGAGAACCGCCATGTCGAGTTCTTCGTTTTTCCTTACGCCGATCTAGCCATGCTCAAGATCCTTCATCCAAAGCCGTCCGAAGGCGACATGCGCGAACAGAAGGACATGGACGACACAGCCTTCCGCCGCGTGTGCGACATCTGCAAGACATTCCCATTCATGACCGCGTATCTTCAGCGCCGGCTTCTGCCCAAACAGATGAAGCGACGCCGCGTCGGCCCGGCCTATCGCATCTTCCCATCCGAGCGGACCGTGAAGTTCGAGGAAATGGAATATGAGCTGCCACGTGCGAATGGCTGGCCAGCCCTGCGAGAAGTCATTGCATGGATCCGCAAAAGGAGGCTGCCGGTCGCCTTCCCGTTCGAATTCCGGCTCGTTGCAGCCGACGATATCTGGCTGAGCCCGTTCAACGGCCGTGTCGGCGCCTCGGTATCGATGCACCAGTATCATCGCATGGCGTGGCACGAGATATTCGCAGAGGCCGAGAAGATCTTTCGCGCCCATGACGGCCGCCCTCACTGGGCGAAACGCCACACGCTGACAACGTCGGACCTGCACGCGCTATATCCACAGGCCGCGAAGTTCTGCGCTGTGCGGGACAGCATTGATCCGCCGGCCAAGTTTGCCAACGCGCATCTTTCCCAACTGTTCGATATCAAGGCGAAGTCATGAACGACCGCGAGCTTCATGCGCACCTGATCGGCCAGCAGGGTGGCCGCAAGGCATTCAACACGCCTGTGCTGGTGATCGATCTGGATATGCTTGAGCGCAATATCGCCGCGATGGCGACCTTTGCGAAAGAGCGTGGCATAGCGCTGCGCCCTCATGCCAAGACGCACAAGAGCGCCGATATCGCGCAGAAGCAGGTCGCTGCTGGCGCCGTCGGCGTTTGCTGCGCGAAGCTTGGCGAAGCCGAGGCGATGGCCGATGGCGGCATTGGCGGAATTCTCATCACGTCGCCAGTCGTTTCCGCGCCGGCAATCAAGCGCCTGACGAGACTTAATGCTCTGATCCCCGACCTGCGCGTGACCGTGGACAATCCGGCGAATGTCGCTGCGCTCGCAGAAGCCGCCAAGGCTGCAGGCAAGCCGCTTCAGGTGCTGATCGATATCGACCCGGGCATACGGCGCACTGGCGTCCCGTCTTCCGAAGCAGCTGTGGAAGTCGGTCGCAGCATCGCCGGATCTCCGTCACTCATTTATCTGGGCGTCCAGTATTACTGTGGTCGCGAGCAACACGTTGAAAGCTATGCTGATCGCCGTTCCGCTATTGAAGATCGCACGACATATCTGGGCGAGGTCATCGCGGCGCTCTCCGACATAGGCATGGCGCCTACCGTTATCACCGGTGGCGGCACGGGCACCCACCGCATCGACGCAGATCTTGGCATCTTCAATGAGCTACAGGTCGGCTCCTATGTCTTCATGGATCGCCAATATAACGAGTGCGACCTCACCGGAGCAGGCACCGCCAGCCAGCCTTACGAGACGTCGCTGCAGATCGACGCCCGTGTTGTGAGCGCCAATACGCCGGGCCTTGCCACGCTTGACGCCGGCTTCAAGGCGATGGCGACAGACGGCGGTCCGCCGAGCATTCTATCGGGCGCCCCTGCTGGCGCACCATTCCACTTCATGGGCGACGAGCATGGCCTTATCGTTTCCGGCGATCAGAAGATCGCCATCGGCGATATCGTCACGCTTGCCGCCCCTCACTGTGATCCGACGGTGAACCTCTACGATTTTTATCACATCGTGCGAGGCGATACGCTGGTTGATATCTGGAGCGTGCAAGGCCGTGGCCGCTCACGCTAGGCGCGACCATCAGGCCTTCTTGCGGCCCTTCACCAGGAGCTTCAGCACCTTCTCTGTACGCGCAAGCCTGTCGACCGGCGCAGGGATGGATGCATCGAGCAGCAGGCGATCATTCCTTGCCCGTAGACCGGCTGCTGCCGCTCGTCGCGTCATGGGGACGCGTGGCGTGAAGGCTATCGCCTGCGGCCCTGCTTCGACTTTCGCGATCTCCGCCTGGCGCGCCAGAACACGCGCATTCGCCATGCGCAACAGAACGGCGGCTTCCGGCGGCTCCGTACCAAAGCGATCGACCAGCTCATCCTCGAATGCATCGAGCTCGGCGCGCGACATCAGCCGCGCGAGCCGCAGATAGAGCGACAGACGCGTATCCGTCTCAGGGATCCAGTCCGGCGGCAACCGCCCTCCGAGACCCACATTGATCACCGGCGTCCAGCGCTCCAGCGTCTCGCCACGCGCCTCGCGCACGGCACGCTCCAGCAGATGTTGATAGAGATCGATGCCGATGAGCTTCATGTGCCCGCTTTGCGCGTCGCCAACGAGATCGCCGGCGCCACGTATATCGAGATCGCGAGCGCTGATGGCAAATCCAGCCCCAAGCCGATCGAGCGACTCCAGCGTACGCAACCGCTTGCGGGTGGATTCCGCCAGCACAACACCTGGCTCCGTCGTCAACAGGATGTGGCCACGCCGGTTGCCGCGACCCACACGTCCACGCAGCTGGTGAAGCTGGGCAAGGCCGAACCGGTCAGCACGCCACACGATCATTGTGTTGGCGCGCGGAACGTCGAGCCCTGCCTCGATGATGTTGGTCGCGAGCAGCACGTCGCCCAAGCTCGATGCAAACCGAACCATCGAACTATCGATCTGCGCGGGCGGCATCTCGCCGTGCGCCTTCAGCAGCGTCAGATCCGGCGTCAGGCGTTCAAGCTTGGCAGCGATGCCCTCAATATCCTGAATGCGCGGCACAACGACAAAGCTTTGTCCGCCGCGATCCTTTTCGCGTAGCAAGGCCGTGCGCACGCGCCCCTCGTCAAACACGCCAGCGATGGTACGGATCGGTTGGCGACGCGCAGGCGGCGTTGCGATCACCGACATCTTCTTGAGGCCGAGCAGCGCGTTCTGAAGGGTACGCGGGATTGGCGTCGCGGTGAGAGCAAGCACATGGCCGTTGACCGCGAGCTTGCGCAGCGTGGCCTTGTCGGCCGCGCCGAAGCGCTGCTCTTCATCGATCACGACAAGCGCCAGCTTGGCGTAGGCAACGTCTTTGGCCGCAACGGCGCCCGTTCCGACCACAACCGAGATCGAACCATTGGCAAGACCGGCCTTGACGCGCTTACGCTCAGCCGCGTCCGACAGGCGAGACAGCGAGGCCACCTTAAGGCCCGTTCGCTCAAAACGCTGCCTGAAGCCTTCCAGATGCTGTCGCACCAGCACGGTGGTTGGCGCGGCGATGACCACCTGCTTACCTGCAAGCGCAACGAGCGCAGCGGCGCGCATCGCAACTTCTGTCTTACCATAGCCGACATCGCCGATCACGAGCCGGTCCATGGGTTTGCCGGAGGCAAGATCGTCCCTCACGGCCTTGATCGCGCGCGCCTGATCAGGCGTCTCCGAAAACGGAAACCCCGTCACGAACTCATTGTAGGCAGCCGCATCGGGATCGATTTTCACCGCCCGCCGTTTGGCATTCTCTTTCGCAATGCGCGTCAGGTCGATGGCAGCTTCCGTCATCGCCTTGTCGATCACCAGACGGCGTTTGCGCCAACTCGTGCCGTCGAGATTGTCCAGCGTAACGGCTGACCTGTCGGCCCCATAGCGCCAGATGCGATCGGCCTCTTCCACCGGGATCAGGCGTCGTGCGCCGCCAGCATATTCCAGCTCAATCGCCTCGCCGGGAGCCTTTTCGCCGGCAGCAGACGATTTGTGGGTAAGCCCCGCGATCACAGCGACGCCATGATCTTCGTGAATGACCACGTCGCCCAGGCACACATCGCCGATCTCCAGAAGGTGACCGCCTGCATCAGGCGCCGCAGCGGCGAGGCCAGCGTTGCCGCCAAGCACGTCCTGCGCGGCCACGACAAGACGGCCCGGCTCTCGCCAGCTCCGGTCAACCTGCATCTCCAGCAGCGCGACACGCGAACGAGGTCCGCGCTCAACATCGTTCCAGCTCTTCACCGCCTTTGTGGCGGTTACGATCGCTTTGCTCAGTCTCTTTTTCACAAACCGAAGATCATGGGCCGAGCCAACAATTGCGACGCGCAATTTTTCGGCAAGCGCCGCCGTGATCTCGGAGTTCATCGCCCGAACGGGGTTGGGCATAGCGCCAAACCTGATCCGCCGCTCTTCAGATCCCGCCGTCAGATCGACCACAGTCCTGCGCTTCAATGCAGCATCCCACGCGACTTTCGCGACAAGCTTCCGCCGCGCCGCGATCGGGGCCCCGCGCAAAGCCTCCACTGCATCGGCGGCCAGCGCCAGGAAGCGCGCACGTTCGGCGGCGACACCATGATCCAACGCCACTGCGGCGCCGGGAAAGTAGTCGAACAGCGTCTTGCCCTTGCCGGTTATCTCCGGCTCCACCGCAGGTCCGGTCTCCAGGAATGGCAGGTCGCGCAATCCGCGCTGGCTGACGGAATCAAACTCGCGCACCCGCGAGATCACACCTTCCGAGAGCTCGACACGAACCGGACTTGTGGCATCGGCAGGGAAGATATCGATCACCTTTCCGTGGATGGCATACTCCGCTGGCTCATCGACGCGATCATCCTCGAAATAACCAAGGTCGCGGATCGACTTCGCGAATGCCGCAGCGTCCAGCCGGTCTCGCACGCGCAGCCTTGGCAACGGGCGGTCGAAGACTTTTGGTTCTGGCAGCAATTCAGACGCTGCCTCGGCGGTCGTTATGCAGACCAACCGCTCTCGACCTTCGGCTCGAAATGCCTCACGCGCTTTTCTTAGCGCCGACAGGCGCTGGCCGATGTTCGCGGCAGTTGGAGGTTGCGTGTCGCCCGGCAGGGCGTCGCTTGGCGGAAAGAAGATGATCTGGACATTTGGCGCTGCCCCGCAAAGCGCCGTAACAATATCGCGTGCGCGATAGTCGCTGGAGACGATCGCCAACACATCGCCCGTTGCCGACGCTTCCGCGATACGCGCCGCGGCCACGCCGACTGCACAATCCGCACGCGCTGCTTGCGGAGACACGAGAGCGCCCCTGTCCGCCATCAGAGCCAGGCTCCGCGCAATACGATGTATCCTGCGCCAACGCGCATTGTCCGCTTCATGCTGTCAGTGTTCCGGTTGCGCTCGCACGGCCGAACCGCGCAAATCACCCACCGCTCCTACAATCATTCGCCATCAAAAGCGAAGACCGGATGTTGTGAATATCACGAACCTTCCGACGCCGAACGTTCCGATAACGTCACAAATGTTGGAGAGCTGCGTCACCCCCGCAGCCAGGCAACCGGCCAGCCCGCGGCGCGATGTCAGTACACCACGGTGGCGATGATTGTGTCGGAATAGGAGCCGGCGCTCACGTTCTGCCCAGCCGTAAGCCTGCCGTACATCGACACCGTCTCGGTATGCGATGCACCCAGTGCAAGCAGATAGGAATCGCCCATCGTTCCCGTGCCATTTGTGCCGTCGCCCCAGATGATGGTGCGTCCGGCGTTCTTGTAGATGTTGTAGGTGAGCTGGCTGCTGCCATTGCTCATCTTCCGGGTAGCCACGGTTCCATGAAGACCGGAACCGAGATGAATTTCATAGGAGATGACGCCCAACACGAACGCTTTGCACGTGACGCTGATATCGGCCGCAACGTTGATGTCGCCCGCCGCCGTTGGAACATAGCCGCCAAAGCTGATTGTATCACCGCTCACCGAACAGGAGCATTTGACACCCACACAGCTCGCACTCGCCGAACCCGACGCGGCAAGCCAGAAGAACATTGCAAGCGCTATGACGCGAGCGACCCATCTCATTGCAATGCCACTATTGTAGACGCGTGACACACAACCTGCCCGGCATCCCAAATCGGAGTTTCCGGGCGCCCGCCGGGGGCGGCCACGACAGCATCGCAACGCGCGAACGCTGCACGAAATGAAAGATGCACGATCGCAGCTGCATCGGGAATAAACACCGCGCCGTCCGACCCGATTGGGTAAGTCTCGCCGGTATCAGCATTGATCAACGACGCGCCCGCCGGCAAAGGTTGACCTTCTGCGTTGATAATTCTCGCGATCAGGCTGACAGGGCGCGTCACGTTGAAAGCAACCTTGTGACCCGTCCGATACCCAGGTGTGACGATCAGTTCGGATTGATCGAAGCCGACCGACAGCGGCAGATCTTCGGTTTCGAAAGAGATTGCGTTCCGCTCGAATGAACGAAGACCGGGAACGATGACCTTGCCTTCGGAATCGGTAACTCCGACCAGCTGTCTGTCGTGGTAGACACGAACACCCGGCTCGCGCCCGACCGACACCACCACAACGCCGCCACCAATCGTCGGCGCGGGGATCCACGCCCCTTCCACAGCGGCGACGCCGCCTCGCGCGGAAACACGCACGGCGTCCTCACTATCGACGCTGCTGAAGTCAGCCGAGACATCACCGAAGGACATGCGCGCCGTAGCGCCAGCCTCTAGGCGATCAACATTGCCGGTAGACGCTCGTGCTTGATATCCCGTGCCACCGATCACAGGCGCCTCACTGCGCACACGCAGGTCATCGCCCAGTCGGCGACCATCATAGTCGACGCCGGAGCTCGCCGATGCGCCCCCGCCAAGGGGAATGGAGATAGTCAGTGATCCGAAATAGCCGGCCTGAGGGGCGTTTGTCCGCAACGCAGTCACGAATATGGACGCGCCCATGATGCTCGACGAATAGTTCAGACCGATCGCGGAGAAGTCTTGCTCGTGACGCTCGTCGCGATACGCCCAGCTTAGCGAAGCTGAGCCATAGCGCTCGTCGTTCAACCCTACGAACATGTTCGAGGCGAGTCGCGCGACCGGCCGGTTCGACCCGAAAATGCGGTAATCGGGCGTCGCAGCAGTTACGACACCACCGACGGTGAATTGAGAAGACCGATATTCCTGGGCGATCCGCCCAAGCGCTCCGGGGCCTTCGCCCCCATCTGAAAACGCGAGCGCGCCCTCGCTCTGCCCGAACCCGGCGTTTGCCATCATCGCGGACGCGCCAATCGATTGCTGTTCCGAACCGAGTTCGGACCGGACACTGACAGTCACCCGGTCCGAGAGGCCGCGGGAATAGCCCGCGGCTACGAATGGATCTTCGTACCGCTCCTGGTCGCCGCCGAAATTCTTGCGCAACAGACCAGCTTCGACGCCATACTTGTCGAGACCCGACCTGAGCAGTTCTGGCGCCGAGTAGAAAGAGGTGACCACGGATTGCTCGCGCCCCAGCAGATCCCTGACGACCGTTCGCGCCGTTCCTTCGCCGGTGATAACCGGAATGTCGGTGATACGGAATGGGCCAGCTGGGATCTGCGTCTGGAACCGCAATGCATCGTTGATGTAGACGTCCACCGAACTGGCGAGTGTGGATTCACCCCGCATCACGGGTGTTGGGAAGGTGACAAATTCGGGCTGGAGCGAGAAATCCGTTCCCCAGCTTATGCCGGCAAAACGTGCCGGCGCACCCCAGCGCGCCGCTTGTGTGAGAGAGTCACCGAGAACGAGTCGGCGTGCCGTTGCGGGATCATCAATCGTCCAGCTTGTATCGAGCCGGCCGCAATTGCTTTCGTCCTCACTATGGGAGCAGAACAGGCCGGTCACGCCGGTTCCGAAATCGGAGAACACGCCGAATTCGACAAACGCGCCGGACGAGGCGCCAGCATCGCCTGCTTCTGCGTACGCGTCGTAATTGAAGAATGCTCCCGGCTCGATCGCCGAGACTGTAGCGGAGCGCGCATACGATGCGGCGACGCTGCTGCCGCCGAAACAAGCAGCCGAGCATTCCATGCTCAGTTTGCCGTTTGCTTCGTCGACGCGCGCGATCAGCGAGGGAATGCCTGCGGCGTCAACGTAGTTCTGCCCCGAAATCTCCCGGCGGACCTCTGTTGAAACGATGCCGTGACGTCGCAAATAAGTTTCGGGCAAAAGCAGGCCATCGCCACGCCGCACGACGAAGATGGGCGGGTCGGGGTCGCCGCCATTCATGCTTGGCTCGAGAAGCAGAATATCGTGCGCTGGCAGACCGAGGGGCGCGCCGCGCGACTGACCGGCAGATGTGGTAGCAGTATCAAGCGCCTGCGCAGCGGCTTGCTGACCGGCCGCCAGCGCCAAGAGACAACTGGTCAGAAGAAGGTGAGTTTGCCTAGTTCTTGAAAGGTGAAACCTCATATGAAGTCACCTCGTTCTGATATGCGGACGTGATTCCTGCGATCAACCTCTCGCCATGAATCGCCGGATCATCAGGACAAATGAGCAATTGGGCGCCAGCCAGAACGTATCGCTGGGTCGGCGAGATGCTTTGCGGCGTGCTACCCGGAGCGGTCCACACCAGCTTGGCGTGAATGTTTCCTGCGTTGGTGATCTGGATACAGCCAGACTTGTCTGGCGCCGCGATTTCAATCAGCTGGAGCTCTGATTGCGGCCGATCGGGCGACATGAAAAGCGGCAGCAGATACTGCATGCGCAGGCGCAGCTCTCCGCCCTCTAACGCGATCGGCGTTATATCCTTCAACAGTAGCCGATATGCCTTCTCTTGAGTGCGGTTGGAGTTCTTGCGCATCACGCCGACGCGAATGATTTTCTCCTCGCCAGGCGCCAGCTTCATGATCGGCGGCGTCACGACTAGATCAGAAGCCAGTTCAAGTACATCCTCGCCGTCGTCCTGGCTCCAGTGAAATGCCTGCACCTCGAAGATCTTCGCCTGCGCTTCGTCATTGCGGACATGCAGGGAAACAACAGCTTTGCTCTGCTCCATCACGAGCGTCAGAGGCATCAACGTCACGGCATAGCCGGGCTGCGGCAAGCCAAGCACCGCAAAAATGGCAAAGGCTGAATAGAGAACGCGAAGCGACTTGTTCATGGCGCCCTCAGAAGGTGATTGTCGCTGTGACGACATCCGAAAAGCTGCCGGCGGCGAGGTTCTGTGACCCCGCAATGCGACCATAGACGGTGAGGTTCTGCGTCAGGCCCGTGCCTGTGCCCGCAACCGCAGCCGATCCTCCGGTGCCGTCACCCCAGACAGTAGTTCGGCCATTCGTTGTGTAGAGATTGTATCCAAGAGTGGTCGATCCGCTGGTGAGCAAGCGCGCCGGGATCGTTCCTCCTACGGTTGTACCAGCATTGAGCGCGACACTGTAGCTGGCGCTTAGCGTACATCTCACCTGCAGGGTTGAAGTACCGTCCTTGTCTGCGCCGCTGATCGAAGAGTACACGCCAAACAATAGATCGGCAGCGCTGATGGTGCATGCATTCTGTACACTAGCCGTCACATTGAAGTTGCTTGTGCTCGTCTGCGCTTGAGCGGCGCCTGCATGAAACAAACTCAATACCGCAGCGGTAAACAACGGACGCAATGCCGTTTTCATGCGAGTCCAGACTAGGCTGCGGAGCATCGACATCGTTTTGAGCCGTTTCACGTTCAAAAACGCAATTTCACATTCTGTGCTATCAGCATATTTATGCTCAAGTTGTTGCAGATGGGTAAATGCACGGCGCCGTGGCCAACACGCCAACACAACGCTCGCACGCGCGCGACCTCATAGCTGATGCGCGGTGGACGTAACTCCCCAGCGCGCCCGCGGTGACGGCGATCCAGTAAAAAACTGACGAGACCGCACCACCTAGGCTGCGACCACCGAATGCTAGGACACACTGTTTGTCAGTACGGTCGAGAACGATCCTGACCAGAAGCCAACGGCAATTGCACAAACGCAAGTTTTGGGAATCAAAGCTCTGGCGATTCCCGAATATGCCATGAACTTGCCCACGCAAACGGATGGGCTGCAGACCATCACGACGGCAGCTACTTCGCACAGAAATCGTTCGTGAAACCCAAACTAAGCCAGGATGACATACTGCCAGCAGAAATGGTCCTGACCGCCCTGCAGGCAATGATCCGCCCCCTTTGAAGTGGTCCGCCCTTAGGTATGTCTTCGGACAGGATGGAGAAGGCGGATGGCAAGGAAGCGTTACAAGCCGGAAGAGATCGTTGCGAAGCTCCGGCAGGTTGATGTGCTGGTCTCGCAAGGCCAGTCGGTGGTCGATGCGGTGCGGTCGATCGGCGTCACGGACGTCACATATTACCGATGGCGTTCGGAGTTCGGCGGCCTGAAGACCGATCAGGTCAAGCGGATGAAGGATCTTGAGGTGGAGAACCAGCGGCTGCGCAAGGCGGTCTCGGATCTGACGCTCGACAAGCTGATCCTGTCGGAAGCCGCCAAGGGAAACTTCTAAGCCCCGCGCGACGCCGCGCCTGCATCGATCACATTCGATCGGAGTTGAAGCTGTCCGAGCGCCGGATCTGCCGGGTGCTCGGACAGCATCGTTCGACGCAGCGCAAGCGGCCGCGGGGCCAGGATGACGAAGCGAAGCTGACCGCCGACATTGTCGAGCTCGCCAGGCAGTACGGCCGCTACGGCTATCGGAAGATCGCGGCGTTGTTGCGATCGACGGTTGGCTGGGTGGTGAACGACAAGCGGGTTGAGCGGATCTGGCGGCAGGAGGGGCTGAAGGTTCCTCAGAAACAGCCAAAACGCGGCCGTTTATGGCTCAGCGATGGATCGTGCATCCGCCTTCGGGCGGAGCGCCGCAACCATGTCTGGTCTTACGACTTCGTCGAAGACCGCACCCATGAGGGGAGGAAGTACCGGATGCTCAATGTCGTCGATGAGTTCACGCATGAATGCATCGCCATCCGCATCGAACGAAAACTGAAGGCGATCGATGTGATCGACACGCTGTCCGATCTGTTCATAACGCGCGGCGTGCCTGAGCATGTTCGTTCAGATAACGGGCCGGAATTTATCGCCCAAGCGGTAAAAGACTGGATCGCAGCGGTGGGCGCGAGGACTGCCTACATCGCGCCAGGCAGTCCGTGGGAGAATGGCTTCGTCGAGAGCTTCAATGCAAGACTGCGCGATGAGCTTCTCAATGGCGAGATCTTCTACTCCCTCGCAGAAGCTCGCGTAATCATCGAAAACTGGCGCAAGCACTTCAACGCTGTGCGGCCTCACGGATCGCTCGGTTATCGTGCCCCGGCGCCGGAGGTCTTCATGTCGACGCTAGCTGGAGCATGGCCGGCTCCGCGTCGCGCAAGCGCTCCGCCGGCCAAGCACCAGCTAGCGCCAGAGCGAGCAATGAACTAACAATCGACTTGGACCACTCGGTGGGGGCCGATCACCCGCTACTCAATCATCTTAAGCGCGAGAGCGGGAAGTTCCTTTGATAGCGCGAGTGTTGAACATCGTATTCGTGTCACTCGTTCGCGAATAGGGGAAGATCGGCGTGGAAGCGGTGAGGAAGGAGCCCTCGTCGTTGCCCACAACGACATTCACGGACCACATCAGGTTGCCAGCGCAATCAGTATACTCAGCGCTCTGACAAAATGTTTGTGCTTCAGTGCGAAATGCAACGAGACCCTCCTTCACGACCAGTTCCTGCAGCTGATCACTCCGCATGCTCTCGATACCCTTCGCAGAGAAAAACACCGTCAGCATGCTGATGCCGTCTTGGGCCCACATTTCGGCCCGGAACGGTCGACCATCGTTCATCACCCCATCGCACCAGCCAATGTCGACGATGCCGTCATCGTTTTTCATCAGGCTAGGTGCTTGGTCGGACCTGTCAGGGACGGGGTAGGCGGGAATAAGCGGTGTCGCCACGAACGGTCCCCTTTGAAAGATTGGCTAAGTAAGATGGTTCAAGGTTCGCTGGATCAAGCTTGCAGCAAAACTGTCAACTTGATCGGCAGCAGTCCAACCTGGTTTAGCTAAGCGCTACTTATCCCAGCGCCAGGCTGGCGGGCCATGACGTCAAAAGTTTGATCTGACCCAAGTGCTCGTCCTTGAAGAACGATCGTCGAGGCGGCTCAAGGCATGCATTCAAGTCTCATCGCTAGATTGCTGCCAACTGTAAGCCATTCACGACTTCCACGGGATGGTGCCAACTAGCCGGATCCGCGGTCAATCTCTCGTCACAGTGCGACGCGCCTGGAAGTGAAGTGAGGAACACGCAGAGCGGCATGTAGATTGGTTTGCCTTGGTCCTCGATCGAGATCTGTGCGCGTACCCAAAGGTTGCCTCTGGAATTGTCGAAATCGGCATAAAGCCCCACGGAACCATGCGAGAGAGCGATGGATCCGAGATGCATCTGCGAAACCGCAAACAACGTAACGAAAACTTTTGCTGACGCAAAACTCGTCGTCTCGGATGAAAGGAGAAGTTGTGATGCTACCAATGCAGACGCGAACTCGTCGAAAAGCTCATGATCATCGAATGCTTGATTCCAAATAAAAGCGGTCGCCAGGAACTCGAAGGTGCGGCTCTCCTTCTTGCTGACGTGGCCACCCTGCTTGATGCGCTTAATGGCTCGCTCCAGACTCGTTCGTGCAGCCGCTGGCCGCAAACCGCACCCCTTCAACAGTTGGTCGGGTGTCGCGCGACGGAGGTTTGCGCGTGCCGCTTGTGCGAACCTTTCAAGCGTGAAGGAAGATCTCGCACCCGTTCGCATTGAGGCAAGCCAAGAATGAGCGCTCGTATATAGATCCTGCGCAGCGGTCATCACCACCCCGCGATCTCGTTTGTCACGATGGGCAACGAAATCACCGATCTCTCGCACGCTGGAAGTCGGCTGAACCTTCGCGCGCAAGTCCAGGAACAGCCGGCTCAGATCTTCCACCCGACGTTCGCCGGCAAGGAGCCGTTCAACTCGCCTTCTCAAATCCCGATCGAGGAGATCATTCGGCGCACGAAGATAGGGCGGGGGTACGAAGCTATCTTGATCCATGCGAGCATAATATCGGGAGTCGGGCTTCACTCCTACGCGCAAGCCGAGTTGTGAGCCCTCATGTAAAACGATACCTTTGCGCTCGCCCAGCGACAGCGGACGTTGAGGCGACCAAGTGTTCGGCTCAATGGGTACGCCGAGGGGCGCTAGGTAAGATCAATTAAAGTAGCCAAGCCTTGGTCGACCAGCGCTTGGGCAGCGTTCCTGATCGCTCGGTGGTGCGTGAATAGTATCACCTGTGAACTTCGGCCGAACTCGGCGAGCAGATTCAATGTGGCAGCCGATCTCGGATCATCGAAATGAACCAGAATGTCGTCGGCGATGAATGGCAGTGGTTCGGCGCTCCTTGCGTAGAGCTCAAGGCTAGCCAACCGAAACGCGAGATAGAGCTGATCCCGAGTGCCGTCGCTCATGCCGGCTACGCGGACCGATGATCCATCCTGGCGAATGCCGATCACTACGGGCTCGCCATCCTCATCGATATCCGTCTCTATGCCTTGGAACTCGCCGATCGTGGCGGTGGCGAAGAGCTGAGATGCACGAATGACAAGGGGGTCCTGCTGCTCCTTGCGAACCCGTTCGATGGCTGCTTCCAAGATTTTGCGTGCGAGTGTCAGCTCAACGTAACGCATCGAGAAGCGCTCCAAATCTGCGGCGGCAGATTCGCGTGCAGCGATTGCGCCTGAAGCCTCACTGATCGTGGTCATTTCATTGAGCGTCCGTTCGGCGTCGCGCAAAGATCCCGCTTCAGCCTCAATGCGGGTGTCGAGCGCCTCCGCGATCTCCCGGGCCTCATCGATCGACGCCTGTAGCGCGTCCATGCTTCGACCTTCCAGATCACTCTCCAGGTGTTCACGAGAAATTCCATCGCTGGCCGCCCGTAAAGTTTCACGCGTTTGCTCAATTTTATCGACGAGCTGATGCGCCGAAGTACAACGTCCTATCGTTGCGAGGAGACCCTCCGGCGTACAATTCGCTCTTTGGCACAGCGCGTTTAGCTCTATGCTGGCATTCGTCAGGCCCGCGGATGTTGTTTCCTGCTGCACCTTGGCGGGCAGCATTGCCTCGTCGATTTTCGCTCGCGCCTGAGCCTTGGCAGATGCTTGCTGCCATCGGTCGCTCAACATTCGGGACGCCGCTACGGGGTCTTGCGGGATATCGACACCCGCCGCCTCGGCGATTTCTGCTACCAGCCTGACGAGTTCTGCCTCTTCTTCAGCCATGCGGTTCAGCCGACGCTCGGTGATCGCAATCGCATCAAAGACCCCATCGGCAGTCGTCCATGCCGTCGCGACAACGCCGCCGGTCTGAATGTCCGCGTCGCCGGAAAGCCGGATTACTGGCATCAACATGCGCCACGCCTGCACGCATTCCCTCTCGTCAGCCTGAAGCTGTTCGAGCGCCGACTCTGCGGCCCGCAGTTCCAAACGCTGGTCGCGCAGGGTGATGTCGAGGGAGCGATACTCCGTATGGGCCTCTTTGTGCTCGGCCAACTTTGAGCCGATTTCTTGAAGCCGGTGCCGCGATGAAAGGGTATCGCCTTCTCTGCGGCAATCGAGACTCGCCTCGGCGGCGGCTAAAGCTTCCTGCGCTGCATGGAGGTCTGCTTCGACGGCTTCAAGCTTCTCCTGGCGCAATGCCACCTCATCAATTTCCTTAAGCGCTGAGTCACGTTTCATCGTCAGCACGCGGCAAACCTCCAGACGGTTCGCAAAATCCGCGACCGCAGGCCACGTCGCCACCCATTCCGCGAGCAAGTCTTCAACTTCCTTTGTCAGCTCAGCAATTGTCTCCGAGAGCGCCTGTTCGCTCAGTTGATACTCCGTCAAGTCCTGCTGCGCGCGAGCGGCGTCTGCAATACGCTGCGCTTCATCTCCTTTCCGATCCGCGAGGCGATCAGCTTGCGTTTGCGACTGCTCGAACTCCGACACCTTGCTGTTTCGCCACGCCGAACCAGCTTGTTGTGATGCTGGGCTATCCGGCTCAATGAACATGCCGCGTATCGCGGCCCACTCTGAATCACGAAGCACACGCGCGGCAGCGACTGCCGACACCGTCGGTAGCTCCTCCTCTCCTGTCACGCGTTGGAGAATGCGTTTGGCCTCGCCGATCTTCCTGGCGATCGCCTTCCTTTCATCCTTGGCGGCTTCCAGCTCACGTTGCGCCTTCGCTAGCCGGTTGATCGCAATATCGATGGCCGCAGCTGCGGGCCACAACTGACTCCGTAGTGCGTCTGCGTCGGTAACATCCAGCTCCGCGCAGGCTTGCGTAATACGCTTTGTACGGACAGCTAAATCCCCTCTGGCGCGCTGCGCCTCCGACTCCATCTGAAGCAATGGTGCGATCCTGCCTTCATCGATAACCACCAGACGATCGGCGCCATTCTTCCGGCGCTTGGACTGAAGCGTCTCATTCGAATTTATCTTGCCGCCTAGATCGGCGATCTGCCTTTCGGTCTGACGGATATCGCGTTGGACAGTCGTAGCCCGCTCAGCAAGATCTCGAACTTTCGACAGGTCTAGCGGGGAGGGCGCAATTGATCTGAGGTTGGCCTCAGGTTGGGCTCCGAGCAGGTTACGCAGGGTGTCTAACTTAGTTAGGCTCGCGTGAAGCTCAGCTTCGCGTTTGCTTTTGTCTCCACGCTCGCGATCAACGTGAACGGCTTTCGTCTCGGCGGTCCGTACCCGAATTTCATCTTCGAACAGCGTCTTGTTAAACGTGATGGCGGCATGTTCTGTCTCAAGCCGCTGTAGTTCGGCGGCAGCCATTTCGCTTGCCTGTTTCGCCACGTCATGTTGCCGGGCGACGTCATTACCGCGCTGTGGGAATCCGCGGTCGAGTCTGCTGACGTCCTCGAAGTCCACGGCGCGAGTCTCGAACTCAGCGAGGTCTCGAAGCATGGGCGCCGTCCGAAACAAACGCTCCAACGACGACAGCCGCGTCCTGGCGTCCGTCCGTTGCTCGCGACTTACATTGAGCGTCTGCCTTTCAGACTCAACAGTCCGCTTTGCCGAACGAAAATCGTCATAAGTGAGACTAGCGTCTTTCACCTTCTTGTCGGCAGCGGCGAATGCGTCGGACGCTTGGTAGAATTTTCGTTCCGCGCTCCTTCTTGAGCTGAATATGCGGGAGGCTTCGTCCTCAAGCTCTTTCAGCCGTTCGACCAGAAGTCTCAATCCGCCGCCGGCTTCAACAATAAGCTTGCCCACCTCGCCATCGGCAGCGAGCAGATTTTCCCCGCCTGTGCGCAACAGGACGTGATCAAGCCCGAACAGCGCTTCGAACTTCTCACGACTTACGCCGGCGAGCGCACCGTTCAAAACGGCGGCGTTGGCGGTCTGTCCGTTCTCGTCCGTCAGCGCCTTGGCTCCCCGGGCCTTATGGCGCCGGTAGGAATAGCTCGTGCCGTCCGACAGTACGATCTGCGCTCCAATCTGAATTTGGTCATTTCCAAAGCGCTCGCCGTGACGTGAGCGTTCCGGAATCCCGAAGAGGAAATCCACCACAGCCGACAACAGGGTGCTCTTACCCGCCTCATTAGGTCCGAAGACAACTATCAAGCCGTGCGCTTGACTCAAGTCCAAGTCCCGCCGTTCAAAATAGCCATAGCGGCGTAGCGTGATCGAGCTAAACCGCATCGCCGTCTCCCTGGGAGCGTTCAATTGCGGCGAGCGCGATCTGTGTCGCGCGCTCCATGGCGTCCGCGCGAACTCGCGCAAGCGCCTCCTCTTTGTGAGCCGCAGCGGGGAACTTCTGTGCGATGTCGGAGAGGGTGGTTTCCAAAGTGTCTTGGAGAAGTTTGTCTGATCCCAGCTCGGCGACCAGCGCGTTCATACGCCCGCCGATCGTGCGATCAAGCGCGGCCTTCGTTGCAAGCGGCGCCGTCGCGATCTCCAGTCGTTCCACCCATATGTCATCAGCGATTGTCGCCAAGATTGTCTCTATCTCCTCGCCAAGAAGAGCCTCCCTCCCGATGATGGCGAGATGAAGAGGAGTTTGTCCGGTAAGTTGCAAGCGAATGGCGATGGACCGATCAGGTGCGGACTGACGAACTTCCGTGATCCGGGCGTGGATCAGCTGGGGGATATCACGAAGTTCGGAAGCTTCCGAAACGTCGATCGACTCTGCGTGCCAACGAATGACGTCGAGATCGCACGCCTCTATCGCTGAAACGCTACCATTGGCGACCGTAACGAGCGTCGCACCTTTGGGGCCAGTTTCCCGAACGTGGCGTCCCTGCAGGTTACCCGGAAACACGACGTGGGGATTTGCATGCAAGACCTCTCGGGCGTGTACATGCCCGAGAGCCCAATAATCGTACCCCTTGTTGACCAGTTGCTCGACCGAGCAGGGCGCATAGTTTGCATGGCCAGGTCTGCCTCCACACGCGGTATGTAAGATACCGATATTGAAGCGACCTTTGACGAGCGGGGGATACTCTGCGGCGAGGTTTTCACTGACATCCCTTTGCGGAAAGCTCCGGCCGTGGATGGCAACTTCGAGTTCGACTAGGTCAATCGTTTTGGCCGCCTTGTGGGGGAAGACGACGACGTTGTCTGAAAACTCAAGCCGAGACATGAACTTGTTCTCGGCGTCGTGATTGCCGAGAACGATGTAAACCTGGATACCAGCCTCCTTGAGGCGGCGCATTCGCGACACAAAAAACTGTCCTGACTTCCAGTCGCGCCATTCACCATCGAATACGTCACCCGCCAACAGCACGAATTTGCATTCGCGTTCAATGGCGAGCGCGACGAGATTGTCGAAGGCCAAACGGGATGCATCAGCAACGCGTTGGGCTAACTCGGTCGATTTGGCCGCTAATCCGAGCAGCGGACTGTCCAGATGCAGATCGGCAGCGTGCAAGAAATTGAATTTCATCCCCACCCCAGTTGAAGCAACGCTCCATCTCCCTGGCGAGAGTGGGCCCATCGAAGAAATTCGTCCAGCCTCTATGGGCGACTGCGGCAACCCGAATTCTAGCCGATATTAAATGAGTTCGAGCAGCTCGCCTCCCAAGAAAGTCGGAGGTGCCAATGCTTCATCGCTATCAATGATCATCTCGGGCGTGGCCAGCTCAAGTTGTAGCAGAGTCCTGCTGGATTTCATTGATGAGAGTCGGATGGCCTGCGCGATCGCAAGAGCGCCCGTTGCAGCTCCCACGAATGGAACTGCCACACTCGCGTTCGCCAACGAATACATCCCGCATCCGCCGATCTCTTGCTCAAGGGCCTGGTAGGCCGCTTTTAAAAGGGTGCGCGTTGGAGACTTTGGCGCCGCAGAGTCATTCCAAGAGTTGGCTTGGGATCCCTTGGCTATCGCGCGAATCTGAATGCCCTCGAAATCTGTCGGTCCATTTCCGATGCCACCGTCGATCATGTAGTCGAATCCCACCGCCACCATCTTCTTGCGCGGCACGACGTCGTCGAGACCGCATATCAAAATCGGGGGATCGTCAGGCGTTAGAGCTATGTCGCCGGCATGCCGTCGCTCGATGATCTGCGTCGTCCAACCACACGCTTCCAGCCAACGCGCCGCCACACGCACTTTTTTCTCGCCGACGTCTCCAGCTTCGACCAAGAGGCTGGTCGGCTCGTTCTCCTCACCGATTTTCTGGTCATCTTGAAGGATTGCGCGGCGTGGGGCGGAATAAGGCAGGAAGATAAGGCTCCAGACATAAGCTTGGCCGAGGTGGCCAAGACCAAGCAGCCATAACGCATCCGGACAGGTGAACGTCGTTGGGCCGAGACCTGCGGATCTGTCTTGCGTCCACGGCTCCCAAAGACTCACGGTTGCGTCGGTCGGCCGGGCTCCGGCCTGCCTGACGCTTCGAAAGACCTGACGAATCGCGATTGCGGCGGCGAAAATCCCGGCAAGGGCAAGGCGCGAGTCTCCCAAGGGCTCTTCTTCATCGGCTCGCACGCCGGCGAGCCATCGGTCCCACCAACACTCAACACTCCAGACGTCACGTTGGGCAGAGATGCCAACATGCACGTGGTGCGTTACTTCGGAAGAGGGGGCGTCTCGAATATCGGCGCCCAACCTAAGTAGCGCCGCAGAGAGCGTTTTGCCGATAGGCAGCGGCCGTAGCAAATCGGCATCGCTGTCCAGAACAACGCTCACTCGGCCGAAGCATTTATAAGCTGTCACTACAGCCGTGAGTGCAGCAGCCTGACCTGCGGCGGTGACCGACTGCTCTTTTGAAACATGAACACAGACAGTGACTGCTGCGAGACGGGCCTCAGCTTCGCCGAACGACGACGATAGACCGGCGTCTGTGAGGGCTTTGGAAACGCGGGATTTTCGAAGGTGCGGGTTCACGTCGGTCCCTCAAGACGGACGAACTCGGCCCCTCGGGCGGAATGGTCTTGCCAGTGACCTCCACCCAGGAACTCAAAAACGCCGATTCGACCCGGCGTTGGTCGATCACGCGCGAAGTTCGGTAAGATCATGGCGATATGTCCGGCGCGCGGCATGACCGGATTTTCCATGTCCGACTCGCTCTGGTGATAGCCGCGCGGATGCACATGGACGTCCGCCACCACGCCGTATCCACGTTCTCGGCATACAGCCCAGAGCCGCGGCAAAGCAGTCTGGCGGATGGTTACAATCCCAGTCTCAAGCGCCCGCGGGTCGATGTCGTCATAGAAGACGAATTCCAGAATCCGCTTGCTGCCGTCTTTGAGTTCGACGCCAAGCAGGTAAGCGCCGCTTTCCTGCTGTTCGTCGTCGGTACGCCTTGCGAGTTCCACAACACCGTGGAGCCAGACGCGACGCGAGCAGCGAAGTCTAGGCGGCGGCCCGAGCAGCTTCCCAAGCAGCTTGTTCAGAAGCGAGTTCATAGAGCTGTTCCATCACAAAGGTCAGATGCCGATCGCGGCGCCAAGCAAGATGAGGGCGCAGAGTCGTCCAGTTGTTGTGGGCGGCGGCGTGACGTTGCCACGGCCGATAAATTCCACCGTACAGGCTGGAGTCGGAGTCGCAGTTCCACGTTTTCAAAGCATCAATGACGCCGGGCGGCCCCTGATCGGGAGGAGGGGGACGCGTGCGGGCGACTGTATCCCAGCGTTGGGCGAACACGGGCTTTGCCGGAAAGCCATCGCATATCAGCTGAAAGTCCATTGTCGATTGCCAGGAGTCGTCGACAGCAGAGCCAGTCACGCGCACGACGAGCTCGGGAAAGGCGTAGTGCAAAATCTGCCAGCGCCCTTCCTCCACCCCCGCCAAGAAGCGCACAGACTCAAGATGCGCATCGAGCGTCATCTGGTCGCCCGCTGCATGCCCATCAGCCATTGGTGAAATCCTGCAGCGTGAGGTCGACCACCAGCACATGCTCGCCCGCAGGTACGAGCCGGCCGATTGTTGCGTCACGGGGCAAGGGCGCGTCTGCTCCGGGCAGAATCAGATTGGCCTTAGCGGCCGAGGTCGCATCAAGGTGGAACCCCTTCTTGCCCACAGCCCACTCCAGCACGCGGAAGACTGTGCGAGAGGGTGCGAACTTCTCCTCAATCGTGCGGTGCTCATATCGAACCTGCACGGTGATCAAGCGCGACTTGTGGGCGATGAGCCGCAACGCCTTGCGCCCCTTGATCGGGCCAGACAGAGGTTCGTCCTTGTCGCGCTCGAAGAGGAAGACATCCGGCTCGAGAGCGAGTGCCTTGCGCACCGCCGCGAGGACGTCATCGTCGCGATCGATCTTGAGATCGGCGGGTTCAGCTTTCCCGTCGTGCTCAACCTCGATCCGGATGTTCTTGCCGTCGTCGTCGGGCTTCTTTTCCGAAGTATCGCCATCTTTTACCTGGGTCATGGGAGGAACTCCTTGGGGGTCGGGACGGACACTCCGACAAGCCATTTGCTGAAATCGCGAACCGGACTAGAATCGGCCGCGAGTCCGTATCTGGACTAAGTCCTAAAACGGACTAATGAAAAGAACAAGTCCGAAAACGGATTTTTGCCAAGGAGGGCATATGCCGCATGTGGAACACGACACGCCGCCAAACACGCCGACCAAAAACGAAAATGGATTCAAAGCGTTCATAGCTCTGGCTGAGGCTTGGAATCTCTCCGCAGAACAGCAAATCGTGTTGCTGGGTAGTCCCGCCCGCTCAACTTACTTCAAATGGAAGAAGGATCGGTCGATTCAGCTTTCAACGGACACTGAGGAGCGCATCTCGCACCTGCTTTCAATCTACAAGGCTCTCCAGATCCTCTTTCCAGAGCGAGGACGTGGAGACGAGTGGCTTCGTCGAGCCAACCAGTTTTTCAAAGGGCGTTCAGCGCTCGACGTGATGCTTGGTGGCCAGCTCGCTGACATCTGGAAGGTGCGCGCCTACCTGGATGCGCAGCGCGGAGGATGATTTGAGCGTGAAGGAGGCAGACGTCGATGAGAAGTGGCACCGACTGATTCCGTCGCGGTTTCCACCCGTCGAAGTTTACGAGACGTTTGGGGATTCCGAAATTGTCGAGATCGCGAAGGCGCTGGAAGCCAAGACGAATCCACGCCTGAAGGAAAAGGCTTGGCAACTCGAGGGCAGATCGGTCCGCGAAAACTCTCCGGCGCTGCAAAACTGGAATCACGCTCCGTTTGCCTATCCTAATCCAGAGGGAAGCACGTTTCTCGATCCAGCCTATTCGGTTCTAGAAATGGTACGCGGTGTTCGTCCCGCTCTCGCCAGAGCCTTACGTCGCAGAGAGCAGTTTCTCCAGCGAACCTCCGAGCCGCCGCTGGGCGTCGATATGCGCCTCCTCATCACGCCCGTGAAAGGAAGGTTTGTGGATCTCAGTGAAGCGGCGATTGATCCCAATCAGGCAAATCGTTGGGCGATGGGGAAGGGCTTCTACGATGAAGGAAAGAACGGCATCTTGTTCCGATCACCGGAACAGCCGGCGTCGCTGAGCCTTTCTATTTTTAACAACACCGTCCTTGGCCGATCGGTTCAGGCTACTCACTATCGGTTCGTGTGGGACGGCAACATCGTGAGCAAGATCTATGACTTCGCCGATGGGAGTGAACTAACTCGCAGTGAGGTCTTGTCAGAGGGGCCAGGCTTGGCCGCTGCCTAACAGCTCTGACTGTGGAAAGCTTTCCGGAGATCCATAGATTTGTAGGCGGAGTGCTGGCACGAGATTTGATCCTTGCGACATGCAAGCAGCGACCGAAGCGGACGCTTGCGACTACATAAAATCGTAAGGACCGGCTTCCCCCGGAATGAACGCTTCGAGTGTGCTGAGGTAAAGCCAGGTCTCCTTTGGCCGATCAGACAGATTTCCGATCTTGATCGGGGTCCGTGGCCCGCCTACCGCCACGTGCAACAGCTCATTGCCTTCATTGCCGAGAGCGGGCCGGTACAGCGTCGCGTTGAGACCCCTGCCGGCCATCGCGCTGGCCAGCTGCCAGGCCGGGATTTCGGGGCCGCCATTGTTCGCGAGGTTGAGCACCAGCGAGCCGCCGCCACGCACCAGGCCAAGAGATTCGACAAGGCTTTCCTCCGTCGCGAACGCTTCGACGGCGCCGCGCTCATCGCACGCATCGATGACAAGCGCATCGAATCTGTCCGGGCACGATCTGATAAATGTTCCTGCGTCCTCGGTGACCCATCTAACTCGATGATCAAGCCCGAAATATCGCCGTGCAATATCCTCTGCGACGTCGTCGATATCGACGACTGTGACGTCCACGCCACGGCGCGCGAGCATGGTTGCGAGACTGCCCCCGCCGCCGCCAAGCATCAGTACGGTTCTGGCGTTTCCGATCAGCAGCTTGATTGCGTGCACATACCCGAAAAGGCTGGTTCCATCGGGCGCCGACATTGTCTGAACGCCGTCGCCGACGCAGTAGAGGCGCGCGCCATCGCGCTGGCGCTCCATGATGCGGATCTCGCCGAACCGCCCCTGCCTGCTATCGATCTCTCTCATTGCCACGGTCTCCGGGTTCTCGTCAGGCGACCGCCGGAGAGGTCGCCGCCTGAACTTTTTCGTCGGCGAGTTCCAGCGCACGAGCATAGGTTGGTGCGACACTCACATGTACGAAGTTCAGTACGCCCATTCTTACAAGAACTTCCCGCGACCGCGATTGCAGTTCGGACAGGACAACCGCAACACCGTGGTTGTCGCATCGCTTCAGAAACCGGGCGAGCGTGCCAACGCCAGAGGCGTCTATCATCGGAACGTCAGCGAAGCGCAGGATGATTGCTTTGGGCGCGGGAAACGCTGCTTCAAGTGCATCGTTGAGTCGACTCGCCGCTCCGAAAAACAGAGGGCCATGCAGCACAAACACTTCGACCCCCTTGGGCAGCTCGCGCCGTGCGGTGTATGGCGCGCGACCTGCTTCGCTGAAATCATCAAGATCAACGTCGTTGAGGGCGACGCCCTTCTCGAATGCAGCGGTTTCGGCCATGCGATGCATGAAGATGAGCGCCGATAGGACGATGCCAACTTCAATCGCGACCGTGAGATCGACCAACACCGTCAGGCCAAACGTTGCGAGAAGCACGATGCGGTCGCCGATCGGGCCGCCGAGCATCTGCCGGAAACGTTCCTTCTCGCTCATGTTCCAGGCGACGACGGCCAGGACCGCTGCAAGGGCGGCGAGGGGAATGAACGACATCAAAGGTCCCAGGCTCAGCATGCAGGCAAGCAGGAACACGGCGTGCAGCATGCCGGCGACAGGCGTCCGGCCGCCAGACCTGATGTTGGTGGCGGTGCGTGCGATAGCGCCCGTGGCGCATAGGCCGCCGAAAAGTCCGGAAGCAATGTTCGCAACGCCCTGGGCCACGAGTTCGCAATTCGAGCGATGGCGGCGCCCCGTCATTCCGTCGGCGACCATGGCCGACAGGAGGCTTTCGACGCCCGCAAGGAAGGCGATGGTGAAGGCGGAAGGCAGCAGCTGTTGCAACCGCTCAAAGGTGAAAGCCGGAAAGCTGGGTGCGGGAAAAACCGCCGGAACGCCGCCAAACTTTGATCCGATCGTCTCGACGGGCAGTTTCACCAGCCACACTACCAATGCGCCTCCCGCCACAGCGAGGAGGAATCCCGGGACCTTCGGAGCGAACCGGCGTAACAGGAGGATTGCCACGAGGGCTACGCCGGCGACAGCGATGGCAGGCAAGGCGATTGTGTTCCGCGCCGCCCAGAACGTCTCGATTTTCGGAATGAACTCGGCGGGAACCTCTCCCGTCGTGAGGCCGAGAAGGTCCTTTATCTGGCTGGTAAAGATGATGACCGCGATCCCTGCCGTGAAGCCGGTCACCACGGGTTCGGGAATGTATTTGATCCAGTCGCCAAAGCGTAGAATGCCCGCGATGATCAGCATCATGCCGGCCATCAACGTGGCGACGATCAGTCCGTCGAAGCCGAACTTCGCGATCACGCCGTAGACCACGACGATGAAAGCGCCGGTCGGGCCGCCAATCTGGAAACGTGAGCCACCGAGAGCGGAAATCAGAAAGCCCGCGACCACCGCCGTGATCAAGCCTTTGTCAGGCGTCGCGCCTGAAGCGATTGCAATCGCCATGGCGAGCGGCAAGGCGACGATCGCGACAGTGAGACCTGCTATTGCATCCGCGCGAAAGTCGGCAAGGCGATAGCCTTCGTTGAAGATGACCGTGAATGATTTCGGGACGTAGAGGCGCCAATCGAACCAGGTGCGTGAGACAGGCGCTGCCGGTTGCTGGAGCGACATCCCGACCTCACGCAGGCATCTTGGCGCGTTTGCGACGCGGGCGGGATTCCTGCGGCCGCGAACGGGAAGCGCGCGTCTCGGGCGCAGCCGGATCCTTCAACCGCACGCCGCGTCCGCCGCCCGTGCTCACGCTGTTTTCGCTGATGAGTTCAATGCCTGCGTCTTCGAGCGCCGCGACAACCTTGATCAGCGTGTCGACGACGCCGCGAACATATCCGTCGCTCGCTTCCATCCTCTGGATCGTGGGGAGGGAAACGCCAGCCTGTGCCGCGAGTGTTCGCTGGTCGATGCCGAGAAGGGCGCGGGCTGCGCGAAGCTGAGCAGGCGTGAGCATTTGATAGATGTATGAAACATCAATCTTGATGTCAATTAGGTTGAAAATGCCTATAATAGCAACACAAATTGCGGCGCAAGCTTGCAAAAGCGAAGCTTGGTCTGTTAGTGGATGTTAGAACATCTAGCAATGATGTTTTATACATCATGTGGTCAGCCGCATGGTTTCGCCCAAAATGTTGGAGTCTGGCGTGCCTCTCTCAATTCCTGTTTCGCCAATCTCAACGCCCACCCGTCACAAACGCCTTGCAACGTGGGTTGCAGAGATCGCTGCCGTGACCCGGCCGGACGCCGTGTATTGGTGCGATGGCTCAGACGCCGAATGGGAGCGTCTTGCCCAACAACTTGTCGATGCCGGCACGCTGCGTCGACTCGATCCCAAAAAGCGAGCCAACTCTTATTGGGCGGCGTCTGATCCTCGAGACGTTGCGCGCGTCGAGAACCGCACCTTCATCTGCTCAGAGCACGAAATTGACGCCGGTCCGACCAACAACTGGGTCAACCCGGCCGACATGCGGGCGAAACTGTCCAAGCTTTTCGACGGATGCATGCGCGGCCGCACAATGTACGTTGTCCCGTTCTCGATGGGGCCGATCGGATCGCCGATCAGCGCCCTCGGCGTCGAGATTACGGACAGTCCCTATGTCGTGTTGTCGATGCGGATCATGACGCGCATGGGCGCCGAGGCGTTGGAGGCGCTCGGCGAAGACGGGTTCTTCGTGCCTGCCGTGCATTCCGTGGGCGCGCCGCTGACGCTTGGGCGCAAGGACGTGCCGTGGCCATGCAACGACGACAAATACATCGTCCATTTCCCTGAGACGCGCGAGATCTGGAGCTACGGTTCCGGTTGCGGCGGCAACGCGCTTCTGGGCAAGAAATGCTACGCGCTGCGCATTGCGTCGGTGATGGCGCGGGATGAGGGCTGGCTCGCCGAACACATGCTCATCCTCAAGCTGACCTCGCCGCGAGGCGAAGTGCATTACATCGCGGCGGCATTCCCTAGCGCATGCGGCAAGACAAACCTCGCCATGCTGCAGCCGACGCTCCCCGGCTGGAAGGCTGAAACCATCGGTGATGACATTTGCTGGATGCGATTTGGTCCGGACGGCCGCTTGCGCGCGATCAATCCCGAGGCGGGCTTCTTTGGCGTGGCGCCTGGCACCAGCCCGGCGACGAACGCCAACGCCATCGCCACGACGCGCGCCAACACCATCTTCACGAATACCGCGCTGACGGCGGACGATGATGTCTGGTGGGAGGGCTTGTCGAAACAACCGCCGGAGGAAATGACTGACTGGCGCGGACGCGTGTGGTCGCCCTCGCTCGGTGAGCCTGCCGCTCATCCCAATGCACGCTTTGCCAGCCCAGCAGGGCAATGCCCGATCATCGCGCCTGAATGGGAGGATCCGGCTGGCGTGCCGATCTCAGCGATCTTGTTTGGAGGCCGGCGCGCAACGACGGCCCCGCTGGTGACCGAAGCCTTCGATTGGGAGCACGGCGTCTTTCTCGCATCGAACGTTGCATCGGAAGGGACTGCCGCGGCCGAGACGAAGATTGGCGCTGTACGTCGCGATCCGTTCGCGATGCTGCCGTTCTGCGGTTACAACATGGGTGACTATTTCGCTCACTGGCTCAAGATCGGCGCCGACGCGCCTATCCCACCAAAGCTGCCGCGCATCTTCTACGTGAACTGGTTCAGGAAGGACGACGCCGGAAAATTCCTCTGGCCGGGATTCGGGGACAATATCCGCGTCCTCAAATGGGTGGTTGAGCGGTTGGAAGGTCTGGTCGGAGCGCGTGATACGCCTATTGGCCGCTTGCCAAATTCAGACGATCTCGACGTGTCGGGTCTGGCGCCCGAGGAGATGCGTCTGGACGGCTTGCTCGAAGTTGATCGTCAGGAGTGGGCCGCCGAAGCGCTTCGGATAAAGGCGCACTATGACCGGTTCGGTGAGCGCCTGCCGAATGCGCTGAGATCCCAGCTGGCCTCGCTCGTTCTGCGGCTCGCGGAGGCGCGAGTGCGGTAGCTAGGAGCTCGATGGGTTGCGGGGAGGAGAGACGACCGCGAGCCGACCGGAGCACGATACGCTGGCGCAAACAGGAACGAGGATCATTCCATTTTTCGAGAAGGGCAGACAGAGTCGCGTGGATCCGATCACAAGCCGCAGGGGTGGCTGTCTTCAATCAGGCGGTGAACGGAGCTAACCGGTTGCGTTGGTCGTCTATGATGCAAGTCCGACAACTAGAACAGCGATCATCCAGAAAAGACTTAGCGCACCTGACAGGCCCCAGAGCGCTTTGCGCTGCGTGCTGTGTCCTACAATCGGCTGATGGCTTCTCATCAGGGTTGTGACGCTGAACCATGCCGCCACGAAAATCGCTGGAGCGACGCTGAGTGCAAGAAGATCCATGAACATCGCCGGCGCCTTTCTAGCTGCCCAGGTCCGTCGTGCTCAAAACGATCCACTGAACCCCGTCTCGGTCAATGTGCGCTGCAGCGCATTGGACCGAGGCCATTGCTTTTGGGGTGTTTTAAATATGCGTAAGTTTGGTCGACTCTGCGGTTGGTCCATGGCGCTCTCTCCTCGCTGGCTACAGCGCGGGAGCGATTTTCGACCACCTGACCGAGGCAATGTGTTTAGCGTTGAGGCTGGTCTGGTAGGCACTTTACAGTGTTCGAAATCAGCGCTTTCGTAGACCACGCCGGGAGGGATTCCGCGTGGAATTGCAAACCTTGGAGGCGGCCAAACGCGTGCGCGCCGACTTAGCCGCAGACCTCGACGCTGCAATGGCAAGGGCGGCCTCCGCTACAGACTTTCAGCGCATCATGTGTATACGGTGGAACTTGATCGAATGGGATCGCTTGATCGCGGACCTCGAGCGGCAAGACTGACGATACACCCGATTTCATCGATGGTGCGATTCACGCTCGGCGCGACAGTCGCGGAGCCGGACAAGGACTACTATTCCGACCCCTAGCATCCGCCAGCCTGATTGAAGCGCCTGAAACGGAAGGAGCCAAAGTCGCGGTCAACCTGCTGCGCTGGATGAAGGCAAGCACGTTGATTCCTCCATGTGTTCTGCACCTGTTTCGGGTCTGTTTGTCGGCCTGTTTCTCCCCTGAAGTGGCCCGACCATTTCCCTGATTCATCGGTAATTTTCTGTTGGATGGCCGGCGAGAACAGGCCCCGGCTTTTTTGAGCGTGTTTATGAGTTTGCGGGTGACTGATCGGAGTGCGAACAGGCGTGTTCGTCAGTAAGGGATCACTTGCTGGAGAAATGTTGGCGCGTGACTGCACCCACCGCCAGATTTTCTGCCCCATGGTGCAGAGTTTCCACGGAAACCCACCGCTGGCGCGGGGAAACGTCATCAATTAGCTTTGTGTCTTGTAGCTTGCGGCTCGTGCCGACGAGCCTTTGATCGGAGACGGGATGGAGACGGGCGGCGCCAAGGGTCGTGTGCTCATTGTCGACGATCAGTTCCTGATCGTCGAATTCCTGAAAATCTGGTCCGAAGCGCACGGCTTTGAAGTCTGCGGCACGGCGAAGTCTGCGGCAGGAGCTGTCGAAGAAGCCTTGAGGCTGAAGCCGGACTGCATCCTGATGGACGTGCGCCTTGAGGGCGGCAAGGACGGGATCGATGCGGCGATCGAGATCTGCAAGGAGATCGACACCCGCATCATCTACATCACCGGATCGAGTGAGGGGCCGACCATCGCGCGGATCAACGAAGACCATCCCTTCGCGATCCTCATCAAGCCCATCGATCCGGCCGAGCTCGGGCGCGTGCTGGAGCGGGCGGTCACGGACAGGACATGAGCGATAGCATCCTGCGCCAGACCGAACAGCAGCTCGAGGTAGCGCTGCAGGCTGCGCGGATGGGGACATGGGCAATCGACTTTGCGACCAACGCGCTGACGACATCGGAACTCTGCCGGAAGGATTACGGCTGGCCGGTGTCCCAGCCGATGACCAATGATGACCTTCTCCGTCTGATCCACCCGGACGACCGCAAGCTGCGCGAGAAGCTGATCGGCCGCGCACTGGCGGCGCAGCAGGATCTGGAAGTGGAGTATCGCGTTATTCGGCCGGACGGCGAGACTGTGTGGATACTCGTGCGCGGGCGGGCCGATTACGACGACAATGGCGTGCCTGTGCGGGCGCAGGGCGTGTCGCTTGAGATCACCGACAGGAAGCGTGCTGAGGAGCGCCAGCGTAGCTTGGTTGCGGAACTCAACCACCGTGTGAAGAACACGCTGGCAATCGTGCAATCGCTCGCGCTGCAGACGCATCGGACAACGGACAACCCCGTCGCGTTCATGGCCGCTCTCAATGCGCGTGTACGGGCGCTTGCCAAGGCGCATGACCTTCTCACGGAAAACTCCTGGGAAGGAGCCATGCTGAAGGATGTGATCGGGCGGACGCTCGACCCTTATGCGGCTGACTGGCGGCTCGAAATCGCGGGACCGCCGGTCAGGCTGAATGCCGAGACAGCAGTGGCGCTCAATCTGGCTTTCCATGAGCTGGTGACCAACGCGGCAAAATATGGGGCGCTGTCTGCTCCGGGCGGCGCGGTGGGCGTGACCTGGACCATCGACCGCTCGCTGCAGCCGGAAGTGATCGAGATCGTATGGCTGGAGCTGGGCGGCCCCCCTGTCGATCCGCCTACGCGGCGTGGGTTTGGGTCGCACGTACTGGAGGCCGGACTTACGCACGAACTGGACGGTGTCGTGACGCTGGATTTCCGGCGTGAAGGTCTAGTCTGCACGATGCGCTACAGCGCGTCCGGCCGAATGTATGGCGTGACATAGCTGCTTTCCGCGTCGTCAGCCTTGAGCTTGCCTTATGAACGTTGGACGGTCCTGCCCGGTGTGGTGCGGGATCTGATTCATGACGCTTACCGACATTCTGCTGCTGGCGGCGCTGGCAGTCTTTCTTCTCGCCTGGTGGGTTCGCCGCATGCCGCGACGGCCGATCGTGTTGCTGGTATCGACAAGCGTCATGCTGCTGGCGGGCGTGGCGGGCTTTCTCGATGACAGGTGGCAGGCGCTGGCTGGCGCGGGCTTTGCCGCCGTTGTGCTGGCCGTGCTGCTGGTCAATCGGTTGCGCCGGACAGATCGCGCGCGCGGAATCCCCTTCGTTTCGGGAACGCTGTTCACGCTGATGGCCTTGGGGCCGGTTGCGGCGATCGTCATGTTTCCGGTGTTTCAGCTGCCGAAGCCTTCGGGCGAGCATGCTGTGGGCGTGCGCACATTCGAGCTGGCTGACGCAAGCCGGCCCGGCCTGTTCAACGCCCCGGCGGGCGCGCCGCGGCGGTTGCTGGTGCGCGTTTGGTATCCGGCGGGGGATACGAGCGGGCTGCACCAGCGGCCTTATTTCACACAACGCGAATCCGAGACGACGGCCCGAACGATGGGTGAGGCAGTGGGGTTTCCGCAGTTCTTCGCCTACGTGAAGCACGTGCAGACGAATTCATGGGAGGACGCACCTCTGATGGCCGGTGCAGCAAGATTGCCGGTGGTGTTTTACAGCCATGGCTACACGTCCTTCCTTGGCCAGAACACGGCGCTGATGGAGGATCTGGCTAGCCACGGCTATGTGGTTTTCTCCGTACAGCATACGTCGGATTCTTCGGCGACGTTGTTCCTGAATGGCGACGTCATTCCATTCGATCCCGCGGTCAACGAGATGGTGCGCAATACGCCGGACGAGGGCGCCAACCGGCCGCAGGCGCGGGCGCTTGGCGGCTTGACGCTGGATGAGCGGATCGGCGGTCACATCGAATATCGCACGCAGGCTGCGGCGCGGATGGATCGCACCGTCGTCGTAAGTGCGCGCGCCTGGGTGCTGGATCGCCTGTTCCTGCACGACCAGCTTCAGAAGGGTGCTGTGCCGGAGCCGATTGCGCAGATCGCAGCTGCAAGCGATCTGACGCGGGTGGGCGAGATGGGCATGTCATTCGGCGGAGCGACGACAGGCACGCTCTGCATGATCGACAAGCGCTGCGCGGCGGGGATCAATCTCGACGGAGGCGATTTCCAGTTCACCGCTTTCAATGCCGACATGCCTGTGCCGTTCATGATGTTCCATTCGGATCAGAACAATTCATATCGCACGGTTGAGCGTGAGCCGCCTGCGACGCCACGCGGCTTCAACGAGTTTTCCTACGAGCGCATCGCGACGGCGGGCGCGCACAAGGATATTCACCGCGTGCAGCTGAAGGGCTCGCAGCATCTTGGCCTGTCGGACTTTTCGCTTTTTATCCGGTCGCCTTTGCGCGATCCGTTGTTTGGATCGACGCCGAGCGATGTGATGATCGGCGCACAGAACGAATTCGTGCGGGGATTCTTCGACCGATATCTGCGCGGACAGCCCGGCAGTTTCCCACAAGCGCAGATGGCGACTTACAAGGACTGGGTACTGCCGGTCGCCAATTCCGACCTGCCGGCCTGGTGGGCGTCGAAGAGCGAAGCCGAGCGAGCAAGCCTGGAAACGCGCATCGAAGCGGCGCGAGCCACGGGAACGGATAGAGCCGCCGCCCCCTGATTGACGTGCGATGGCCAGTTTCCTGTTGCGCGGGAATATGCTCTGCCTCGGATACGTACCTGGGAGGTTGTGCATGAAAATCGTGTTTCTGGCCGCGGTAGCGGCCGCTTGTGTTGCGCCCGCCGCGAGCGCGCAGATCGACACCGTTCGCCTCGGTGTGATGAAGCACAACATCTGCGTTTCCGATTGCAAGAACGCGGACAAGGAATCCGGCGTGAACATCAATGGCGAGTTGCGCTTTGCATCGCCCGACTGGCTCGGCTGGGCCGCTTCTCCGCATCCTTACGTGATGGCGTCGGTGAACTCGGACGGAAACACGTCGTATGGCGGTGTTGGGCTGGAGTGGGATTGGCAGTTTGCGCCAAGCTGGCGGCTGGAGCCGGGTTTCGGGTATGTGATCCATGATGGCGCGATCAATAACCCGTTCGCGAATGGCACGCCGCAAGCCGCAGCCTATGTGGAGGACCACGTGCTGCTGGGGTCGAAGGATCTCTTCCGCACATCGCTTGCGCTGACCTATGATATCGCGCCCACCTGGGCGGTGCAGGGCATCTATGAACACCTGAGCCACGGCCAGATCCTCGGCACAGGTCGCAACCAGGGCATGGACGAGATCGGCGTGCGCGTGCTGTGGCGGTTCAACTGAGGTTTGAGATGAAGCGCTTTATAGCGCCTTTGCTGCTTTCATGTGGCCTTGTCCTGCCGGCGGCGGCCGACACGATCAGCGTGCTTCGCGATAACACGCTGACGCTCACGCAGCAGGACGGCAAGGTGACGACCATCCTGATCAAGGAAGGCAAGGATCTTGAGCAGGTGAATTCGGCTGGAACCTGGGCGGCGGGGACCTGGGGCCTCGATCCGCAGAACCGCTTCTGCTGGACCGCACGCGGGCAGGCGACGCTCTGCATCACCATGCCGATGACGGTCGGCGTCGGCGCGACCTGGGATATTGTCAGTCCGACCGGACAGGTTGTCTGGCAGGCCGAAATCGTGGAAGGCCGGGCTGACCTTAGGCAGCTTTCCGGCGAAAGCGGCCATGGTGACCGCCAATAGGCCAGGGGACGCCTGAAAACCGGGTTCTTTGGCGTTAAAACGCTGATTGGCGACAGCTGTAATGTCGCCCCTTGAATACCGGCCGCACCCCCTGTATCACGCCCGCCTTGCTATCTGCCCAGATGGCGGAATTGGTAGACGCACTGCTTTCAGGTAGCAGCGCCGCGAGGCGTGGAGGTTCGAGTCCTCTTCTGGGCACCAGCATCCTTCTGAAAATATGACTATAGTCCCGGCGCGGCCTGAGCCGCCGCCGGAGCGAGGGATTTTGACATGAAGGATGTTGCAGTCGTCGGCTATTGCCGGACCGGGATCGCCAGGGCGTTTCGCGGGGCGCTCAACCAGACGCATGGCATTCCCCTGGCGGCGCATGTGCTGAAGGAGGTCGTGGCGCGGGCGGGGGTAGAGAGCGGCGAGGTCGAGGATATCGTGCTCGGCTGCGGCCTGCCGCAGGGCGCGACGGGGCACAATATCGGACGCACGGCGGCGCTGGAGGCCGGGTTCGACGTGCCCGGCGTGACGGTGAACCGCTATTGCGGATCTGGCCTCACCGCAGCGTCGATGATCGCCAGCAGGATCGCGATGGGCGAAATCGCCTGCGGGATTGCCGGCGGCGTCGAAAGCATCAGCCTCGTGCAGATGGGCATTGCCGTCGACGGGTTCTTCTATGCGCCGCTGCAGGCGCGCATGCCCGCCGTGTGGTGGACGATGAACGAGACGGCGGATTTCGTCGCGAAGAAGTATGGCATCAGCCGCGAGGCGCTGGACCAGTATGTGGTCGGCAGCCAACAACGCGTCGAGGCGGCGAGGGCAGCGGGCAAGTTCGCGGAGGAGATCACGCCGTTCAAGGCGGTGATGAAGGTGACCGACAAGGTGACGGGACAGAGCCGCGAACAGGACGTGACGCTCGATCATGACGAAGGTCCGCGGGCCGATACGACGATCGAGGGGTTGGCGAAGCTGAAGCCGGTGTTTGACGGCGGCACGACAACGGCGGGCAATGCTTCGCAGCTATCGGATGGCGCGGGAGCCGCTGTGTTGATGGATGCAGATCTCGCGGCGAAGCGCGGCCTGCCGATTCTTGGACTGTTTCGTGGAACGCAGCTGGCCTCTGTTGCGCCGGAAGAGATGAGCATCGCCATCACGCCCGCGATCCGGAAACTGATGAAACATCACAGTCTCAACAATGGCGATGTCGATCTCTGGGAGCTGCACGAGGCCTATGCCGTCACCACGCTCTACAATCAGGCGCAGCTTGAGACGCCGTGGGAAACAACCAACGTCAATGGCGGCGCGATCGCGCTTGGCCATCCTTATGGCATGTCGGGCATCCGCTATCTTGGCTCGACGCTGATGGAGTTGGGACGGCGCGGGAAGAACAAGGCAGTGGTCGGC
>Ga0116176_10000201_pt1 | contig 49109 bp, 39 predicted proteins | sample AD_STIC08_MetaG_FD_89803 | JGI IMG/M metagenome (GOLD analysis project Ga0116176, IMG submission 89803) | Active sludge microbial communities of municipal wastewater-treating anaerobic digesters from USA - AD_STIC08_MetaG | ecosystem: Engineered > Bioreactor > Anaerobic > Digestate | place: USA...
ATGATAGTGAACTTGTTAACGCAGTTCTGAATGATTATCGCAGCGCGTATGATGGTGTGTCTACCTTCGACGAGCTAATGCAGGACGAGCCAGAATTCGAGGGTGGCACGGATACCGGAATCCCGGACTTCCTAAAAGAAGCTAAGGTCTGGAAGGGCCGAACATTCCGCGAGTCTCGTGGCGAGCTGGAAACCTTCTTCCGCGAGAATCCCAAAGCCCTTAAGAAGGATATCAAAGCTGCGTACCAGGATCATAAAGACTGGGCCCAAAAGAAGGGAATCGAAGCCGCTTGGCCGGAGACATTCAAGCGAATGCTAGCTAGAGCTCAGACCTCTACAGCAGCTACACCAGCAGCCAATGAACCGCCGAGGGAGCTTTCGAAGAGCTCTCAAGAAATTGCCAGCGACATTGAATCCACGGGATCTTCCCACGTAGAAGACACCTTCCGAAACCTGATCGATGTTGCTTCTAAAATCGCTTCTCGTGAAACAATGGCTCCTCACCATGGATTCATCTATGGAACAGGTGGTGTTGGCAAGTCCTACTCGATCGTAAGGACAGTAGAGGATATTTGCGCATCTGATCCTAAGCTTGAGCGCTGGAAACTCCTCAAGGGATCTACAACTGCAGCCGCTCTCTATCACCTGCTCTTTAAGTATCGCGATGGTTGGGTAATCATCTTCGATGATAACGATGGCGTCCTGAATGATGTTAACGCAATCAACTACCTTAAGGCAGCAATGGATCCCGATCAGCCTCGCTTTGTTTCCAAGTCATCTATCCGAACCCTTGAAGACAAGGAAACGGATATGGCCCGATACCTCAAAGAAGATATTCAGTTCTACGAGTCTCGGTTCGATGATGACGAGGAAGAAGAAGAGGATTCCGAAGAAGAGCTAGAGGACGACGAGGTCCTCGATACTCGAGAGACTGATGACGATATTGATAGAGAGATGCTTCGCAAAAAGAATCTACGCGCCATGCGTGATGAAAAGTTCACGTACTGGATTGATCACGTGGACCCAGCTATCGACCCCGCTACAATTGAAGATGATGGCGAAGAGGGCGAAGGCGGTGGTTTCGGCGGCAAGCCTAAGCTTCCTCCTGAGTTCCAGTTCGCTTCTCGAATCATTTTCATCTCTAATAGACCAGACCTTCCACAGCCCCTTCAGGACCGAACAGAGCCCGGCGAGGTAAAGCTTTCCAAGGCTGAGATTCTCGATCGTATCGAGGCCATCCTTGATCACCTCGTAGACAAGGAGCCTAAGCTTCTAGCTATGAAGGATAATGGACGAGCTCTTAAGATTGAAGTACTTCACTACCTACGCGCTTGCGTCAAGGCAGAGGACGAAGGAATCTCTGATAAGGGTGGCGAGGCATTCGTAATCAATGCTCCGTTTACATTCCGGCTATTCGCGCGCTGCGTAGCGTATCGTGTACTCTACCCAGACGTTTGGAAAAAGAGAGTTATTCGAGCTCTCCGCGAGAAGTCAGCAGGAAAGGTGCGCTAAAATGGAAGAAGACTTTGGTGATGTTTCTAGCTTCTCTCCTCCGCAGCATTTTGAGAATTTGCTGAAGGCGATTAAACGAAAAGAGATAACTAAGCCTCCAGTATCAAGTCTTCTTGCACGAGAAGGATATGAGGATATTCAGGATTTCTTCGAAGAGCTTGAAGTAGAGGATCCGGCTGATCAGAGTGTATATCTAGCATTTGAAGGTATGTACCGTATATACTCTACTAACAGACTATTCGAAGCTCCTGAAGGACTCCCATTTTTCATTGGCGTGGAAGTAGCTGATGAACAAGGCATTCTTTTTCTTAAAGATAAGCGGTTGGTAGACTACATAGATTTTGATTGGTAATGGAGTTCTCGAATGATAAGAAAACTCAGCGAAGGTGGGGCGGCGATCGGAGGTAGTCGAATACCGAGGGACCGTGTTCAGCCTACTATAGATGCATATGTCGAGCAAGTTCTCTCAGCTATTCCATATGATAAGTATGAACCCGTCGGTAGCACCGGTAAGAAAGCTACGAACGGAGATATTGATCTAGCCGTCGAGACCTCTCTCACACTCGAAGAGATCTCCACAGCGCTCAAGTCCCTTGGCATCGAGCATATTGTTGCTAAGGGACTAGGAGAGCTCAATACCAAGTTCCCGCAGTATGACGAGAGTGGCCCAACCGAAGAATTTGTCCAGGTTGATCTTATGGTCGGACCACCAGGAGCTATAGATTGGCTAACTTTTGTATACTACGCTCCTTTTGAGAATGAAACTCAGTATAAGCCCCTTAATCGAACCGGAACGCTCTACGCGCTTCTTCGCTGCGCTACAGAGGAAGTTCGCGAAGATGGGCTGACATACTTTTATAGCATGGCTCCTAATCGCGGCGTCTTTCAGAAGGCTGGCAAGAACGTTGTTAACAAGAAGGGTGTAGAAGAGTTTAAGTCAGACCGAGCAGAAGAGGGATACCACCAGGACCCGATGTTCTTCTGCGAAATGATCAGTATGACATCTAGCGAACACTGGTCTCCCGACGAGCTAAAAGATACCTGCGAACACATCTGGGCGAAAATCAAACAGAGGTATTCTCCTGAAATCCGAGCTCATATAGATGAGTACATCCGAGGGTTCTCCGAAAATCAGAAAGTACCCATTTCGGGACCAGTTGTACTGGATGAATCGATACATCATATAATAGAAGCAAAGACGTCTCACCTTACTCACGTAGAAGACCTTCTATACGACGAAGGTGCTGCCGGTGGCGAGAAAATATTTACGTATTTAGAATCTCTCTTCGATGAGTTGAAAGGTAATACTCCTAAGGCACAGCTTCGTACAACTGTAAAGATAGATGGTAGCCCGGCAGTTTGTTTAGCTTCTAGCTATCCGGGGATATCAGGGCCATTTGTTGGAACGAAGATGACGTTCAGCCCTAGAGCTCCTCAAATCTATCAGACTCCAGAAGAGATTGACGCTAAATATGGTGAGATTCCAGATCTGGCTAATAAACTTAAGGTAGCTCTCTCTGTTATTCCTCGATTAGGTATTCCTGCTGGTGAAGTTTGGAAGGGCGACTTTCTTTTCACTGAAGAAGATCTGAAGGTTCATAATATAGGTGGCACCGATTACGTTACCTTCCAACCAAATACTATTGTATACGCTGCTCCTATCGATTCGGAGATCGGTCACAAGATCATGGACTCCCGGGTTGGTATTGCGCTACATACGCGATATAGCGGAGATGATCTGAAGACTGCTGAGAGTACTGCATCCTTTGACATCGATGCTAGCCAGCTGAACCAGCTCCCGGATGCTTTTATTATCGATGCGAATATGCCCTCAATTGCAGGCTCGGTCACCCTGACAGCTGAAGAGACTTCGAGCGTTGCAAGTATTCTCTCCTCTGCTAAGGAAATGTTTGATTCAATTAGAGACTTTATTGAAGAGGTCTCCCTGAATAACACGTATGCTGATATTCTTAATACTTACGAAAATCAAGCTATTAGAACATCCTCTGGGGAGACTCAATTCACTGAAGGGTATGTCGATAACTTAATCAAATGGGTTCAGGCAAAATATACAGCTGATGCTGAAACCAAGAAAACAGATAAGGGAAGAGCAGGCGTTTTAGAGCGCAGAGATGCTATAGTAGATTTCTTCGGGGTAACGAACCGGGATAACTTCATTGCTTTATTCGAGCTTCAGCATAGTATTGTGCGTATTAAGAACTTCTTAATCAAGAAGCTTAACAATCTATCAAAGCTCGTTCCATTTGACCGTGAAGAGGACGGTACTCTCAAGATCACAAACAACGAAGGCTTCGCTGTTTCAGATATAGAGGGTAGCATTATCAAACTCGTCGATAGGTTAGGCTTTAGTCGAAAGAACTTCGCTCGACGGGCGACGCCAAAGCTTACCGAGCGAGCCGGCGCAGCCGCCGTAACAATGTCCCCTGAAGATCTCAAGGCTCTTTTAGAGAGAGAGAATCTTTCAGTGCAGAGGCAGGTTAGCTCTACGCACTGGAGAGTTCTAGTAGATGGAGGACAAGACGCTCGTCAAGACGCTCTACGATCCTTTCTCGCAAAGTACAAGCCAGAAGCTGTGTTAGCTAATCGACGAGACATTCTTTTCCACGGATACAAGCTCGAATTCAAGTTCGATGTAAAGAATCGGGGTCAGATTTTCGAGGATACTCTCGTTGTAGAAGCTCAGCAGGAACTAAAAGCGCATAAAACAAAAAATCTAGGTACGCTGAATACCCTTCTTAGTAAATTCCTACCCGATCGATATGATCTCTCTTTTATGGACGTGGCCTCGATCGCAGGAACAGGAGCTCTAAATGTCAGGCGGCCGATTCGTCAAGACCTTCTGACAGCTAATCCTCCAATACTCGTAGCACTGCCTGCAAATGTAAAACCCGGGGACTGGGCGGGTATCGGGTATGCACTAGCTGATGCTAGGGTTAATTTTAAGGATGGTACGTTCATCAACGTGTCAGTTAAGTCTGGTCCTACGGTAGCATTCATAAACGCAGGGTTAGGCGGCAAGAGTAAGTGGGAAGGAACAGTTCAGAATATTTTGTATGCTCTTGGCTTCGCAGAAATCGAGGTTAAGCACATTATGAGAGGCTTCTACATAGCAGGAGAGAATCGCAGAATAAACATTGAACGCGGTATGGCAGAGCTTCAAGAGAATACTCTCGATGAACGAGAAGAGGTGGATGTTCGATACGACCTTGCTGTAAATCAAAAAGCTATAACTCAGTTCATAGCTAACGCCATAGGTGGCGACTACCTCATGGTCCACGATAATCACGCATACTGGATGGGTACTAAGGTTCGAAACTTCTTACTTAAGAACCTCGAGCTCGTCAAGGTTCAGTTCCCTGGGCACGCTCGTTCCCAGCTAGATATCCTGATGCGATCAGCAGGGCTATCTCAGATACGAGTTCAGATTCGAGCAGAGAGAGGTTCTTATACCTTCCCGACTCGTCTTCAATGCTCATATGCAACCAACACGGACGCGCTTTCCAAGATTACTCAAGTTTATGAGGTATAGGACTAACTGGGTATTAAGGAGTACAGGCTATGGGATATGATACAACGTGGCTTTACAAGCACGGGGTACTAGAGGAAGATTCTTCTCTCAATGGATGCATTATTGCATTCAATCCTCGTAACAGCGCACTCCTAAGTCGCCAAGTTGAAGCCTTAGCCAAGGAAACAGGCTTCGATTTTCATATTTATGAAAACTACCGAACCGAGATTCAGCTTCTTACTGCTGCTCAGCTCGCCTTTGACGAGGGATACGAGAAGCTTCTTGTATTAGCATCCGTCGATAAACTAACAGAAACCGAGCGGCTGATCAAATCATACTATACGTTCAACGAAGTGCAGGCTTTTGCTGAGTCGATCCCTACGCCCATGCCATTGACGGAATTTGCAAAGGCTCGAGCTGATAAGGAACTTCTTCGCGAAGCTGGACCGGTAGCTGCACCTGCAGCAGCTCCATCCCCCGTCCCTGCACCCGCTCCGGGCGCTGCTCTTCTTCTTGTCGGAGCCCTTCATGCCAATCCTCCGGTTAAGGGACATGCTCAGATGATTCAGGAAGTACTGGATCAGGCTAAGAATGCAGAGGTGCTTGTAAAAACAAACCTTCCTAAGTTTTATCCAACCTGGGTTAAAGGCGGTAAGCAGGTTCACGTCCGTATCTTTCTAAGACGCCCGGAGAGTGGGGGAATCAACCCACTCGCTGCTGGTACACGCATCAATCTTCTGGCAGACGGAGATGGTTATGCAGGGCTATATGATAACCAGGGTGTCAGCCCTTCTCGTGTAAACCCTCCACTTACAAGCACGTACGAAACCTTTATACCTGGTAATCATAGTGTCTCGGCTGTAAAGCAGATTCAAGATTTTACTGCACAGCTGCCCGTCGGAGGAGTTATTGGTTTTTCTCCAGCAAGTCAGCTTCAGAATGTTACCAACCTATTCAACTCATCTGTAGCGTTTAATCAGCTAGATGGCGGGCGCGTCCCTGTACTTAAGATGAACTCTTCGGATGTAGACCGGTGTGATACCCAGCTAGTCGCTGCGGCGATACAGATCGGCGCAGACTGCCTCAATCAGACTATTATTGCAACAGCTAAAAAAGAAGACCCTGCTGATCTTAAAAAAGAAGAAGGCCCGGTGTTTAAGGGCACGCTTGAAAGTGCAGATTACTTTACTGTCCAGCTTATTATCGCCTTGCATCAGTTCTCCGGTCCAAATGGAGAGAAGATGCGCAATCAGGTACTCACTACAAAGGACCGCCCTAATAAAGGAATCGCTGAGTACTTCAAGGGTATCTGGGAAGCTATTCCGGAGGCTGACCGCATTCTTCTAAAAGACATAGGTTCTGGGACAGGGGTAGGAGATATTGTAGGTATCGTGAAGGATATTGCTAAGATCGGTAACGCGATTGCCGGTGGTGGTAAGAAGTCTCAAAAGCAGATTGAGCAAGAAGAGAAATGGAAGGAGACCATAGAAAAGCTCGGATACGATCCCATTAAAATGGTTATGCATCCGAGCTATAAGGCTGTAAAGGCTAAGTTAGATGTTTAACTAACGAGGCAGAGCCTATTTCGAATTTCGAGAAGGAGCAGGTCTAAGGCCTGCTCTTCTTTTATGTTAAGGCTTGCATACTGCTTAAAAGATGCAATAGATTGGCGTACCTTTGATTTTCGGAATGTAAGAAGGATATATAAACGAGCGAGGATAGATAGACGATATGAATCTACAGCGTAGTCGAATTCTTCAATAATATCACGAACGTTATCTATAATATTTTCAAACTGAGATTCATCCATCTCAACAGAGAAGGCAGGACTGAGGGGATGAAGATTCATCTTATCTTGTAGATCACCTAGCTCTGTTTTATTGCCAGAATCATCTCCAACGATAGCGTTGAGAGACATGTGCGACTCTTCTTCCCAGTTACCGTATAGAGATTCGAGAACCTTCCAACGAAGAAGACCACCAAATGAATGTTCAATTCTAAAGTTCGGCTGATTATACCTTTCCATAATCTTAATAGCACTATCAGTAGCGACAGCTAAAACGTGCTCAGGGTCGAGGTATACCTTTCCTCTATTCACCTTTAGCGTAAGCGATCGAGCATACTTGATCATTGTATCAAACATCTCTCTCCACGCTTCAGGATCTCTTGTAGTGAGATAAATCTCCTGTAGTTCTGATAGGCGTATCTCTGTTTCAGGCTTTTGTTTTGCCATCTTGTTCTTTCCTTATTTGCTCGATTGCCAGCTGGGTGTTGAATTGAGCGTCCGGCCACGTAAGGATATGGATGCGGGAGTCCTGAAAGAGATCAGGATACTCCCGCACCATCGTCTCTACGGCACTCTCTTTAATGATTAGTGTCGCTAGAGTCATTCATTACGCATCCTGGAGCTTAGCTAGAACTGCATCATAAACTACATTACCAGCCTGGTCCGTGTACTTAAGTTGGATGCCTGCTCCATGTACAACATCGGGATCAAGATCGTTGAACCTGATCTCAAGAAGACCAGTATCGAGCATCCTGTTAAGAAGGATTCTCAAGGAGTCGCTAATGAGAGTGAACTCAGCATTCGGAATCGCGGATGGGCTGGAGGCCGAGCCAGGTTCTAGCGTAAGCTCCTTTTCTACCTCAGTAGAGGGGTGATGATAAGAGAGCACCATCTTCTCGGCAGCAGTAGCCGCATCTACAGACCAGGTAAACGTGATTGGCTTCCAGACGGAAGCTTCGAAGAGCCCGGAAAAGAAATCAATAGCTTCAGCAAGGCGAGATGGCTTGACGAAAATGGACTGGACGTGGCTATCCTCAGGAGTGATAGCGGTGAGGTCATCCTGACCCGGGATAGAGATCGTACAGGGATCGATAGCTAGGATTGCCCAGAAGGCTGGGTCTGTAGCTGACTGCCAACGAATAAGATTCTTATCCTTAGATAGCGTGAAGTTCGGGCTGTCCTGGGCTACGAAGTCCACGAAGCCGAGAACAAACTTGTGTAGAAGCCGATGCTCGTCTTCATCTGTGCCGAGGCTCTGCTGCCACACCGGCTCCTTCATACTAACGACAACGGTACGGTCAGCATACACCAGCTTATCCTGGAAGAGAGCGATCGAGTTATTCTTATTGATCGTTCCCATGTACGTGGACGCGATATGATTAAAGTCAAGGAAGGCGGAGCTTGCTGTGAACCCCTCTCCGCCCTGGAAGTTTGGGTCCTTGTCGGCGTAAAAGGAGAGAAGCGGAGCGATTTCTGGAGAATCTGCCTCGTAGAAAGTAGCACTAAATGATATCTTATCATTCGTTGCATCTGATGTCATCAAGATCTGCGGCGGGGCGGTGTTAATCGACAGCTTAAGAGGCATCGCATCGCCGATCTTCTTTGCCGCACTGAGAAACTTATTGATATCAATTGAAAAGTAAACCGACTCTGCTACTGGTGCTTCTAAAGGCAGAGCAAGCGAGACAACAGACTTGTTACCCTTAAAGTATAGAGACATTTTATCATCTTGTATCACCCCGTACGTCTTGGTGAAGGACGTCATGAGATACGAGAACATTCTCGAATTCTTTGACAGCCTCTTCAGGCTCGTCTGCGGGATCGCGGTAACCATCTTCATATTAGCTCCTTCTCCTTGCAAATATATACCGATTCCTCTACAATATACTGCACAAACTTTGCTAGTTCCAGTATCATTTAGATATACTATTATAGCCCAGGAGGTTACATGGCTAAAGGTATCTCTGCATATGCAACACTCTCCGATCGACAGGTCGTAACTGCGATTAAGAGTGCCCCCGGGACGAAGTACGCTGCGGATCTAACGTATGCACTGTATTGTCGTTACACGAATTTTGTTCACAAGCACTGGCACGCGCTCTCGAGAGCTTTGAACGCGTCTCATCTCGTACAAGATGTTAAGGAAGACTTCTACAGCGAGAGTTACGTCTCTTTCACGAAGGCTCTCAACGCAATTGACATAACCAAGATCCAGAACAACAACTGGAAGTTCCTTGGTTACTTTGGGTTCTACTTATCCAACCAGCGCAAGACATTCGCCAAGCGAATCATTCAGAAGTATCACGCGGAGACTCCTCTCGAGGTGCCAGAGGCTTCCGGCACGGATGGAGATCGAACTGTTCTCCTTTCCGATATCGTCGATGCTGGAACCGTCTCTTCAGCTGAAGAGGCCTTTATCGAGGACGATACTCGGAGGCGCTTTTGGACCGGTCTCACATACTGCAAGGAAGAGGTGTGGGGAGAGATAGAAAAGCGCATCTTTACGATGCGCGAAAAAGGTGAATCTATTAGAAACATCTGTGGAGAGTTGGATATGTCTCCGTGGAAGTACAACAAGATTCTCGGCGTGATGAAGCAGCAACTTGAACACGCTATCGAATCAGCTTAAGAATCTCCGTCCAACCTATTGAGAAGTTTCTGCCACTGAACACCGGCGATCCTTTCCCACCACGCTTGTCGCTCCTCGTAGGTAAGGGACTCTCCTGTAATCGGGTGACGTAGATTATCTAGGTTCTCATGGCTGTATCGATTTAGAAGGACGATGTTGTTTTTGTCGTACATCAGATCCGGATAAATCGATACAGGCCATATGTGAGCAGCATCTAACTTCTCTAGTTGGCACCGAGGCGCTTTCTTCTTAAGGAGGAGCGCCTCTTTCATTGTGAGCACTCGGTAGATACGATCCTTAGATTGATCTCGACTTCGTACTTCTTCCTTGACCGCTTGCCAACGTGCGTCGTTTTTATCCCGCCTCAACCTCAGTCTCCCCTTCAAGTTTCGGTTCGATTTTATTAAGCAGAACTGCGTTCTTGGAAAAATAATCCCAAGCGCTTTCGAGCGTAAACTTCCCTGAACGATAATTCTTCAAGAAGAATACGCAAGACTTGTTAAGCTTATAGCGATACTGTTCGTTCGTATCTTCATCTACGAGAATGAAGATATCGCGCCAAACAATAACACGATCGATCCGCCACGTACGGTCAGTAACGACGCTTCGGGTAGATGGAATTTTGTCGGGTTCGGTTCCTTCTTCCAGGAGAACAGCCTGCTCCTCAGGAGTGAGCTGCACTTCGGATGTAATGTGTTCCAGCATTCGAGGGTAATGCCGTGCAACGAGCACATCCTTAATCTCATGGATAAAGGATTTGACAGGCTTAGTAAAGTCCCAGGGGAACTCATATCGGGCACCTGTGTTCGCATGAATGATTGTTACGCCTTCATCTGCGGTAACAAAAGAAAGAAGAACTGGAGACTTCTCGCAGAAGTTGCTCAGCTTCTTAATAAATTCTGCCTTGTATCTCTCACTATCAATTTTCGTATGAAGCATATTCTGGCTCCTCTCTAGGTTAGTATAGGTTATTGGGGAAGCGAGCCCTCAGGGGGATCAGGGTAGTTTCCATCTTCACGAATTGTATCAGATAATGGAGCGGGAAAGCCGTAGTCGAGTCCGTATGCAATTCCCATCTGCATACCTTTAAGATACTGCATTAACGCACCAATGTAAAAGTAGCAGCAGTCTGTAACTGCCTCATAGTAATCATTATCGAAAAACTTACCAATCTCGCCGGCTCCCTCTTCTTGGAGGTACTCCTCAAGATCAGATCTATCAACGTCGGGAGGAAGTTGGCTAACTAGGTTCTCTCGAACCCTTTCCATAATAGCATCCCCGGTAACGTTGCTTATTTGTCGGCCGAGCTTCACAAGATTCTTAATAATACGGTCGCCGTCGATCTGAGCGATCTTCACGACCCAGGGGCGAAGCTTTTCAGCGATCTCCTCTCCGTATTTCGGATTGACGTCGCTGATATAACGCTCTACGTTTACCGGTGGTTTCGTAAAGCTAGATACGTCACCAACGTCTTCCTCATCAGGGATTAGCATCCTTTCCTTCCTTCTCTTCTTCCTCAATGAAGTGCTCGTCAACTGCCTCTAGTAGTGCGTAGTAGTCTTCATCGGAAGCCTTGAGTTTTTTCTGTTCGAGTTTCTTGAAGCGCGCGTAGGCTTCGGTCATAAACTTTTTATTAACTTCAACTTCTTCTGCATATCCATCAAGGCGCTCCTTGACGGCATCCATGATCACCTTTGCCTGAGACTTTAATGCTCCAGCCTTCTGTTCCTCTTCCCAGGCTGCTTCGAGCTCGTTGATAAGAGCATCTTTGTCGATCATTGCTGCCATAGTACCTCTCCTTGCATTTGGCATTTGATATACAGTTAGTAGAAAACTAAAGACAAACTAGACTTAAGAGTTCTACCCCATCCTCTACGGCGAAGATCTACAACAGTCGTGTGCAGTTTCTGAGGGATATCTCCAACGTCTTTAATGCCGAGTTTTGGAAGCTCGAGAATCTTAAATTCGTGATCCATGTTTTCTTTCAACCGACGAATAGACCGCATACCCGCATCGTCAGCGTCCGGAATCATAATAACCTGATCAAACTGACTCAGTAAGTACAACTGTCGAGCATTCAATCCGGCTCCGAAGGTCGCTGTGCTATTCTTAAAGAATGGATCTGTCCTTAATACAGCCAGCTTAGTCAGACCTTCGACAACGTACAAAGGTTCCTCTTTATTTAGCACGTCTATGTCATAGAGAGTTTGCACGGTTGTATTTCGCGCATAGAGTACTTTAGAGTCCTGACCACCGACAGCATCTCTACCCTCCATTGATAGCATTACCCCTCCCTCATAGATGGGAATGGTTAAGCGGTTATACCAGACCGGATAGAGATTACCATCCTTTCCCCGAACTCCGTTAATTACGCCCTGCTTCATAAAACCCATCTTCATACTGCGAGCAATGTCAAATGGAATTCCTCGACTTCGAAGATATTTGATAGAGGTCGGATGCTTATCGGCATCTACGATTTCTCCTTGGATGTCTCGGACGTAGAGATCAGCAGGGAGTTTAGAGTTGTCTGTTGCTTCATAGGGTGACGTGTCGAATGAGAAAGCTGTGAACTCGTCGTTCACAATATTGTAGTCTTTATAGAAGGAGCGCCCTGTCATCGTGTAATACAGAGACGAAAGAGAACCTTGAGCTTGACAGCTGAAGCAATGGTAGACGAACTTCTCCGGAGCTATATACATCGACGGGGTCTTGTCTGTGTGGAACGGGCAGGTACATTGCCACTCATCTGCAGTAGCCAGATTTCGTGTCTTCACTTTTAACTTAAGAGATTGAACAACCTGACTTGCAAGCTCTCGCTTCTTCATCGGGTTGTTCATTATCGAGCGGATGTCGTCCATTTTGGAACTCCTAGTAGGCGGGGAGAAACGAAACGCTGTAGTGGTTGACATATAAAGTCTCCTAGAGACCCTTAATATACCTGCTACTTCTTCTTAATTGTTACAGATAGGGGCTTATCAGGTTCCAGGTCCGCATCTCTCTCGAATGGATTCTTCTTCTGCGGAGTAGAGAGGTCTACAGGGGTATAGGCGAGGTGTTCGGCAGGATTGATTGGATTGTTCTGCGGTGTTGTCTCTCGCTTAAGCGCTTTCTGAATCTGTCCTTGGATAGTTCGGATATCATCGTTACCGCGAATTACAACTCGCTGTACTCTGTTATTCTCTCGATCGAACATCCAAAATGTTCCATACGTAGAAAGAGCTTCATGAATATAGGGAAGTGCTGAATACCCGGCTAGTGAAATGATAAGGTCTATAAAGCGTTCATGATTCAACATAATGCGATGCTCATCACCGTCTACGTAAATGTACACCCTACCTAGCTGTGGATTGCTATAGAAGATGAGGAAGAAGAAGTTTTGAATTGGAGGAGCAATGGCTCCCTTCGGAAGACCGTTCTCATCAAATTCAATCTCAGGCTTGGTAGCGTCCACGCGATGTCTCCTTAGAGTGGCAAGGCTAAAATTCTTATTTTTATAGATAATTAGTATGCTTATATACCGCCGCACTTTCTCAGATACTGAGGACGTGGGGAACTGATAAGAAGTTTCTCCTTACGAGTTTAGGCTTGATATTACAATTATGAAGTGTCCTATGTGTAAAGATGAGCCAGAGGTGCTCGCGAGATACGGCAATTTCAAACAAGTTGTATACTGCCCTCATTGCAAGGGCACTGGAAATGTGAGCTTCTTTCGATGGATCTGGTGGAAGATCTTTTTAGGTCTTGATTAGAGTCATTGTATACTATAAAGATACGTAGGGAGTGCATAAATGGGAAGTTTCGCATTTGGAGGCTTGAATGTTGCCTCTACAAAAAAGAGTCTCGCTGCTGAACTTATTCAAGATATAGTTCAGATAGATCATACAAGTGACAAGGGTCCATATGTTCTCGTGCTACTCGACGAGTTCTACCACCCGGATAAGCTTAAGAAGATTACGATCTTTCTCGAGAGAAACGGTATTCGAAACTTTAGGGCTGTAAATGCTCTAAATTGTATCATCCCGAAAGAAGACCTCAAGGGAGAGATTTCAAAGTTCTATCGCATCAATCAATCTAAGTGGAAGCAGTACGCTGAGGGAGCTACAGGCATCGTAGCTGTGGGAGCAGCGCTCTACGCTATTAACCAGAGCTCCGATTTGCAGACTGCTTTCTTTTACGACGTGATCTTTAATAAGAGCTGTTTCTGGAGCCCTGATGCTAGTAATTGGGTGTTCCCAATTGACTCCTTCCAGGATATCTTTGCGGCTGTTCAGGCTAAGAATACAGACGGAATGTATCATGTAGAGAATCCAGGTCCTGCAGATACTTATAAGACACATTTCGCTGAGTACCAGTTCAAGCAGGTAATGACCCGCAGGCATAAAATAGAAGTTTTCAAGCCAGAGCTGGTGAAGCTTGAAACTCTTGAGGACTTCAAAGTCTTTGCGAAGCAGCACATGAATGAAAAGGTTATTGCATGGGACTTGGAGACGAGCGGTCTTGACTTTGTTAGGGATCGTATCGGATGCATCACATTCTCGTTTGATGGAAAAACTGGATACTTCGTTCTTTGGAAGAATGTAGACAAAAGGCTGCTTAACGAGATGCTTATGACTTGTGACACGCAGGTCGGAGCTAACCTAAAGTTCGACGTGCGCTTCCTCTGGCGTAACGGCATCCCAGCAGCTCGTATTGACGACGATACTGTTCAGCTCGGTCATCTCATGAATGAGCAGAGATTTAACGGTCTAAAGTCTCACGCCTTCTATTACACGTGTTTCGGCGGATATGATAGAGATCTTGATCGCTATCGCGAGAAGACTGGCATCACGGACTTCACTCTTATTCCTGAGCACATTCTCTTTCCTTACGCGACTATGGACGCGGTCGTTACCTATCTCACGTATATGGCTCTCCTCGAACAGCTTGCTTGGGTAGACAAGACATACCCCAACGAGAAAGATCCGACGTGGACGATGGCTCGCTACTATCGCGAAGTTATGATGCCAGCTGTCAATGCCTTTGCTAAGATCGAGTACAAGGGTGTCTATGTTGATAGAGAAGCTCTTGCTACATCTCGAGCAGCTATTCTTGCTGAGATCTCCGAGATCGAGAATGAGTTAGGAACGGTTTGGGGCGTTGATGCTAACTTCAACTTTGGCTCGTCTAAGGCTCTCGGAGAACTTCTCGAGCGTCTTGGCTACGAGGATATCGGTCGTGGTGAGAGCGGGGTTTACAAGACTGCCGATGCAGAACTCGAGCGTTGGAAGCAAAAGGGGCACACGGAGATTGCTAAGCTCCAAAGGCTCCGCTCTCTTCGAGTACTTCTTAAGACGTTCATCAGTCCTGAGGAAGAGGCCGAGAAGGGCTGGGAGCAGTATGTTCGTAGACACGATGAAGACTCAAGCTGGAGAATGCATCCTACGTACAATGTAATGCGTACTGAGTCCGGTCGCTGTCGCTGTGACTCTCCGAACATGCAAAACATTCCTGCTCACGGTGACCTTGCAGAAAAGGTTAAGATGTGTATTACCACACCAGACCCAAAGGAGTATTACCTCTGCACGCTAGACTATGCATCGCTTCAGATCCGTCTTGCAGCGATTGACACGAACTTGAATCCAGAGGGTCGAGATAACAATCTCTATAATGTCTATCTTGATCCTAAGATGGGTGGGGATATGCACTCTCGTACTGGTTATGGCGTATTTGCTGAGGGTCGAGACTTCGATCTAGATATCGTCGAGATTGTAGACGATACAGGAGTATCTAAGACCTTCTTTGGTGGTGAGTTCGTTAAGACTAAAAATAGAGGATCTGTTCAGGCACGAGACCTTGTAGCTGAGGATGTTCTAGCGTGAGAGGACTAATTAAGAAGCGGGTTTTCAAGAGGTTTTTCAATGCCAGAAGCAGGAGTCTATAAAGTTTTAGTAGTTGATGACAGCGTGTCTGTCGTTGACTATCTTAAGCATGTTATTTCGCGACGCCCTCAGTTTAAGCTCATTGTAGCTTACAATGCTGAAGACTGCCTATCCCTAGTGGAGCTAGAGAGCCCTGACATAGTCCTCTTAGACATTAACCTTCCTCAAATGAATGGACTTGAAGCCTGTAAAAGGATTCGAGCTTCGCACCCTACTCTACCAGTTATTATTGTTACAGCAGAATTAGACCCGGCTGAGCGCTTTAATGCCTATCAAGCCGGGGCTAATGATTTTATTACAAAACCGTTTAATGCTGAGCAGATTATTACTCATATCAAGCATCATCTGCACCTATCATCTATAGATGTCAGATAACAAGATTCTTTAGTGTAGGACTCCCGTACGTGCCGTTCAGCGAGACATCGTCAATCATCTGAGACAAGAACATAGAAATCTGATCAATAGTAGATGACGCGGAGGTAGTTGTAACAACGATTGCCTCCAGCGTTTGTCGAATCTGACTATAGATAAGCTGCTTTTGTCCTTCTAGATCGTTAATCACCTCACCCATTTCCTGTAGTTGTTTAGAATCGGCCTGCATCTTCTCTGAAGAGAAGCTTGGGGTAGGCTGAACGAGACCTGGAAAGGTTCCCGGGGTCGGATGAAAATCATTATTCATGGAGTACTGCTTAACAATCTCAACGTACTGCATTTTCATCTGAATCAAGTCAAAGCCTACAGACTCGTATTGCTGCATGAGTTGAGTAAAAGACTGAAGATATGCGTTCTGGTCTTGAAACTTCCCGCGAACATCTTCAGTGAGATTGCTAATGATTTGCTGTGATCGACCTTCCATGTATTACTCCTTACCTTCAGGCTGCCCGTTCTTAACACACGGGCAAGCATCGCCCTCATAGGGCTCGTGGCAGAGCGGACAAGTTTTTGCTCCCGCACTCTCAAAGAGCTTGTCTCGTTCTGTTGTTTGTAGCTGAGAAAGATCGACCATACCTTCTGCTAGAATTCTAGTACCCGTAGGGTATACGGTACCTTCAATCATTGTAGGCTGTTCGAGAACGACTTCTTCAGGACCGAGTACGGAAGGCTCCATCTGAGATCGAACCTGTGCATGCCGAGGGAATTCTCCAGCAGGCTGCTCGAGAGATTCTATATGAACATCAGAAGCAGACTCAATGCGTGAAAGATCCTTTTTATGGTATTCCATATTCAATTGGTTAGCTTGCTGGCTAATTGGGGACCTGCCGCCATCCGGCTCAGTTCGAGTCCCCGGATCGTTGAACATATAGTAGTCCGCGTAAATACCCGGTGCTGGATGCTCTGATCCATCATCTAGATCCTTTGTTACATCAAGAATGGTGTCTGGGATACCGTCGTATCCATCCATTTCCATATTAGCATCCACGCCAGTGTCGAATCCAAAGCCCAAATCAAGCAAGTTTCGTCCCTTTGGAGGAATAAAACCTGAATCAACAAAGAACTGAGCTATAGTATTCTCTTTCATGCGTTTCATGAATAGCACCTCTTATATTACACATACGTGCATCATCTGTATACAGTTAGTAGAAAGGAGAGGGACAGTGCTGGAACTTGATAAGATCTTTGTAGCAAAAAATAAAAAAGCACTGCTAGAAGAAATGGCAATGCAGTTGGCGAAGGCTAAGGAGCTGATCGATGTTGCCTCTGTTAATCCAGAGGCAGTTTCAGGAGCTTTTGTAGGGCTTGCAGCTGCAATTGGATCAATTGATAGCTACTTCAAGGAGTATATGCTTCTTCGTCGTGGTGAGATTCCTACCCCTAATGTTATTGGTTTTCAAGTTTTTGATGCCGATGAGGAAGAGGAGGATCTGTCAGATGACATTGTGGATCATGAGGAACCTGAAGCAAAGCGTGTTCCTAAAAAGTCGCGGCGCAAGTAACATCGCACTAACTTATCCTAGGAGGAATGCTTAACCTATATGAAGTTTCTACAGCCAATTAGCGAGGAGCTCTTCAGATCGAAGTATATGATCAACGGGGAGACAAACCCGGATCAGGTATTTCACGACATTGCAGAAGAGCTTGCTCGAGTCGAGCATCCAAAGGTTCGCGCTCAAGTCCAGGAGTCGTTTGAGCGTATTATGACCGATGGATACTTTATTCCTGGTGGACGCATTATGGCTAATGCGCGCACATACACTCATCCCAAATCTCGAAACTATAATAACTGCTTTACGATTGATATAGAAGACCACATGGAAGGCATCTATGGTGCTGTCTACGAGGACGCTATGATTAGCCGCATGGGCGGTGGTGTAGGCTTCGACGTATCTAAGCTTCGTCCTGAGGGATCTAAGACTACGAACGGAGGAGAGGCTTCTGGCCCTATCTCTTTCCTTCGCGTCTTTGATGCTTCTGCAAAGACGATTTCATCCGGTGGGCACCGCAGGGCAGCTCATATTGCTCTTCTAGATGTTGATCACCCAGACATTCTCAAGTTCATCACAGTTAAACAAGGCGACAAGGATAAGAAGCTTTCGCAGTTTAATATCAGCGTACGCATTACGGACGCGTTTATGAAGGCTGTAGAGAATGATGAGGACTGGCAGCTTAAGTTCAATGGAACCGTATACCAGACTCTAAAGGCTCGAGAGATCTATCTTGCCCTAGCTAAGAACGCATTCACTCATAACGATCCGGGCGTCTTCTTTATCGATACAGTAGAGCGCGACAATAATGGCTGGTGGGCGTTCAAGATGGATCGATGTAACCCGTGTGTCGCAGGAGATTCTTTAGTAGAGTTTAGGGTTGAAGATGGCCCGGTTAGTATTATTCCTATCCGCGATCTTGTAGATATCTATGGGAAGTTAAAACCAGGGGAGCAGATCTATGTAAGATCTTATGATGAGGAAACTGAGAAGGATAGTTGGAATGTTCTTCAAGGAGCTGGTCTCACGAGAAAGAATGCTGAGTTATTGCTCATTACAGATGAGAGTACTGGCAAAACGATTAAATGCACACCCGATCACCGAATACTAACGAAGAGAGGTTGGGTTGAAGCTAAAGACTTAGTTGCTGAAGACCAGATCATTCAAGAAGCATAGGCAATATCGACCCATAGCGATTTCCTACACTAATCATACGTACAGGAGGTGGCTATGGGTGGTCTTGTCAAACGTGGGGGCAGCTTATCTATAAGTAGGGGTTATTGTAATTGGCATACAACGTGGAGCGGAAAGAAAGTTTTCCTTAGGTCAAAGCTTGAGTTCATATTTGCTTCGAAGCTAGATAGTGAACGAGTCGAGTATGATACAGAAGTTTTTACATACAAAATCGATGGAGGAGCATCTTATAGACCTGATTTTTTCATTTACGATGGCGCGGACTTAAAAAGCATCGTAGAGATAAAATCAACCAAGAGGGAGGCTGATGAATATGAAGCTTTATATGGAAATCTAATACGGGAGACCGGAGTAGAGTATGCCGTATTGTGGGAGAAACAGCTTAATCTAATAGCTAAGCAGCTTAATTTGAAAGATGCCATTGAGGATTGGATTCTTAGATCAATTGCAGAAACAGCCAGTTTAGATATGCGCGGCTCTCATAATCCTAGATTTGGGGTAGCTTGTTCGGAGGTAACAAAAAGAAAAATAGGGGAGAAAGCTAAAGAAAGGTTCCGAGATGAAGCGTACAGGGAGAAGTGTAAAGAATCTAATAGGTGTTTTCGAAACTCACCTGCTGGCTTAGAAAATCTAGCAAGATTCCGGGCTATTCGAAAAAGTCAGGAAGCAGCCAAGAGAGACTTCTACCGGGAGCGTCGTATGACTACTTGCGTAGTATGTGGTGCTCCTTTTGAGAAAAGGGGAAGTCGTTCTAAGACTTGCTCTGATGCATGCCTCCGAACCCTAAAGGCAGAAATAGCTCCTAAGGTTGTTCCTCCCCACTTAGCGTATGTGAGGTATCAGTCAAGGTTAAAAAAGGTTTGTGTAGAAATTATGGCTCGGCGAGGGTTAAGTTTCCCCGAGCTAATAAGGGAGATGGATACTATTGTGAAAGAAGATAAGAATCAAGGCTTAATCCCCAAGACGCTTGGATTAACGGTTAAGTCAGTTGAGAAATATAAGGTACAGGAGGCTTTACGTGCTGAAAATACAGTCGATTCCGAATGAGGATGTGTACGACCTCACGGTAGATAAAACTCACAATTTTTACGCTAACGGGATGGTTGTTCACAACTGTGGTGAATTTTAACGCCTCAGTATAATCACAAGGTGAATTGCTGGAAAGCTTCGACGAGAGTCATGCCAATCAGCAGCCAAGCAGGAAGAGGAATCTTCCTGAAGGTTCAGAGACTAACAGCCGAGCCCAGACCGGGCAGTAATGCTGACACGAGCGCCTTGCTCACGAAAGTGATGAAGATATAGTCCGATACTCCGGCGAAAGCCGGAGAGCTAAGATAAAGAGCTTAGCATTAACATTTGGAAATTCCGATGCCCGCGTATTCGTTGTGTTGCTTAGGTTCTCTCAATCTCGTTATGTTCATTATTGATCCCTTCACTCCTCAGGCTCGTTTTGATTTCAAGAAGATGGCAGAGGTGGTAAAGGTTGCAATTCGTGCTCTAGATAACGTTCTTGATGCTACGCAATACCCGCTAGATAAGATTGAAAAGTTCTCCAAGCAGTGGAGACGCGTTGGTCTTGGATTCACGGGGCTAGGTGACGCTCTTGCAATGCTCGGCCTCGAGTACGGAGGAGATGCTAGTATCCAGTTCTGCAATCTATTCGGCCAGTCTCTTCGCGACGAATCGTATCGCGCTTCTATAGAATTGGCTAAAGAGAAGGGAATGGCTCCTGCTCTACGCCGGAATTTCTTGAGTAAGAAGCCTGACCCACGTCTTCTCGCAGGTTCATTTATCACCAAGCTTCCAGCAGATCTTCGTCGAGATATCTCTCGATATGGTCTTCGCAACATCGGGCTTAACACCGCTGCTCCAACCGGTACAATATCTTTGACGGTAGGTAATAATTGCTCTTCTGGTATCGAACCTATCTTCGCTCTTGAATATGATCGTAATGTTCGTACCGGAAAAGGTGACGAGACCAAGAAAGAGACCGTTCGGGATTACGCATGGCTAAAGTGGAAGGAACTGCATCCGGAAGAGACAGAGAAGCCTCGCTACTTTGTAACAACAACGGAGATTAGTCCTTATGCTGCAGTCGATGTCCAGGCCGCCCTTCAGCAGTACATTGATCACTCGATTTCTAAGACGATCAACTTGCCGAAGGGATACACGTTCGAGCAGTATCAGGACCTGTTTAAGTATGCATACAAGAAGGGACTCAAAGGACTCACTACGTTTAATCCGGATGGTAGTATGAAGGGTGTTCTTGAGGCACCGACAGCTGCTCCGGCTCCAGCCGAAACTTCATCCTTTATTGTTCGATCCGATGCACCACATCGTCCAGATAGCCTTCCTTGTGATATACATTATGTTCATGCTAATAACCAGGACTTCATCGTCCTAGCTGGTCTTCTAAATGGATCACTTTACGAGATCTTCGTAGATGAGCAGAATGGACATAATCTAGGTTCTCATAAGACTGGACATATTTCTAAAAAGGGTAAGGGTGAGTATAACCTGATCGGCCCTCATGGAGAGATTCTCGTAGAGGGGCTATCTAAAAACTTTAATGGCACTTGGGGCTCCTTAGCACGTATGATCTCTATGTCTCTCAGGCACGGGGTACCTCTACAGTTTGTCATTGATCAGCTTCAGCGATCTAAGGAATTCCTAGGATTTGAGAAAGCTGTTAGCCGCGTTCTTAAGCATTACATCAAGGAGGGAGAGAATTTCGAACTTCAGGAAAGGTGCCCATCTTGCGGCCATGAAAAGCTAAACGTGGTAAGCGGTTGTCCTACTTGCCCTTCTTGCGGATGGAGTAAGTGTAGCTAAAAAGGTGATTTGGGGCGGGAGAGGCATTTCTCCCGCCCTACCGTCTCCTCTAGGTAGACTAACTAAGAGAAGAGGAGATTGCAATGGCTGATCTCAATGAGCTAGACGACCTGACTACGACAGACGCAGGTATGCCCCCGCCAGAGATGGCAACCATGTCTCGCGAAGATTTCGAAGCAGGCGAACAACCAGAATTTGCTCCTATAGGGAGCGAAGAAGCAGACAGCGAAGCTGTCGAAAGCAGCACTGCTGATAGTGGAGTCGAGGCATTCTATGCCTGGTACAATATGGAGAAATATTCTGCATACTTCTACCGCTTCCTCTCAGCGAAAGCAAATCTGATGGGCCTAACAGGCGCAGAAGAGTTCTTTATAAGAAAGTACGACGAAGAATCAGAACACGCTGATACGGTTCTCGAGTACATCCTTATGCGGTTTGATCACGATGATCCAATTTTCTACCCTATTGACGAGCCTCCGGAGCTTGGTAGTGGAGATGATATAGTTGGAGTATTCGTTAGCATGTTCCAGGTCTCTCTGGAGCATGAACGAAAGGTCACAGCGCTAATCACTGACCTCAAAGCGGATGCTGAGGAACGTAATAACTACCAGGACTCAGCCTTCCTCGACTCGTTCCTAGCAGAACAGGTTGAAGAGGAAGATGAATTTAGAACAATTATTCAGCGCGCTACTCTCGCTGGAAGTGAAGGTTCAGTAATTTCACTAGAGCACGAGCTTCTCGGTTCCGTAGCAATGAAAGACAACGAGTAATGAGACAGACCCTAGAGTAATCTAGGGTCTCCCTTTCTGCATGTGCCAGGTTATATTAGACGGTACGTGGAGGCATCTATATGGAAATTGTATCGATTATTCTTCGTCTTAAAAATCAGGAGATTCGGGTCTCTATGGACGAGGCGAAGGATCTCTTTGGTCAGCTCGGAGCAGTGCTCGGCGGCGCCATGAAGGAGAAGGAATATGTTCCCTATCCTGTTCCTCAGCCATACCCTGTCTATCCGTGGTGGATGTGGACAAGGCCGTGGTGGGAGCAGCCGTATCAACCAACCATCATTTATAGTGACGGCACTTCTGGCGATATGAAATGGGACACCAGGGGCAATACAGCTACTGTGTCTATTTGTAGCGCCGGTGGTCAGGTCCTGGATTCATTCTCAATGAGCACAGATGCCTGGCAGACTGCCTGGAATTCTTCTTCTATTAGCTCTTCAGTACAGCCATCTCTCTTTGGTGACATGAATACCGGAGATATGAAATGGCCCGTGAGTTCCGCAGGTTTTGTCGATCAGCTGCATTAAGCACTAATACATAGCTAACATTACAGTAACAAGGAGAAGGGAAGGTATGGAACTCACAGATGTTCAGTTTAAGGAAAGCGTATTTGATTATGAGGATTTTCAGGTCAAATCAAATAAGCCTGTTGTAGTTGACCTCTATACAGACTGGTGCACTGCTTGCAAATCTCTTAGCCCTGCGCTCGATCGCGTAGCTCAGAAATTCGAAGGTGTTGTAGATATTGTCAAGGTCAATATTACAAGATCCGATGCGTTAGCATCGGCGCTGGATATTCAAAGTGTTCCTACCCTTCTTTTCCTACAACCTGGCCGCAAGGGTCCTTCTCAGACTCTAGTCGGCGCAACTACACCAGCACTCGTTGAAAAGACGATAGCTGAATATCTACTCTAAGGAGGAGAGAATATGTCAGACAACCAGGAAAGCAATTCTCAGCCTACGCTTAACAAGGTACCCGTTACCCCTGAGCAGCTTCAGGAGGCTCAGGATACCTTAGCTAAGAACGAGCGCATCGTAGAAGTAAACGGTAAGCCCGGAGACTTCCGTAAGCTGAAGAGAATGCAGGAATAGCTATCTCATGCATACCGTGTACCTGTTATGGTGCGAGGTAACTCAAAAACTGTATATAGGCCAAACTAATGCGTTAGCGTCTCGGCTTCGTGCACACCGTTGGCTCTCAGCTAGTGGAAAGGGTCATATGATTCACCGTGCAATTCAAAAATACGGTATTGATTCTTTTTATTGGGGGATACTGGCTGAGGGGCTGACTAAGGACGAAGCCAATGCTGTCGAGATAGCAATGATTGCAAAATATCAAGCTCTTGTTCCGGCAGGCTATAATCTACGTCGCGGAGGAGCCGGTATTCCCGGCATATCTAAAGAACGTAAACAAGAAATTACAAAACAGCTTTGGCAGAATGCAGAATGGGCGCAACGACAGAGCATATCTCACCGCGGCAAGAAACAAGCTGACGAAATAATTCAAAAACGTGCGATAGGACACTACAAGAAAATCAAATGCATGGAGCAAAACTTGGAATTCAATTCAAGCAAGGCCGCGAAAGCATGGCTTCGCGCACAAAATAAAACAGGTTCACCAGCAGCCGCAGCTAACGGCACTCAAAAAACTGCTGGTGGATTTACATGGATGTACGTATGAGATATGATGCTATTTTAGTAGACGCCCTCAATCTCTTGCATCGACTAAAAGAAAAGAATGAGCATGCTTCGGTGATTTCATCGAAGCATGTTTATCGAGATCTCGTAGCTAGGTACATCGAAATGATCAAGTCGATTACAGATCAATATTTATCAGAGACAGGGGTTGTCTACCTACTGTTTGATAATCCGACGAGTCGGCTCGATCTACAGAAGTCTTTCTACTTTGCCTCTCGTAAGCATATCTATCCTAAGTATAAGGAAACACGAGCGAAGGAGAACAAGGAGTTCTATAATAGCCTCGATCTCGTTCGTTACTATTTCCTAACAAACCTTCCCAAGTACATTTGCATTCAGGTTCAGAATCTGGAAGCAGACGATCTTGTCAAGCCGGTGCTTACGACGTACTGCACTAAGAAGACGCACGCCCTTCTCGTAACTAACGACTACGATTGGACTAGGTACTTGACTGAAAACGTAGATTGGATGCCTCACCTAAATGGAGAGCCTGAAGCTATTGCATCGTTTACAGAGAAGATGGGTTTTATCCCTACTGAGAATTCTGTCATTATCTATAAGAGCCTTTTTGGAGACCCCGCAGATAACATTCCTCATATTCTTACGAAGAATCAAAAAACCTACGCCGAATTTTTAGAATATGTTCGAAATACTCCAAATCGAGTTCCAGATTCGTTAATTGATTTAAGCTGTAATAAAGAAGCTATGGAGGCCTCCTCCGTCTTACGGGCTATTAGAGAGAATGAGAAACAGTATCGAATCAATATTCAATTAACATCTACAATCCCGGTCTCTGAAAAGCACCTTCGATCGGTTACTTGTAAGGGACGTAACTCTGCCGTTATCACTGAAGCGGTCGAGATCGCAGTTGGGCTAAGAAAAGAGAAGAGAGAGTTCGTATTCGGGAACATCAAGAGTCCGAAAGCCCAGTAGCTTCTATTATATTGTAGGTAATTATGGCACTATACGTACTCGGTGACCCGCATTTTAGCGCTTTACAGCCCTGGCGTCTCCCTTTAGGGGACGCTTTTTTATCTTGGCTCGGCACTTTCGAACCGGAAGCAAATAGCTCTCTAGTAGTCCTCGGCGACTATACAGATGACGCTGTTAATCCAGGCAAGGTAGTTAAGCAACTAAAGCAGTTTGTCAATATTACCAAGCAAAAGTTTGCTCATGTATATTTTATGGTCGGTAACCACGATCTAAAACTATACAAGAATAAGCCGCATCTATCTTTTGAGTTCGTAGAATTCGAAGGTATCACGATACTCCGAGAACCTGCACAGGTGCTGGATATTGAAGGCATGCACGTTCTTTCGCTTCCTCATTACAATTATCGAACAGATATTCCTGCAATGTGGGAGTACTACTCTAATCTCCCTAACGATATTAAGAATCAGCACTACGACCTTGCCTTTGGCCATTTCACAGATACCTCAGCTGCGCTGTTTGATCATATGACAAATATCAGCTATCTCGACATTGAGCATATCTGTTTAGGGCATCAGCACATTCGATCTTCTGCTCACTATACGGGGTCTGTGTTCCCATGTAAGATTTCTGAAAATGATAGTCCAAAGCCTCGAGCAATTTGGGTGTTTGAAAAGAAGAATGGGAAGGTTCATAAGAGGGAGATCCCTTTACCGCTATTCGGAGAATACCGAGCTGTAGAATATCCTAAGCCTCTTCCAGCTACAAAGGCGCAGATTGTTATCTGGACCATCTTGGGTTGTGAATCAGAAAAGATTGCTAGAGAGTACTACGGAGACATATACATCCGCGGAGTCGCAGCTAACTTTGTAAAAAAGAATAATAATCTAATAGTTTCAGACGATACTTTCGTTATGAATGATCCCGTCGAGATTTTTAACGAATGGATCAAGACAGCGAAGACTCCCGTAGCTCGACCAGTAGCTGGATTAGTTCGCAAGCTCCTCAAACCACAAGTTCCGCAAACTAAGTCAGATAAGGCGGCAGTCACTAACTAGGCATGGCTAGAGAGTTTACGCAAGCGTCATTTTTTGATCACTCGACGTACGCTAATGTATACCACGCTGCAAAGATCCCATTAGAATACTTTCTTGCCGACGTGCTCGTTCGTGCAGATATGACGCGCGTGCAATGGTCCTCAGATGCTTATGCCTTCCGGCGCCGATTTGAGTTAGCTGATGCACAGAATGGTGGCGATGTCGCCTCGCTGCAAGCCTCTAATCTTAATCTTCCATTCGTTAATTACTGGTACGAGAATGGGACATTCTGGCAGCCGGATGATAGACCTTTCGCTGTAAACTCTCAGCAGATGCTCCGAGGACAGTGGGCAGAAGGTCTGCCCGCTCGTATGAGAGCTGTTGCTGTCAAGACACCGATGACAGCTACCGCCTTCTATGAGAGAGACGAGGATGCAAGGCTTGCATATGAGCTTATTCTTTGGGAAACTCAGCCTAAAGGACCTGTTCAACTTGCAACATCTGTCAAGTGGAAAGACGTTGATATAGCCGTTCCAGTCTTCGTAACGATCGAAGGCGTCACGTTTAACCCGCAGTTCAACGAAACGGACTGGTTAAAGTCCCAGCGCATGTTCCCTATTCAAATTAAGATGATGGTGCGAACGTATGTGCTTGCTTACCCGCACCAGAAACCCCTTGTCGATCTTAGCGATAGCCGACCACAGCCTCCATATAATACAGGTCGCCTTGATTACGGCTCAGATGATAAGATCTACATTACTGAACAGGTCCTCCTTAACTTCGCTGCAGTCAAGCAATGGGGTTCGTTAACTGACGGAGAGGATATCTCAGGTATGGTAGGTACAAACCCCGGTGACTACTACGCACAGAATGCCTCTCAAGATTCTATAGATGGTGTTGAGGGAGCCCTCTATACTTCAGCAGCTATGAATGACACCGTTCTAGACATAGCTACAGGATACTTCTCCCCTACAGACGAGGTATATGTAAATGCCTGCGAGGTTGATCCAAACTCGATTACTCAGACGTCTTTTAAGCTATCATGGGCTATTCGTAAACCGGAGCTCAAGTACCTACAGGATGTTACGATCAAGGTTCCGGGTCAGCCTGAGATTATCATAACAGATGAGCGAGTAAAGAATCAGATTATATCTGGGCTTTACCCTAACTCAGAGTACGATGTGCTAGTTCTTTTCCATTCTAAGAACGGGGGTGTGCGAGATTTTCATCTTTCAGTTACAACTGCAGATGATCCTAAAAATCCAACACCGCTCAAGCGTCGCCGCGGAAAGTTGAAGGGCATGGAGTGGTAATTCTTTTAAGTCTTCCTATAGCTAAGCCTCCACTAATATTAGGTGGAGGTTTTTGATGTTCGGAATAGTTTACAAAGTAACAAATACCGTTAACGGTAAAGTCTATGTAGGTCAAACTAGGCGAAGTCTTCACGTACGTCAGCTAGATCATTTGCGCGAGGCTCGTAAAGGTAATACAAGACTACATCTACATCGTGCGATAGCTAAATATGGAGAGCAGTCTTTCCATTGGGAAATCTTAGAAGAAGCAGCTACTAAGGAGGAATTAGATAGGCTTGAAATGAAATGGATCTCTCAACTTCAAGCTTGTGATGAAACCAAGGGTTATAATTTTTCTTCAGGAGGAGCGCATCCAAGTCCTTCTGCTAGCACAAGGTTGTTAATTTCTAGGGTACATAAAGGGAAAGAAGTATCAGAGGAAACTCGAGAGAAAATTCGAAAAGCTAGACTAGGAACTCGCCGCTCATTAACCTCTATTCAAAAACAAGTCCAAACTAGAAAGGAAAAAGAAGTCTGGCATAGTGAAGAAACTAAATCTAAGATATCTCAAGCTCTACAAGGTAAAGTAGTGTCTGCGGAAACTAGGCAAAAGTTACGTGAAGCCAATCTAGGTAAGCACCTTTCTGCTGAAACCAGACAGAAGATGAAAGAAGCTCATGCTAGAAGAAAACAACTTCTTTCTGAACAAACGACTAACTAGACAAGTAACTTAGGAGGAAACTCTCGTGGACACATTCAGACTAATTTTTGTGGACATAGATCAATCATACAATGTCCCAGTCACGGATTCTGCCCAGCGGGGATATATGGTAGTCCGCGCTCCAAAGGGTAGCACAGAAGCGATGTACTTCGCTAAGGGTCAGACACAGCAGCTCGTGTCCATGCTCGGCGTACCCACAGCGGATTGGCCAGATATTCAGGACGCTCTTGACTTTAATAGCCAGTATGGACTTTGGGTCTCGGCACCGCCAGGCACTAGCGAAACATATCCATCGTACTACGGTGGAGTGTATGTCACCAAGCACGGTCTCTTTCCATTCTATAATGTAGAGGATAAGAACACCCCGTCATTCCGAGCTCGCACTCGAGTAGAAGGAGAAAATGCGAGCTACCTGCATCTCCCAGATAATCTTCGGGTACTCCTCCAATCCGAAGTAGATAGCCGAGGCAGGATAGCGCCGATAGGTGCAGTTGAAGTTTCTCGTGATGAAGAAAGCGGGGTGCTCGTAGACTGGACTTTCCTATCCTCAAGTATTCAACCCGTTTACGCAGCTTCTAGCCCGACAGGTTTTGATGTAATTTCTCTTACAAGTATCCCGAATGAGATTCTTGCTGCAGCGGATAGTATTTACTTCGATTTTTGGGGTAATGCTTCCTCCGCATACCCTGGAGATAAGTCGTACGAGCTCATTCTTGCAGGAACCAAGGTTCAGGTTGAGAACCCAGACGGAACCGGTGTTGTAGACATCGGTACAATTTCTGGAAACGTAATCAACATTACTGGAACTAACGCCTCAGGTAATGATACATTCATGTTCATCGACTTTGAGCAGATCGTTAGTTCCGCTCCTTATCGAACAACATCTGGTGACTGGATTTCTACAGCAGACGAAGCTACCTATCGCGGTCTTCTCCACGACGCTATTCTTGCCCGTATGAAGTGGATCCTTAATGTTAAGGATGACACGTACATGACGATCGCGCAGAAGACGCCGACAGAGAAGGAAACGATCCTTACCTTCACCGATATTGGATACGACAAGTACGCCTACGATTTATCGCTCAGTGCATACAAAGACGAGCCATACGTTCTAGCTAATAGCCCGGTTCCATATCCTACGGCAGTAGACGCCGAGAATGATGACGGACTGTATGTTCAGTTCTTTAGTAATGCGAATATTGGTAAGGCTGGTATTTACCAGACGCTGGGTCCGAGCCTACCGCCGAAGAACGTTACGTCTAGCTATCGCACTCGTTACGTTCGTGTAAAGGATGCAGGTATTCGCAGGACGAATATGGGTACGGTTCGTGATCGTGACCCCGACGTTCTTGCAATGGTAGATCAGATTTACTACATCGATAGCAACAGCAACCTTATTCTTTGCAAGACAGAGCTCGCGCCGGAAGGCACGATGAATCCTCGTAAGGCTGTTAACTACAACACGCTAACGTTCTCTGTTAAGGAAGAGGTCTATCCAGGTAAGCTGACGTCCGGCGGAACCTTCACCGGCTCTCTTTCCGAGACTGGCAAGGACACATACGGCGCTAACATTTACTTCCAGGAAATTCTTCCAGATAACGCACTGTCGTTCATTGAAGTTAATGTATATAAGACATTCGACGACGACCTGAATGGCGGTGGATTCTTTACTGGTTACCGAATCGTTGATAGCCGTGCCTTCGGCGGCTCCAAGACAGTCACAACCGGTTCGCTCGGCGTACCGGGCCTTCAGGGTCAGCGCTATGTAAAGAAGGTTGTTGGAGATCTTATCGCTGAGGGAACGACAGGCGGTATCGTTGAGGATCGTTTCACTCCAGTTCTTCTAGACGGTTGGATTGAGGCTGGTAAGAGTGTTTACGAACCTGCGCTAGTTTTTGTTGAGCCAACTGGTCACGAAGCTCTTAAGGAATCCTTGTACAGTCTTCGCGCTTCTACTCACAAGATGGCTACGTACTTAGCTCCTCGTAAGCTAAGCGGCTCTGAGCGAGCAGACCTTAACAGCATCGTTGTTACTGGTCGAATCACCGGAACAGCTCAGCCGGTTAACGAGTTCCTTCGCAAGGACACCTACACTGGTAAGAAGTACTGGACCTCGCTCGTCGGTGCTTACGGTGCAAAGTGCATGAGAATCATCGAAGGTAAGCTTGGTGGCTGGGCTCCGATGTTCACCGACATTGGTGGATACGGTGGTCAGCTTCCAGTAACCGTTGAGCGCGCTAAGTACGAGTTTACTGCCGAGGAGCAGCAGATCCTTGATGAGAAGGGTCTTAACCCAATCATTCTTGACCCGACCTACGGAGTTATGGTCATCAGCCAGAAGACTACGCAGGACCCGGACAATCTTAATGACTGGTCTTACCTCGGCCACTCGATGGCTTTCGACCTCTTCAAGAGGGAGATTCGAGATAATGTAATGATTCCGCAGATCGGCAAGCCGAATGATAGCTACTATCAGGCGATGCGCCAGCGCCAGTGCGAGGCGATCCTTAATCGCAGAACCGGCGGTACCCAGCCGATTTGGGCAGCTGGTAAGGTAGAAATTGCTAACGTTAATACGGACGATATCAAGGCTCAGCGAAAGTTTAAGATCAAGATTACGGTCAAGGTCAACATCTTCTCTGAGTGGGTAGAGCTCGAGTTTGTGAATGTGAGCCAAAGTACACAGCTGTAGTATTTAGTAACAATTACAAGGTTGACCTCCACTAACTATGTATATTAGTAGTGGAGGTTTTTTATGTTACACGATTTTTATGTTTACGCGTATCTTGATCCTCGAAAACCGGGCAGCTACGATTACAGTGAGTTGCATTTTGATTTTGAACCTTTTTACATTGGTAAGGGCAGAGAGGATCGCGACAAGGCTCACCTCAGAGAGCTAGCTCAGCCCTCTGCAAAATACAACAAAATCAAACGAACAAAAATTATACATATCATCGGGGAGGCTATGCTACCCATTATCGTTCATATACAAGAGAACTTGACAGAGCAAGAGGCTTGGGATATGGAAGAAGCTATAATTCAAAAAATTGGTAGAATTTGTGAAAACACTGGTCCATTAGCTAATCTTCATAAAGGAGGAAACGGAGGAGTGCAACCCCCTGAAATAAGAAAGAAGGCAGTAGCTACTCGAATCGCGCGCGGACACAATACAGGTCCTAATAAAGGTAAAGCAATGTCCCCCGAACAGAAAGAAAAAATTCGGCAAGCTCACCTCGGTAAGTCATTATCAGAAGAGCATAAGAAACATATTCTTGAAGCCCGAGCTGGTTACACTCACTCGGAAGAGACAAAGCAAAAAATAAGAGAAGCAGTAGATCCCGTTGCACGAAGAAATACTACTAAAGATAGCTGGAATGATCCAGAAGTTCGAGCACGACGATTAGAGGGATTAAGACAATCTAAAATTAAACGAAAGGGAATTAAATCAATTTGGATAAATAATGGTAGTACGAGCGGACGCTATGACGAGAATAAAGCTCTTCAACTTCTTGAGCAAGGTTGGGTACGGGGAAGATTGCCTATTAAACCTAGATCAACACTACTTTGAAAGTGACACTAACTTAATACGTAGATTTCTACAAGGAGAGATAGCATGGGAATCCTCGCTAACAATCAGATATCAGCACTTCTAAGCCTCGGTGCTGACGCAATGGATAACATGTTTGATATTGTGATTGAGCCGCCTGCTGGAATTACAACGTTCGAAAACGTAGGCGCAGGTCGCGCCGGCATCACAGCATTTAACGATCCACAGTTTAAGCATGATATTACTATTCGTGCAAATGGATTTAGCCCGCCTAAGTTTAATGTTAAGACATATGAGGTTAAGTATAAGACTGTTACGCTTGATCGTCCTTCTACTAAGATTGAAGGTAAGCGTGAGTTTGAAATCGAGTTCCGACTCGATGCTAACTATCAGGCTTATCGATTCCTTGGGGCTTGGCGATCCTTGATTATGCAGCCGTCGTCTGGGTTTGCTACTAACGCTCTTTACGGAGAAGAAGGAGACAATCCTACCGGCAAGTCTGACATCAATAAGGTTTTTGGAACTGTAACTGTATCTGCGCTCGCTCGTCCGATCTTTATGTCGGATGGTGCACCCTTCGAGGCTCAGGGTGTTACGGTAGGTAAGTTCACGGAAGGCTCGCTAAAAGTTGCGTCTGATGCATCAACCATACCGTCTTCGAATCAGTTGAACAGCTGGGTATTCAAGCAGGTTTGGATCTCTGCTCTCTCTGAGCCGGATTACAAGACTGATGGCGGCGATGCAATTAAGATCAAGGCGACCTTTAAGTTTGGTGAATTCATCGATCCAATCTTTGATCAGTTCGGAAACGTTTAATCCTTCTTCTTGAAGATAGGAGAAGGAGGGCATAATGGCTGAATTGAATTCCCAAATTACAGCACTACTCAGTCTTGGCGCGGACGCGATGGACAACCTATATGACGTGCATATTCGTTTTCCTGGGGCAGTGTATGACCCTATGTCCAACAATCAAGACCTACCTGTTTTTGGGGGAGAAGAAGAAAAAATACATAATGCGTTCGCTCTTCGATGCCAAGGTTTCGAGCCTCCTAAGTTTACTCTTAAAACCTACGAGATTCGCTACAAGACCATCGGGCTAAAAAAGCCTGCAGCTCGCATAGACGGCGAACGTGCATTTAAGCTTCAGTTTCGCGTAGATGCTTACTATTCGATTTATAGAGGATTGCTAGCTTGGCGTGGATTGGTTATGCAACCATCGACAGGGTTTGCAAGTAATGCTGCTTTTCCAGATGACTCTGGAGCGGGGCAATACTTTGGGACAGTCGATGTCGTAGCTCTGGATTCTCCAGTTCTCGGTGGCAAGGGGTATCAAGCAGAAAAAGACTCCGGTGTAACTTCTGGAGTAACAACTAGCCTAGGAAATGGGCTAGGTCTTCGCTGGACATTCGATCGCGTTTGGCTAATCGATGTAGAAGATCCTAAGTTCAAGGCTGGTAGTGGAGAGACCATGATGGTCACGGCTACCTTCGGCTTCGGAGAGTACACAGATCCACAAATCTACGACGCTGGGTATGGACCAGGAGAGACTAAATCTAAGTATGCTATCAATCTCGAGGAACCCGCAGGGGAATAAGCTGATTTGAAAGATCTCTCGGCCTCCGGAAAACCGGAGGCCTTCTTTTTGTACTAACTGATAAGAGGATATATGTAGAATGGGCACGCTATCTAACAAGCTTTTAGATCAACTCAACATACCGGGATTTTCCCCTAACCTCTTTGAGGTCGAGTTCCAATTTCTCGATGGATCAGTTGATACGAGTATCGATGGCACCCTATACTGCACAGGTTACGAGCTTCCTCCGCCATCGATGGATGTTAAGCAGAATCCTTTTACCAAATCTCATTACATTGAGAAGTATACCATACCTGAAGTAGTGTCTATTACATGGCAGGAAGACGCTTCACTTAAGGTTTGGCGGTATCATCAGAGCTGGTTTAATACAATCTATGATAGAGGATACGATGTATTCTTAACCGGAAAACGCGGTATGAATAAGAAGCGCCAGGCGTTGATAACGATTCAGCAGTTCACAACAAATACAGGCCTCACCTCCGAGCTAACCCCTAGTTTTCAACTCCTTCTCAAAGGATTGCTACCTAAGTCAATCCCGGCTTTTCGTGGAGAGTGGAGCAGCGATGCAGAGAGAGGGTCTACGGGACTTACAATCCAATACTTTGTAGACTTTATTCAGATTAAGGGAGTAGAGTCCGTAGGAACAGGTACGATATGAGCACACTTTTAGACCGTAGTATTGCTAAGCTCGGAAGTAAATTCATTAAAGATATCAAGTATGTTGATATCGATTACAGGGGATTTATAAACGAGTTTGCTGATCCAACTATCTCAGCTGGATCTGTTATGATCAACGATCTCAAACTCTGGGTACAGTCCTCTCAAGGTGACTACTACCGTCGACCTACCATGGGTGGGTTCTTTGATACCATTCGAAAGTATCCGCTATCTCCAATTGGAGCTAATCAGCTCAATCAGGAACTTCGTAGCGCGATAAACCAGAACTTTGAAACGATAGAAATTATGAGCTTAGACGTTACTCCGGATTTAGAGAATCGCGGATGGAGACTACAGCTCGTTGTTCGAGATACTACCACGGGAATAATTGCCCCGCTTATCACAGGAGTTGACGCATGAAGCGATTTGATGCAGAAGCGATAAAAGCACGTCTTCTAGACCGCATGAGAGTAAAGCTTAATTGGGCCTTACTTTCTGAAAATGGAGTCATCTCCGCTATCATGGATACCTTCGCAGATAGCGAAGCTGAGCTTGCTCGATATGCTGAGTACCTCCTAGGAGAAAAGAAGTGGACTACAGCTCAAAATGTATCCTCTTTGAATTCTCAAGTAGGTCTCATTGGACGCAAGTCCCATAGAATGCGATCTGCAATTTCGTACGTTATTGTATCCCATTCAGATGAGAGCGGTGCTAATCGTCTTTCAAACTTTGGACGAACCTTCTTCAATCTTGATGATAGATCGAACTACGATAACATTACTAAGGATCCAGACCCGCAGGACACTTTCCGATCCCTCGCTCTTGTTCCATGGACGTACGACACCCCGTATGTAATTCCTCGCGGTACCCGATTTATTTCTGCGAGCGGTGTTGAGTTTGTATCTACCGAAGCAGTAGCTATCCGTGCTCTAAAAGAACCGTATGATGTTATTCTTAACTCAACTGCACGCTACCAAGCGTTCCTAGATGCAGGTGGATGGAACGGTATCAAGTATCTAAAGGTACCGGTTATCCAGGGACAAATCAAAACAGCTACTCTCGGTATCGCAAGTGGGGAACGATTCGAGTCTATGCTTCTAAATGTTCAGAACTGTGAAGATGCTTCAAATAATATCTCCCGTACCTTCCTTAAGCTTTTCGTCAACACGACTACAGATCCAAACGCTAAGGAAGAGTGGGTGCAGGCCTCGAATATCCTTCTCGCTAATCCTCTCGATAAAGTTTACGAAGTAACTAACATGCCCGATTACTCAGGCGTAATCTTTAAGGCAGGTGACGGCATCACCGGCCAACGATTCCCTGCTGGAGCAACTATCTCCTGCGAGTATCTAGAAACCGCAGGTGAAGAGGGTAACATTGATAAGAAGTACCAGATTACAACGATCTCCTTCCCGTCTGGTTACCAGATGATTGATCCCCGAACGAATACAGCTTCTTCTTTCTTAGCTGTTACAAATGCCAGCCCGATCCTTGGCGGTATGAGTGCTGAGTCGGAAGAGGATCTTCGTAACTACGCACCTATAGATTATCTTAAGTACTACGCTATTGCTACAACCGATGCTTATGAGAATCAGATTAAGCAGTACGCACAGATTGGTCTTGATAAGGTAAAAGTATTCGGTGGTACTACTCAGGATCTCCTCAGTCTTCTCGATGCCGACGGCAATGCTGTAGTCACCAGTACCTCTCAGTCTGTATTATACGTAACAGCAATTTCATCTAACGGAGAGATTATTGAGAACGCGCAGGATACGCTGATCACTCCAGTAGCTAAGGCAATTGGAGATCTTAAGGCTCCATCCGATACGCTAATATACATCGATCCAAACTTCATCCGATTACGACTTAATACAATTGTCTACTCAGACAGTACCGATCAGTCGGATGAGGATATTAAGAATATTGAGAAAGCTGCTCTCTCGTTAAAGTATTCAATTTTCAATACGAACTTTAAGCAACCATTCCACATGTCCGAGTTCACAACGCTCACGCACTCTTTCTCGTTTGTTAACCATACTGATACCTTTATCGAAGCAGTAGCTAATACACCGTTTACGGATAGTAACATTACGCTTATTCCTTCTCAGTCAGACGCCGTAACTACATACCCCGCATTGTACAAGTTTGGGTTCTCGTTCGACTCTATTTTCGGATCGACTGAGTATTACCAGGGTTTCCAGAACTATAAGCAATCTGCTCCGTACCTACTTCGCATAGATCTGAAGTTTATTAACGACCCGGCTAAAGCTGCTAGAAAGAATCGCACCTTCTTTGTATTTGATGATCGTAATCTTTACGATCCGACAGAGGATGGAGCGCCGCTGCAGTCTGCACTTGCGCTGGAGGCTGCTAAATACTTTGATCGAGCTGGACGCAGAATTGTAACCAACCGAGCTACATTCACCAAGTGGGTACGACCAGAAGAGACTCTAGAAGATTTTCCTCAGCGCGCTGCTCGTATAGCTCAGTTTCCGTATATATCGCAAATCACAGATGCTAAGACCGTCGTTTCTCGAGTACGAGACTTTGCTAAGGACCCATTTGAGATTCGTCCATATATCGTAGACAGCACAGGTAAAAATTACATCTTCAAAGTAGATGAGGTCACTTGGCCGTCTAATGAAGAGGACCCGAGAGTTCTTCTTCCTGGCGGACAGCAGTGTTATAAGAGGGACTGGCGCTACGTTGATTACTTTGACGTTGTGTTCAATGAGAATTACGAGAATCCGGACTCCATTGACTTCGCTCGCGGATATATAACTATCCCGGCGAGCTTCTTCGAATTCACTAACATAGATGTGACGAACAAGGAACAGTTCCTTGGTACCTTGCGAAACTTCGTATCCATTAAGGTATATGCGCATCCCCTGCTCACGGATCTTGAACCAGAGAATTGGAACGAGATCATTTTTGCGGAAGATGAGGATATCGTTGTAGAACGATCCCGTACTTCTCAGCTATAAGAGGTAATGAATGTCAGACGTTGTTTCACTTCTTTCTGCTACTGCCGCATCCTCCTTGACCTCGGATAGCGAGTTCAATCTTATCAAGCGGGTACAGGTAACAAATGAAGTCCCTCCCGGAGCTCTTTGGACTCTTCTTCCGTCCGGCCTCCGTAATGACTTTTGGAAATACTTTATTGGTACTTCAGAGGTTGTATACGGCGTAGTAGGTAAGGAGGGCGACACTCTATATGACTCCATACTAAAAACGGTTAACGGATCTCCATCTTCTGTGTATGGACCAGACCCCGAGCTAAAGCTAACTCGGTTGCACGGAGTGGTTATCTTGAAAACCTCACCTCATGAAATTCAACTTAGTTCTCTAAATAATGAAGGAAAAGATCTTAGTAATCAAGTTAATCAGGACACTGTAGACCAGATTTTTGTAACTATTCCCGGAGATAGCACCTTTGCAGTCAAGGAAGTTTCGGCTACTAGAATTCTCCTTAAATCCGTAGATGAGACAGGAATACCTATACCTCCTCCAAAATCCGGAAACAACCTAACTGCAGATGTTACATACAGAGTGCTTCCTACCTATCACTCTGTAGCGCTCGACGGCGTCATCCTTCCTGAAATCGATCTCTTCCTTCATGAGATATACAGGTACCTCGATCATCTTTATCCAGATCATCCAGGCTACGCACAGCTGCTAACAGCGACAGAGCTCAACGACGCATTCTACGCCGCAGCAGCTATTATAGGGTACACTCCGAACTATCGATTCTTGGAGAAATGGTCGCAGTCTATCACGGGCTCCGCTCTCACCAGAGAAGAGCTCAAATGGAAGATTCGAGATCTGCGTTCAGCTGCTTTCCGTCGTAAGTTTTTTGGATCGTATATCGGCTACAAGCTTGTCTTCTCCTCCATGTATCGTCATGGCGCTGTGTACCCCACTGGTACGTATATTCCAAAGACTGCAGATGGTAAGATAGACGTAACTAGTGGAAATCTTTTTCGTCGATTCAGGTTAATCGATATGCTGGGCGATAACACATCCATTTTTAGAGAGAGTGCCCAGATTGAATTCGGCGGCATAGTCGATCCCTCTAATCTACTCAGAGTATACGAAGCCGATCCTCAGAATATTCTCAGTGATACCTCCGCTCTTCCTCGAGTATCTGTAGGAGCTTTCGTATACGATAAAAAGCAAATTCTTGCTCCTGCGGTACTAGGAGATCAGTCAGGCGTTACTGTACAGTCCGCTGGAACGGCTCCAGCTGGGTACGTCAATTACCAGTCCCATTATTTTCAGACATCTAATACGCTGCTTCCATCTATTCGGGAATATGGCATTCTTCGAAATGTGGGGATTATAAGTCGACTTAATTTAACACCTCGCCCATTTGGTAACCTAAAGGACATTACAGATCGAGCTCTCGGCCGATTCTCGTTGCCGATAGATACTGCAGTTAGAATGTACCCGTCGACTATTGAACCTCTCGCGAATATTACACACGCCCCGTTTGGAGAAGGAGTCCTCCAGGTTGGAGATACTATCCAAGATGATTACATCGTAGGTGTATTCCCAAGAAAGGACTTCGCCGTTATTCAAAAGCTGGTTTCAGGGCAGATTCTACTTGTGATGGATCCTAACAGATCCGCTGTTCTTCAGTCTAACCCTCCGCAAGACATTCTCTATAGCGGTATCAATATTCACGTCCCTCAGCAGAATGGAACAACTAAAGATATCTTTATTCAGGGAGCAGCTTCCTTTACGATTAACTCGATGAGTAAGCCAACGCAAGCAATATTCCAGATAAAGAATATTCCTGAAATAAACCCTATAACTGGAGAAAGCGGTAATAGAGAAGCTTTAAGAAATACCGCAGATAGTTACGTCTCTTCTCCCTCCATCGCTATCGGGCAAACGGCTGACTTTTATTATTACGATTCGGTCACCCTTGTCTGGACTCAAATGACAGCTATGTTTGGCTGGTTAAATGAAATCGAGTATGGATACGTCGAGACTAAAGAAGCTTCCCGAGACGGCGTGATGCTCTCTGACGTAGAGTTCTTCACAGTAGAGAGCTTTACGAAATGGAAGAATCGTTGTTCATCTATTTTCCTCGCCGACCTTCTCGCTCTTGAAACAGAGAGTATCTCGGGTACAATTTCCGAATCGAATCCTAAGCAAATCAATATTGTGGGTGGGAGCACGGAGCGAACCAAAGCAGAAGGACTATCGGCTGGTGATGCAATTCGAGGTCCAGGAATCACTGAAGGTACGGTTATCTCGTACGCATCAGCGGACTATATCACGATCTCAGAACCTGCAACACGATTTGGTACATTTACATACGCACTTACGCTTAAGCGAGGTTACGCAGTTAAGGATCCTCAGATTCTTAATTTTAAGAATACCGTTTATTCTCGCTTCCCGACCCTATCATCCTCAGCCTTTGCCTTCCTCTGGCCCTCAAATATCTGGCCTGACATTAGCCAGGGGTATCTAGAGGGTATTAAGGATGTAACTCTCTACAAGCATCCTACTAGACTTCCTCCAGGAATCGCTAACCCTGCAAATATCTTCTATGATCGAGATATTTTTCTCGATCTATCTCTCGATCAGGTTCTTCTTCACCCCAATATTCTAGAGCGAAAGAGTAATGGAGTATACTCTTGCCTTTGTGACCTGCCATGGCTAGAATATATTGAAGCCTTCGTTTCTCGATCAAAGAGAGCTACAGAGCAGATTCACGTCGGAGTACAACTGAATCTAACGGCAGACCTCTCTGGGCTATACTCTGTTATAGATGGAAATTACTACAGCGATAATAAGCTTCAAGCTAAGTTTATTACGCTGCCAAACAACTATAATCAAGACAATACCCCCAAGTACGTTCAGCTAGGCACTGGCGGAGCTTCAAAATCCTCTCTATTCGTATCTATCGATGACCTCGTTCGACCAACGATCTACGGCTCTGCCTTCTACGATATGCGACGAGACGGAGGCGAGGATGAGAAGCGACGCAGTACATATCTAGCTTCTGGCGGTGGAGGTGCTCCTACTTCATCTAGTACTATTACTAACCTTGAGCTCGAACTACCGATTTTCGAAACGCCGGTTGGTGAGTACGAAAACTTACTAGGGCTAGTTCCGGATTCAGCTTCTACGAATTCCTTTCACGCAATAACAACAACTGTACATTCTCAGCAGTTTAAGGATATCGAAGTCCCTCTGACGAACGGTAATGCTCTAGTCGTTAACTCTCCAGCTCTTACAGAGATCAAGCGCCTCCCGAATACCTGGCATGACCATGGAACCTGGATACCTGCTACTGTACCTAACCAGCCAACCGTCCCTCAGTGGCCTGAAGCAACCGAAGTCAATGATTATTACGTAGTTACTCAGAGTACAAGTATTGGTCCCTATACATTTACAAAAGACGATTGGATTATTTGGAATGGTATATCCTGGGACATTCGTACTTGGGTACTACAGGGCATGTGGGAACCTGCTGGCTCCGGGGCTACTACGGTCACACTACCTAGCCTCAGCCTCATTCATATCGAAGAAGGAAGCGACCTTGCTACAGTTCTAGAAACTCAATTTCCGTACTTCATTCTTCCACGAGCTTGTACAATCACAGATCTTGATGGAGGTACCGCCGTTGATGTTGGAGATTGGTTAGTATTAACCGGGCTTGCAAACTCGTCGGATACCGTAGGCCAATGGGTAGTAGCGAATGGTAAGTGCCTCGGGACCCTGAATTCATCCATTGCACGTAACGCGGTTCCGACAGGAACATATAGCGTTATCACGCATGCGCGAGCAGCCCTCGTAAATGAAACGGTCTCTACGTACCAGCTACCTCGTCGATTCCTTTCTCGCGGATCTTGTAAGTTCCGAATTCGGCTTGATCCTCAGTACACAGCAGTAGATCAGAATGGTCAGCCATACGATCTCACAGAGAGCCCGCTCTACTTTGATGAATCGGCCGAGCTTTTCTATACTCTTAATGGTTCTGTTCGTCACTACGTAAAATTCCGCGAACCGAAGTACTTTAAGAACCTTGGATTGTTTACAGGAAAGATCTCCAAATCTAATCCAGAGATTCTACAGATGGTCGAAGGGCTCGACTTCCCAATCACAAAGCTTTCTCTTAAAGATACTGCGTTATCTGGTCTTCAAGTTCAGGTTCGTAATGCATACGATCCCGCACTAGAGAATAGATTCTTTAATCATTACGTAGACCTTGTCGGTATTCCAGACTCGTCTAATAGGAAAATTCTTCGTCCAATCTCGGGGACCGGAACTGATTCAGACGCAACGTATCTTGCAGAATTTAAGGCTGCTCTTGAAAAGCTCTCGGTGTACGATGCTGTACATGTATCTACTTCAGCTACGGTTCGCCAGTATTCTACCTTATACGAGAATATTTATTACAAGAATCTGCTTGCTCTTGCAGGTACCGTTACAAAGGATAGCCCAACTCTTCTTCGACCGCTCGGTTCTGGGGATGATGATATTCGAGCCTTTACGGATGCAATTAAGTTACTCAGGGCAGGAGACTACGCGGTAGCGACATACACCCTTGGTGGTGACATATTCTTAACAACTACAGGTAACTTTCCATTCTCTGCGGTAAGAACAGTAGCTTGTAATAAGAGCTCTTCACCAACATGGTTTGCGGGTGGAGCAGGTGGTAACTTAGCCAAGTCAACTAACGGGACTTCGTGGACAAGCGTAGCTATTCCTGGTTGGGGAACCGGGTATATCAATAAGATTATATTCGCTACTTCTACAACTGGGGCAGATCAATGGCGCGTTGTCGGCGATAACGGCAAATGTGCATACTCGTTAGATAACGGTGCAACCTGGATTCTAGATCCGCTAACTGGTTCTGGTTGGGGAACATCTAATATCTACGCGCTTGATTACTACCCTACTACGGGAACTTGGGTCATCGGCGGTGCAGATGGTAAGGTAGCGTACTTCGTGGAGGGAACTACTACTTGGGTGACAACAGCCTTACCGGGAGCAGATGGTGTTGCTGTTCCGTTACCACCTGGAGCTCCAGCGGGTATTCCAGCTGGAACTCAAGGAGTCCCGGCTGGTTGGGGTAATAGCCCGGTTCGTGCCGTTGCTCAGGGTAATGGAGTTTGGATGATTGGCGGCGGTAATAACGTTGCTGGTTCTGATACTATTTCTCTTCTCGCCAGAAGTACAAACCTAGCTCCGTCTGACGGAACCGCTGCTTGGACCTTTGCTTATATGGGTGCAAGTTGGGGTGATAATTATATCGCTGATATTGAATATGGCGAAGGTACAGGGCTCTGGGTTGCAGTAGGATCCGGCGGTGCGATCTCGTATAGCACCGACGATGGCGTATCCTGGACAAGCGTAGCCCTTCCTACAACTGCCTTGAGCAACAGCGCGAATTGGGGCACATCGGACATTTATGATGTATCCTTTGATTACGGATCCTGGACGATAGTTGGCGCAGGTGGCAAAGTAGCTACATCTACAAATGGTATGAACTGGGTGATGGGAGATGCTACAACATCGCTCGGTACTACCACTCTCCGAGCTTCTGCGCACGGGGCTACTACTCAGGGAATTGAGCATATTATTGTCGGCGACACAAACAAGGCCGCGTATTCTACTAGTGTTACGAATTCAATATCCGGTCTGACCGTGGTAGCAAGCTCTTCAGAAGGGACGCTTTCCGTAGAGCTAGATTCAGCGATTACCTCATGGGCGTCTAACGATACGTCTACTAGTAAAACTGTTTTACTATCTTTCAATACCGCAAGGTCTGTGAGCTGCGAGCTTCTCGGAATTCCTACTTCTCGAATTCCCGCCTTTGCTAGCGGTAATGGTCTCGTAGTTCCTACTACTACAGTAACTCCATCGTACGCTTCGGCTAATAGGGTCTATTTCCCACACCTTAATCCTGCTTTCAATCTAGTACCAGCAATTTCCGGACTCACGAATACTCAGATTAGAAATATGGCAGGTTACCCACTGTATGAAGAAGATGCTAGTGCCTATTATCTAACATCCTCCGGTAACCCTGTTATCTACTCTAATACTGAAAGAGATCCAATCTACTTCTGTAATATGGTAGGAGAATATGTTACCGGAGATTATACGGTAATACCTGCAACAGATTTTGTAGCGATATCTGCTACCGAGACCGGACAAGCAGAAACTCAATTCTTAGATCCTCGTCAAGCTTCATATACTCCTCGGTATAGTTTCTACAAAGATTGGATTCAACACGAAGGGGCTCTCGCAAGTGCTGGAGCAATTTCGTATACAAGCACGGTTAGTGTTATCGGTGACAACTACGTTTCCTTCCAGTCTGCTATTCCAACACTACCTACTGGAGCTAATGTTGCTCAACTAACCATCATGCCAGCGGTAGCTGCCGAGGGTACCCCTGAAGTAGATGAATTCCCGGAATACGAAACCACAGCTAAGATTAACCTTCCAATCACGGGGATGTACATTCCAGATGGGGATACGGAACGTGGATGAATTTTAGCTCGGTAACAGATACTCGACTTCCATGGCAGACTGACCCAGCAGCTTTTCTAGATATAGATGCCTCTCCAACATATCTTCAGAATGTCAACGGACAAGCAGTATATCTCTGCGATGAGACAGGAGCCTTCAAGCTTAATGGCAGTAGCAGAATACGAATTCCTGCTCCTAAGTATCTTTCATTCCAGGAGCTAACTACAGAATCTCGAATTGTTGAAGGAAGTGAAATCACAATAGCTTCTGATACGTATGTTGTTGGGGCGAACTCGACCACAAATATGATAGCATTTTCTAAGCCACTAGTAACATTCTCCGGAGCAGAGACCGAGAAGCACGTTCAAATTCGACTACTTACCGTCGCTTCATTCTCCACAACTGAAAACGATATTCGAGATATCGTAGAGTTAGCACAGAAGGATCTAACTAAGTACGCACCTGATAGAGTATATCAGGATACTAGTGCGTACCCGTCCTATTCAGAGTCTCCAGAGCTGTATGAGAGCGGGCTATTCGTTAATGCTAACGGATACGCTGTATACCTCTGCGATGCAAACGGAACATATAAGCTCGATACTTCGGATAACCGAATTCAGCCGCAAATGCCAATCTACAAGCTCTGTCAGGATTGGTACAAAGCCTCAGCGTATGTCAAAGGTCAAGAGGATAACCCATATTGGCAGTACATCATTCTTCAAGATAAGTTGAATGAGAAATCTAAGCTGTGGGACCAGGAAGCATACCTAGCTAAGATGGTACGAAGTGAGTTCGGCGGTGAGATGGTTCCATCCAAGATCGTAGATAATTCTAACTTCCTCAGCATTCAGCCCGGTCTAGAATATCGTACCGACTTAAACTACTTCCAAGTAACTACATCTAGCTATATCAAGTATGAGGATGGACAGTTAAGTATGATCCTTCTGTCAAATCCAGCGTATGACAAAACTGTAAATCCGGAATTAGAGACTGATTTTGAGAAATACGGTATTTCGTTTACCTCTAATTTCGAACCTGACCTATTCTCACATACAGATATCAATCATAGCACCGTAGCTGGAACGTTAATCTCCTCGTATTACGTTAATACTACTCAGAACTTTGCAGATCGTCAGGATCATAAGAGTCCTATTGTAGCAATAACAGAACTAGGAGTATTCAATACGCAGGATCAGATGATAGCGTACGGAGTATTCCCCCCTATCATTTATGATAGTTCTAAGCATCACCTCTCTCTGAATCTCTTCATTAAGCAGGGAGAGTTCACTACTACATAATGACTAACTAGACGAGGAGTAATTCCACATGGCTAACCATATCTCTGAAGCGCCCTGGAAAATATCATTTAGCACTACGGGGAACGGACCGTACGCTGTAAGGATGAAGCTTGCTGATCTTATGTTTGATCAGACAACTTCCCCATGGGTGCCTCTAACCACGGGAGTTCACCTTCCGCACGATATTATCTTATTCGACCCTGACATCTATTCTTCTAGTGGAGGAACTCTAGATTCGCTTGCATCTCGAGAATCTCGCCAGACCCGCGGTTTCTATCTTACCAAGATTACGTATGATGCACGAGCTAATGCCACGTGGGTACCTAATGCAGCGTATAAAGACGGTGGGTATTATATCTATCCTCAAGAAGCAGCTCTACCACCGATCGAGACTGACTATACCCTCCATTCAAATAAGACATACTACAATACTGATATTGCTAACCCGACGGATAGGCTAGATCCAGACAACCCGGATACAGATGAAGCAACTAACCCGCTAATGACATATCAGTCTAGTTGTTCTGTAGCTATCGCAGACACGTCAGCAGCAACTTCCTCTTTCTTAATTCTAAGTGCTCCTGATCGCGCTCTACAAGCTACAATCCCGGGATCATCTATAGTACCTTATACTCGTATTCGCTTTCAAACTGACGTAGTCGGTATTCCAGAAGTGATTGATATCATCAAATTCTTTACAGAATTTGGTATCAATCCAGACGGTACTGCAAAGATCAACCCTGCGACTGGGGATCCCTATAATGCCATACAGCTTGTAGACCCGGCTATTAACACACGTCTCCAAACGATGGAGATTTGGGTTCGCTGTTCTTTCTTTGCTGACTACATTATTCCTGATACCTTTAATCAGGACCTAGCCCAATCCTCTCAAGTTACGCATAAGAACTTAGTTATTGGTCTTGGTGATTACCGAAGATACTCTCGAGAAAACCCAACAGCAGAAACTAAGCCATACTTACCGGTAACACCGCCTCGTAATGATTTGCTGCAAGTATCTACAGCAAAGGCAGCTCCGTTTCCAATTCCTTCTTATTCAGGTACTCACGATTCCGCTGGAACAGGACACAGAGCTCCCCTTGGTTGGTATGACCCAGATTATCCAGATGGAATCAATCCAGCTAATAAACTTGTTGCTATTCCTGAAGAAGGAAATGCATATGTAAGTGGTCGAATCTTCTCTCCAACCATCGATGAGCTTTGGACCTACATCAAAAAGATGGTCGATGGACAAGGCACCGGAGCAGTAATATCTGTACCGCCAGAGCCAGTACTTGCCCTGACAGGTGGTAGCGGAGATCCACTTAATGCCGAAGGGACTGTATTTGTTGCTGCACCTACATCATTTACGTTTACGCTTGATGCGGTTGTAAAGAGTATTCTAGACTCCGTCCTCGGCGGTCTCGAATCTTATGTGAATACAACTGGGATGGATCCTCGAAGTAACCCGTACTCGTTACGAGAGCTTGAATTCTCTATTCGAAATGTTCAGTACAATCTTCGTGCGATCGTAGGCTACGTAGCTGAGAACCTAGTGCATTCTGGAAATACGAGCCCGGTTCAGGGAACAGTGTTCCAGCTTCATAAAGACTTCGATCCTAAGAATCCAAATAATACGCTTTGGGTTAATAAGGGTGTACCAGCTCCTACAAATACCCTTCCGACATCTGCTGGAGGATATAATTCTCTAGTAGACTTTGCTGCAGAAGATGTATATATGGGAGCGGATGGGCAATGGCATCATGTATTCGATCAGGTTCGCGTGCCGATCATTGATGAAACCTACTAACTGATAAGAGGAAACTATGGCACATAAAGAAGGTATACTGTGGATCAGCAAGCGAACGAACCAAGCACGCTATGCGTCGAATGGTGAGGACCGCTGGCTCCAGCCACTTAGTAACTATGTCGCAGGAGAAACGATTAAGCGAGGACAGCCTGTTTCTATCGCTATCGCTGCCGATATCATAGAGCTCGGATTAGCGGGCGATCCAGATAACGTAGTTGTACTTACTCGAACATCCCGTCATGCTAAATCGATTGGTATAGCTCTCGAGCCAGCTGCACCCGGCGCTCTTATTCATATTCAAAGCATAGGAAAGGCTAACTATCGAGATGGTTATGCTTCTACAGAATACTGGCCGAGCTTTGTTAATGGTGATCGCGGAAAGGCTGTATATGTAGGTACCTCCCCAGGTACTCTTACTCTCGACCGAACCGCTGCTATCACCGGCGGGCATAATCTCATTCAGCTCGGCTCAATTTCTAATACAGCCGGGAATACCGGATTTGATCTTGAAATAGATATCGCGGGAGATGGACGAGGACCTCTTGACAATACTCAGTTTGAGTACAATATCGGTGAAGACGTTTGGTATCGCCCCGGAACGCGTGCTCCGTTATTTGCAATCGGAAACGATACTGCAGCTCCTTTCTTCTATAATCTTAAAGTTAACAGACCTACAGCCCCGTGGCCAACAGATAACAAGTGGTTAGCTGTATACAGTGCTCAGACCGCTGTCATTCTTATCTTTGGTGCTAGCTCAATCCCGGCGTACAGCACTACTGCAGATAGCACTAGGCTATCTTTTATTCAAGGTAGCGCAAAAACTGTCGTCAAAGTAAATCTAGTAGATCCTGGAACGTGGGGTCAACCATGGATAGACGATACAGATCTGTATAGTTCTGGAACTGTACGATTCGTAAATTCTATTACGCAAGCAATTCTTCCTCAACAGTATCTAATAGCCCCCGGATCCTCACTTTCTGCAACATATAGCCCAGCGATTAACGGTATTAATATTCAGACCGAGGTCCTCGCTCAGTTGCAGGGCAACATAAATGGTGGTCCGATCTATGTGGAGTGGGATAGTTCTCTAGACTCTCTTTTCCAGAATTCAGCTTATATGAATCAGGGCTCATATGGTCAGGCTGGTACTGCTATCCTCGCTGATAAGAGATTTGCAGATCGCGCTAATGTGCTCGGTTTCCTTCTAAACGACCCAAGCGATACTGATCCGTATACCCCGGCTCAAAGTGATGTTGGTCTTTTCCTTCGTAAGGGATTGATTCGCTTCTCAGGAGCAGCAAACGCTCTTATTCCAGGAGCGAGGTACTTCCTGGATGTTAATGGCCAGATAACGCCTAACCCAGGATCTGTTGTTTACCCAGAAGTTCTTGTAGAGATCGGAACAGCTCGTAATACTACAGATCTAATGGTAGATATTAGTCAGCCTTTACTTGGGCATATTGATTACCCGGTAGCAGCTATTAAGGCTAGCTTGTATGTCGCAGGGCAGTCCGTAGCAGAAGACGGCTGGTTACTTTGCGATGGTGTAACATCTCATCCTCAAATGAGCTTTCCGGAGCTATACAATGCTCTTGTAGGCATCTACGGTATTGCAGCTGTACGTGACCCGGGCAACCTAGATAACTTTATTATCCCGTTGCAAACTCAAATTAGCACAGGAAGACCATACCAGATCAAGGCATATCAGGTTCTTCCCGGCTACCAGCCTCTCACTACTCTTGTAAATGTCCTCAGAGGTTCAGGGGCTGGAACAACTACTGTTTCTCTCGATATCTCAGCGTTTGCATCAGCGGGACCGCAGGGCGGAGGCGAAATTCCAACGATAGAGACACTTATTCCGATGCTCTATGCAGACGTTGGAACAAATGATTGGAGAGCGGTGTCCGCTGCATCTTGGAAGGTGGATTCGGTAAGCGGTAAGTATACCCTCGTAGGTGATCTTACCGGTACGGCGGCAGCCAACAAGCCATACAAGCTCGCGGTATATAAGCCTGAATCGCTCGCTCGCTTTAACGAGCCATCCTCTGCTCTTAGCGTAATGAATGTTCTTAGTCCGTATGCTGTCAATTCAAAGGCAGTGGATGACTATGTGAAAACTTCTGTAACTACGCAATCTCTTATTGTTACTGGATCGGTACAGGCTGGAGATCCGTTAGGAGGAGACTCTTTCCGAATTCAAGCTCCTATCTCCGTCTTAACTACAACGACAGGTGCTGCTACTCTCACATTTGATAATAATACCGGACTGTTGCATTCAGTAGCCGCTATGTCTCCTCTGACAGCAGATAATGGAGTTCCGTCAGCTCTTCGTAAGACAAATATTGCTACAGCAGATACTTTAGTTACTCGACAATTTGTAGACGATCACCGCGGCGAAAATATCGTCTCGAAGTCTGCAGCTAACTCGTACCCTGTTCACGGTATCCAGCAATCTGTTGGTGGAAACTTTGATGCAGATAAGCTAGATTTACGCGAGGTTGGCGGTTATGGATGGGCTATTTCGGGTACGATTGTTAATACAGACGGTTCTTCAGCTGTAGTAGTCAATACTTCGAATACTCTTAATACTATCCCTGAAATTAGAACAGCTGATGGTGGAACGGAGTTAGGTAAGTACATAGACTTCTTTAATGCAATGCCAGCTGGTGTGAAGACACCGCACGCTCTATCTACTCTTGGCACCAGGCTAGGTACAGGAGGCAACACGCCTGCTACAGCGTTTCCGTACTTCAATTCTCCAAATGCTACGGTACAAGCTCTACAGGTTGGTTCATCCGGTGTTGGTGCTATTTGTAACTTCGTAGTCACATCTAACGCTCTCGAAATCACAAAAGACGTAACCCCGGTTGCAGGTTCTGGCCAGTTCCTTAATGTTAAGGCTGCTAGCTTCCAGACAGTATCAACTGTTAAGG
>Ga0116176_10000204_pt1 | contig 48954 bp, 43 predicted proteins | sample AD_STIC08_MetaG_FD_89803 | JGI IMG/M metagenome (GOLD analysis project Ga0116176, IMG submission 89803) | Active sludge microbial communities of municipal wastewater-treating anaerobic digesters from USA - AD_STIC08_MetaG | ecosystem: Engineered > Bioreactor > Anaerobic > Digestate | place: USA...
AATATTTTTGCGCAGCAGATCATCGATCTGAACCAGTCGGTCGCCGGTTTTGCGGCCGATTTCGCGCAGGGCGGTGTCGAGATATGAATTGCCGGGAATCGCCTTTTTCAGCAGTTGCTCAGCCCAGGCATTGGCGACCGACTGCGAAACCATGGCGGTATCAGGGGCATAGGCAAGTTCTCTTGCCCCGAGACGGGCGAGGGCCGAAAGCGCGACGGCGTCGACGCCGTAACTTGGCGGCGCTTTGATGATCCACCAGCCGATGCGTTCTTTTTCTGCTACCGAAATACGTTCAAGATGACCAAGCAGTCGCCAGAGCTGGTTGCGCTCATGCTGGCCAACTTCACGGTCACGCTTTTCGCGGCGTTTCGTCTGAAAAAGAACCGGTTCGAGCCTGTTTTTGAGTGCTTCCTGGCGCTCAAGCGACAAACCTGGCGCTATGCGTTTCCACATTATCCACCAGTCTGACCAGAATTCGGCGTTGCTGAAGTCATACTGGTCGTCGATCATTTTCCAGATGCGGTCGACCCGGTCAACGTCACCGGCGACCCCAAAACCCGGCCTGAGGCAGAACCCCAACAGTCTGAACCAGCTGATCAGCGAACTCTGGCTTTTTCTGAATTCTGCTTCGTGCTCGACGAACAGATCGAAGAGCTGACGCAGCATTTCCGCATCCCAGTTGGTGCGCGGCGAGCCAATGATGCCTTCGAGTTCTTTAAATACGGCATTGAACTCAATTTTACCGGCAAAAGCCTGGTTGAGCAGGTGATCGATTTTTTTCAGCTGCGTGCTGGTGAGCGGCACCCGCCGTTTTGCGGGGGCTTCGGCTGCACCTTTGCCGGCTTTTTCGCTCTCGCCGAGATCAAAGCGCAGTTCCTGTGAAAAACTGCCGGCGATTTCTTCGCAGAACATCTGCAGATAGCCGGTTTCACGCAGTCTGACCCTGATTTCGACCTGTTTTTCGCCTTTGCTGGTGCGGGCTTTGAGAATACAGGGCGGCAGCGGCAGATAGCGTTTTGAATTGAACTTGATGAGCCGGCCGCTTTCTTCAGCCTTTGGCGGCGCCGGAGTATAAAAGAGATAAAAGGCTGAGTCGCGACTGAGGTCGATACCGAGAGTTTTACCGGCCATGTGATAATCTTTTTCGGCTTCTGAGCCCTTTGGTAAAATGCACATCAGCTGTTCGGGCACGTGCCGCGAGTTTGTCGATGACTTTGCAGTACCGATGCCGAGATATACCGAAACCGGGTTGCCACTCTGAATGCGTTGCCCGAGGCCGAGAGTCACGAGGCCGTAATAGGCAGCACCGGCTGCAACCGCGAGTATCGGGTGTGGATTGTCGAGAGTCTTTGGTTCGGTGCCGCGCCATAGGGTAAGAACTTCGAACAGCCGGTTGCGCAGGCAGTCAGCCTTCATCGTGCCGCCGTTGAAAAGTATGGCATCCGGTCTGACGCCGTTTTCGCGCAGGAACGCAGCCAGATGACGTGTTACTGCCGCATCACGGGTGAATGGCAGGCCCGCTTCGGAAAGCCCGAGAGTGTTGTCTTCATCTGGCATTTCGTCAGCTTCGACGAGCGGAAAAAAGCCGTCAACAAGTGTTTTTTTGATTTCTTCGCTGTCGAGACCAATTTTAGCCGCACCCGCAAGGACTTTACTGCCAGAGCCGGCCAGACTGAAATTAACCGTGCCGGAAACCTCATCAGACAATACCTGTTCTTTTACTGTGTGGCTCTGAGTAAGCAGTGATAGCCACTGCTTGCCGGCCAGTTTGCGGCCACGGTGCTTGAACTCTGCTTCGACTTTGCGTGCCAATGCCAGATCGAGGTTGTCGCCGCCAATCAGCAGATGTGGGCCAACTGCCAGGCGTGAAAATTCGGGGTAGTCTTTGTCGGTCGACCAGTTGATTCTGATCAGGCTGAAGTCGGTGGTGCCACCGCCGATGTCGATGACGAGAATCGTATCGATACCTTTAAGCTCCGCAACCATGGTTTTCGGGTTGCGCTGCAGGTAATCGTAAAAGGCGGCCTGCGGCTCTTCGATCAGCGAAACGGCTTTGATGCCGGCCCGTTCAATGGCTTCGAGCGTCAGATTACGTGCCGACGGGTCAAATGAAGCCGGCACCGTTACGATGACCTTCTGGCGCAGAAAAGCGAAAGATTCGTTCTGAGCGCCGATGGTGGCATCCCAGAGATAGATCATGTATTTGAGATATTCTGTCGCGGCCTGCACCGGCGAAATTTTCTGTTCGGCGATTTCGCTCTGCCACGGCAGAATTGGCGCCTGTCGTTCGGCACGAGGGTGACACAGCCATGATTTGCTGCTGTGCACGAAGCGCCCCGGTATTTCGAAGCCGAGTTCTTTCGCATAGGCGCCGATGATAAAGCTTTCCTGGGTCATCCAGGCCGGGCGGTTTACCTCACGCCCCTCTTCACTTAGGTAGATAACCGAAGGCAGGGTTGGCAGATTTTCAACCATGCCGCCACTCACCAGCTGCGTGATTTCGAGATTGCGAACCCTGAGATTCTTGTCTTCGAGATCGACATAAGAAAGCGCGCACTGGGTGGTGCCGAGATCGATGCCGATGATAAAGCGAGAATCAGCTGCGTTGGCTCTGCTCATTATTTCATTGCGTCTCTGACGTTGAATTCAAGCTTCCAGCGGTGATCGCCGCGTTTTGCCAGGCAGTAAACCTCAAGGGTGCCGATTTCGGTGACGGCAACCTGCAGCCCGACGTCGACGAGATCGCCGGCTTTCATGCCTTCGTAAGCCGGCAGTTCGACCTGCAGGGAACTGGTGTCTTCAAAGGTTTCGTCAATTTCATCGACCATCTGCGCGAACTCGTCTTCGCGGCGACAATTCGACTTGAAGAACTTGAATTCGGCGGTTTTGCCGATCACCAGGCCAAAAGTGCGACCGGGAACATCGGAAACGGTTCCCTCTTCGGTGCCCTGTTTTGCGACGCAAAGAGCCTTGAGCGGTGGTTTGAAGCCCGGAACCGCCGGCAGCGAAGATTCGATGCCGAGATAATAGGCCTGCGAAACGCCGCCCCTGATTCTGATGCCTCGACCTTCACGGGCGATACCGTAATAGGCAGCGCCACGGGCAACGGCCTGCGATAATTCGATGCCTTCGAGAACTCTGATGCTTTCTTTTCCGGCGGTTTCGAGCCATTTGTTGATGACCTCGATCAGCCGGTTTCTGAAGATTTCAGAGCGGAAAACACCGCCGTTGAAAAGAATCGCTTTCGGAAAGCCATACTGCCGGTCAGCAGAATTCTGGCTGCGCAAGAATCTGGCCAGATGCCGGGTAATTGCGGGGTCGGCGGCATACATCAGGCTGATTTCTCTTACCCCGCCCGAGGTGTCTTCGACCGGGTCGTCGTTCATGTCGCAGACCGGGAAAAAGCCGTCAACAAGCGTCTGCTCGATATCACCACGTTCGATCGTTGTTTTCATCGAACCGCCGATTACGCTGCTGCCGCGGCCTGAGATAACTATCGGCACTGAGTCTTTCGACGGGTCAGACAGCAGAATCTCTTTGGCCTTGCGGCACTGGTGGCTGAGCTGAACCGTCTGCCACTGACTGATTTTTTTGCTGCTCTCTTCGAGTTTGCGGCGGGCAACGTAGGCGAGTGTGAGATCCATGTTGTCGCCGCCAAGCAGTATGTGATTACCGACCGCGACGCGTTCTAGCGACAGATCTCCGTCGGCTTCGCTGATTTCGATAAGGCTGAAGTCGCTGGTGCCACCACCAACGTCGACGACGAGAACCACGTCACCTTTTTTTACCTGCTGGCGCCAGGGTTTATCACTCTGAGAAATCCAGGAATAGAAAGCGGCCTGAGGTTCTTCGAGCAGAGTGATAGTTGGCAGACCGGCCATGCGAGCCGCTTCTACGATCATGTCGCGGGCGGCGGCATCGAATGATGCCGGAATCGTCACGACGACCTTCTGGTCTTCAAGCTTTTCTTTGGCGAATTCTTCAGCCCAGGCATGTCTGACATGGCGCAGAAAGATGGCCATGGCAGCGAGCGGCGAAATTTTTGCATTCTCTTCGGGTGAATTCCAGGGCAGAACTGGCTGGGTGCGGTCAATGCGGGGATTACACAGCCAGGATTTTGCTGATGAAATCAGGCGGTCAGGCACTTCGGCGCCGCGTTCGCGGGCGTAATCACCGACAATATACTGTGAATCGTCTTCCCAGGTGAGAACCGGCTTTTCTTTGAGTCTTTCGAAAATGAAAGAGGGCAGCACTTCAAGCTTTTCTATGGCGCCTTTGGCCAGTTCCTGAACGATCGGCAGCAGGGTGATCTGAGCCGGTTCTTCGCCATCGACAGCTGCAAGCGGGGCGTAGCTGAGAACTATATTGGTGGTTCCGAGGTCGATCCCGACGATGTACTTTGCTTTAGCCATTATTCTGTTCTCCTCAGCTGATTTCGATTTCGGCCGGGGCGATGACGTTGCCTTTCCAGCCGTCGACCAGTTCTGGCAGGTTACATTCTTTAAGGCGCCAGCCACGGTGTATCAGTTCGCCCTTGTATGGGCCGGTTGCGGGTACACGACCCGAAAGTTTAACGGCTTCGGGGTCAACTTCGTCGAGGGTGACGACACTACCTTCTTCTTCGTTGAGAACGCGCTCAAGTATCAGACGGTCTTCGAGCAGTCTGCGACAGCCTTCATGAATCGGCCGTATGGCACCACCAAGGGTTTCGTCATCGAGGTCCGAGATATCTTCGCTGAGCAGATCAATGAGGCGGCCTTCTTTCTGGAAAAGGTAAAGAATCTGGTAGGCTGCCGGCGGAATCGCTTCTCTGCCACCCTTGAGGTTGGCCTGGGCCGCTTTGAGATCGGCGGTGAGCGCTTCTATCTGTTTGCGGCATTCGGTAATTTCTTCGGTTTTTCTGGTCAGGTCGGTCTGGGCGTTTTTAAGCTGCGCCGAGGCCCGGTCGGCCTCTTTTTTGGCCGTTTTCATGTCGTTTTCGAAGCTTTCGATCTTGCTGACGAGAACCGCAGATTCGGCCTTCAGGCGTTTTGCCTCATCAATGGCTGCCTGCAGCTCGTTGCCGGCTTTCTGCAGATCTGTTTCAAGCTGCGTTTTGTTTGCTTCAGCGCTTTTCAGCCGTGCTTCGAGATCTTTGATGCTCTGATTGGCGGCTTCAAGTTCTTTGCTGTCGACAGATCCGGCAGTCAACGCTTCGAGTCTGTTTTTAAGACCGGAATTCTCTTCGGTCAGATCAGTGATCTGGCGTTTAAGAAGCACTCCGGCCGTTTCGCTTTCATTAATCCGGCTCTGCAGCTGTTTAATTTCTTCCAGCTGTTTTGGGTCAGGCTGAACAGTCGGCGGCGCCGCGACATTGTTTGCAATGGCCGGCTGGCGGCGCTCGAAAAGAACCGCGAGAGAGAGAATAAGAACCAGAAAAATAAAAACACCGAGACCGGCAAGGGCAGGCACCTGCATGGTTTCCGGAACCAGTGCCTTGAGATTGTCGATTGCCGGTTGCAGATCTTTGAAATTTGGCGAAGCTTCGCGCTGGTGCAGATAAACGGTGCCGCCGCTCAGGGCAAGCAGAGCTATCAGAGTCAGAAAAGCTGCAGCTTTCTTCATTCAGAACCTCACAACAAGTATTAAAAGTATAACTTCAAAGCCGAATTATACTAGATTTTTTGCCCTTCTGCCATTGCAATTAAAATTTGCGGGGGCTGTCAGGGTTCGTTGAAGAGGTCGGCAGGGCTTTTTCCGGCATTGTCGCGGGTTGTGTCGCTGGCATCGAGTTCGAGAAGGTAGATATAAACCTTGCGGTGTTTTGCGGCGGCAGCGTCGTGCAGCGGTGTTGAGCCACGAAAGTCGACGGCCTGAAGATTGGCGCCGGCGCCATACAGAACTTTGACCGCATCCAGATGCCCGCCGGCCGCCGCATAATGCATGGGAGTGCGCATGAATTCATTTGTGCAGTTAACATTGGCGCCAAGCTCGACAAGCAGTTTGACTATCTCGGGGTTTCCGGTGGCAGCGGCTGCGTGCAGGGGTGTTTCAGAAAGGCTTGTTTCGCGAAATTCGAGTTGTTTTGGGTCTTTGGCAAGAATTTCTCTTATGTCATCAGAAGCCCCATCTTTGACGGCCTTGAAAATGCTGGTTTCACGGCCACGCAGGTAAAATTTGCGCGGCGTAGCACCGAAACGGCCGGTGCGCTTCAAGAAGGTCAGGCGTTCTTTGTCACCCTGCAGTCTGGCATGAACCACTGCAGTGTGCCCGGCGTTGTTGGTGGCGTTGATGTCGGCGCCCATGCTTAGCAGCGATGAGCTGATGACCGGTTTGCAGAAAAAAAGAACCGTCGACCCGTCAGGAAGTCTGGCGTCGATTCTGGCGCCGGCATCGAGAAGTGAGCGCAGGGCAGCGAGATTTCCGGCTTTTGCCGCAAGATGCAGGGGTGTGTAATCGTCGAAATTGCGAATATTAACATCGCGAACCATACTGGCAATTTTTTTTACCAGAGCTTCGCGGCCATAGCCCGGCTTGAGGCTCAGTATATGTAGGATTGTATTGCCACGAAGGTCTTTGCGGTTATAGTCGGCGCCGGCCTGCAGAAGAGCTTCGATCATGTCTACCATGCCGTTTTCTGCTGCCAGCAGCAGTGGAGTTTTCCCTTCGCTGTTGACCGGATCGGGGTTGGCGGTTGCAGGCAAAATAAGCTGCAGCAGTCTGATATTTCTGCTGTTGACGGCATAGTGCAGGGCTGAATTGCTGCTGAGATCGCTTTGCCTGGTATCAGCTCCGACTTTGAGCAGCAGTTCGACAAGCTCATTGTTTCTGGCCGATAATGCCTGCAGCAGCGGGGTCTGGCCAGCGCCGTTGATTTCTTCGAGCAGAGCCTTATCGGCTGCAAGCCTGGTTGCCTTTTCGGTATTCGCTTCGGCTACGGCCATGTGCAGGGCGTTGCCTTGCGGTAGAGGTGCTGGCTTTGAATTTTTTGCCGCAACCAGTTTCAGGCAATGGTTGATGAGCATCGGAAACCAGCCGTGTCTGAGGTCGTTGTTGTTCTGCATCTGTTCAAGCCAGGTCTGGGCTTCGGCAAATCTGGCGAGCTGGCGCAGGATTTCGGCTTTTCTGATCGAGATCTCAAAAAGTTTCTCTTTTTCAGGCTTTTCAGAAGTCAGAGCATTTTCAAAAAATTTCAGACTGTTTGTGAAAGCGGTTTTCTGCTGTTCAGAGTTTCCTTCTGCGACCCAGGCAGCCTGCAGCCAGGCCTGGGCGATGGCACTGTCATCGCGCTCAAGTTTCTGCAGCAGAGTGGCATATCTGATTGCCGGGTCAGCATCCTTTACAGCCTGAAATTCTCCAGACCAGACGAATTGCTTGAGAGTGGCCGTTTCTGAAGTGCTCGGATGAAGCTCGCCAAAGACACCGCGACAGAGCGGGCATTCAGTTAAGGGCCCAACCCGGCCATCGACAGGGCGCCCGTCGATACAGAGCCCCGTTGAGGCACTGGCAGTAAGAAAAGCGGTAAATTCAATGCGGCAGACCGGGCACATCACCTGCTGCTGCAGCGAATCTGCCTGCAGCATAGCGATACTGGCAAACAGAAAAAGGCTTGATATAAAGGCGAAAAATAGTTTGTTCATATATTTAATAATACAAGATTCCCGCTTGCGCGGGAATGACACAAAACTGTCCGGTGCGGGGATGACGGCCCTTCGACCGGCCAGGGGCCGGCTCAGGGAACGGATAAGGCAATTTAATGAAGACTCTTTTACGACCAGAGACCTGCCAAAGAGAATGTGAATGATTGCTTTAATCTTATGCCTGCGTTTATGCCCGGAACGGGTAAAAGCGCGCATCTATTCAGAAGGCTGAATAGATGCGGCAGCAGCAAGCGCCGGACAACAATCTTTCAACGGATCAGAGGGCTTCGGTTCCGTGGTTGAGAAGTTTCAGGTCTTCCTCGGCGAGGGCCTGATAGACTTTTACCTGTTCATCGAACTGGGCCTGAGTGACGTGACCGCAGGTGGTGACTGCCTTTTCGAGGCGGGCGGGCAGATAGAGGTCTGAGAATTTGAAGCCGAAGTTCATTTTCTGCCGTATTTTGAGGGCATGAATCATGCGGGCGGCCTTATTTATGGCGGCCTCGTCGAAATGCTCCATGCCCAGCAGTTTCAGGCCTTCGCTGACAACCGCCGGCGTATAGATGTTGCGGGCAAAAAGACAGATGACCAGAGAGTTCAAAGCCATGCGCCAGACCGCTTCCTTATACATTTCTTTTGTCCAGTCGGTGTCGGTTTTGCTGCTGTTGATCTTTTTCTGGTCGATCGAGTAGCCGGCGCTGTCCAGGTGTGAATGGCGAACGCCGGTGCCATAGCCGAGAAACGAATGCAGGCCGGTCATGTAGCCGGGTGCCTCATTTTTGCCGAATGCGATCGCAAAATCTTTGCCGCCGTATTTTTCGGCGCAGAAAACCGAGCCCTTTTCGAGGTCGGTGTAGAACTCGTTGTGGCGATGACTGATGCGCTCGAGAATTTTCTTGTAAGTGGCGGCGTCACCAAAGTTGAGAACAATACCGTCGGTGTGGGTCGTGTTGATGAGCCCTTTTTGAAATGCTTCGACTGCCCAGGCGAGAATGACGCCCATGCTGATGGCATCCCAACCCTGTTTTTCGACATAATAGAGCAGTCGCAATACATCTTCGCTGTCGCCGATCGACAGATTTGAGCCCCAGGCAAAGATCAGTTCGTGGTCATAAGAGACTTTGAATGTTTTATACATGTGCTCGGCTTCATTGAAGCTTTCGCGCAGGGTAGCCATATGAATGCAGCCGCACTGGCAGTGGGCGCAGGCGATTTGTTGCGAGAGGTGGCGTTCGGCGAAAGTTTCGCCACTGATGCCTTCGGCATTTTCGAAGTAACCCTGTGAAAAATTGCGGGTTGGCAGGCCGTTGATCTTGCTGAGCGGGATAACATTAATCGGGGTGCCGAGGTCGTGGTATTTCTTCATCTGGTCAGATTCGACGACCGCTTTGTAGAGCTTTGTATAGTAGGCGTTGAAAGCACCGATGCTGTCGATTTTCCAGTAGTTGCCGCCACTTATGACGATGGCTTTGACGTTCTTGCTGCCAAGAACGCCACCAAGACCGAGCCGGCCAAAGTGTCGCGAAGAATCGACAGTTGCGGCGGCTATGGGCGAGAGTCGTTCGCCGGCCGGGCCGATTCTGACGATCGAGCGTTTGAAATCTGATTTGTAATGGTCGCGCAGCACCCTTTCGACCGCGAGAGCCGACATGCCTTTCAGTGAACTGGCTGAGTTGATGCGAACATTATCGCCTTCGATTTCGAGGGTGCAGGTAAAGGCGGCTTTGCCGCGAATTCTGATGACATGGTAACCGGCACCGTACATGGCCATGGCCAGGCGTCCGCCAGCGTGCGATTCACCCATATTGCCATTGAGCGGTGATTTGAACATCGCCACGGTTTTGGTGGCAACCGGAAAAACTGAGCTGAATGGCCCGGTTGCGAAAATAACCGGGGCTGAGGGGTCGTAGGGGTCGGTTGCCGGATTGAACTGGTCGAGCAGTGCGGTTGCAACCCCGGTGCCGCCGATATAGCGGTTGAACAGATCAGAAACGTCTTTTTTTTCGCTTTTGCCGGTGGTCAGGTCGATGTCGAGCATGTAGTAGCTTCTCATGGTTCAACCTTTCTGCTGCGGTCGATTTCGACCATATCGATTACGCCGTTCGGGCAGTATTTAACGCAGACGCCGCACTGGTGGCAGACGATCGGCATGCGGGTTTCCTGATCCCACTGCAGGGCATTCGAAATGCAGGCTTCGACACAGAGATGGCAGCTGGTGCATTTGCTGGGGTCAAGCTTAACACCACCGCCATCGCGGGGTGTAAGGGCCTGGGTCGGGCAGACTCTGGCACAGTCTGGTTCAAGGCAGCCGTAACATGGCCTGATTGAAAAGGCACCTTCGGCGCCGGCATAATTTTTTATGCGCAGCGCCGCCTTTTCGACGGTCAGGGCTTTGAACCAGGTGCGGCTGCAGGCATACATGCAGCTGTAGCAGCCGATACACTGTTCACGGGCAACGACTCGCAGCAGTTTGCTCATTTATCGGTCTCCGTTGTCTTCGTAAAGATCTTCGCGCAATTCTGGCAAGACGCCCTGTTCCTGCCATAGTCTGGTCAGGGGTGTCGACATTGGCACCAGAATTTCACGGTAGATCTGTAATGCCCTTTCGGGCGAGAATACGTAGCGATAAAACCAGAATTCAAACGGGAAAAAGTGAATCTGGCCCTTGCCGGGCCATGGTTCATAGCTTTCAGAATTTTCGAGCACGCGGCTCTGCAGGTCGGCCAGAAAGCTTTCGGTGACCGTACGCGCCGGAAAAATCAGATCGTTGACCTGGTCACATTCACGGGTGCCGTCTTCTTTGAGGAGACCGAAAATACGACAGGCGAAGGGCCTAACCGGGTGAACCAGGCAGACTTTCGTCGTGTCGTCGCGGAAAATGCAGCGCAGGCGCTTCTCACCAGCGGCTTCAGCCTGTCTGAGATCGAAGCGCAGGGCCGATTTAACCAACCTTCTCACCCTTTCCGGCTGCCAGTGCGCCAGAACTTCTCTGATGATGCGGTGGTATTCGAGTGAAAAAATAGAAACAGAATTACAGCAGCGCCCACAGTTGCCACAACTGGTACGCGGCAGCTGCTCATGCAGCCGGTCGAGCATTTCCATGCCGAAAGCGCCGTGTTCGGCCGAGGCACTCAGTGCCTTCTGCAGATAAGCGTCAAAATTTCTGGCTGCCGCAGCTTTTAGTTTCTGCAGCAGTTCAGTGTTGAGCTGCATGGTTTGCTTCCCTGTTTTAATTAAATACCGTGACTCTGCAGATTCTGTTCAGTTTTTGTCAGGGACTCAGCCCTGATTTTTGGCGAGACTGACAGTAAGCTTGCGACCTTCCATCTCCTGGTCGTTCATACCGTTGACGGCGGCCTGAGCGCTGCCTTCTTCGGCGAATTCAACGAACCCGTAACCGCGTGAGCGGCCTGAGTTCTTGTCGAGAATAACCTTGGCACTAACGACCTTGCCATATTTGGCGAATTCTTCTTCGAGTTTGCGGTTATCAACGCTGAAAGGAAGGTTACCAACAAAGATTTTTGCAGACATTAAACAAGTTCCTCCAAAAACATCTCCGAGCCTTTTCACATTTACCTGTGAAGTTCAGGCTCTTTATTCATTCTCTCGCAGACATTTTCAAAAAGCAAGTACCTGCGAATAAAAAAAATGTTGTACCGATTCCGGTACATAAAAACGACAGGTTTGCAGAATTGCTGCTGCCTCTGAGAGTTCTTGACTATCAACAGTTGCTATGCTAACATCAGTCAGTACGACTGAGCCGGGGTTATGTTCCGGGGCAGAAACGCCCGGAAGAGGCTCAAGCTCATTCTTTAAGGTTTTGCCGGCATATGAAAGCAAAAATAATCGGTTCGAGCGACGCGATCAAAGATGTTCTTGATCTGGTGTCGAAAGTGGCTGGAAACGATGTTACGGTTTTGATTACCGGCGAAAGCGGCACTGGTAAAGAAATGGTTGCCGAAACCATTCTGCAGCAGAGCCCGCGCAAGGTAAAGCCGTTTCTGAAAATGAACTGTGCGGCGATACCTTCAGAGCTCCTTGAAAGTCAAATGTTTGGGCATGAACGTGGGGCCTTCACCGGCGCAGTAAGCCGCCAGGAAGGCTGTTTCGAACGCGCCGACGGCGGGTCGCTGTTTCTCGATGAAATTGGTGACATGTCGATGATGACGCAGACGAAACTCCTCAGAGTCCTCCAGGAACAGGAATTTGAACGGATCGGCGGGAACAACACCATCAAGGTCGATGTGCGAATTCTCGCCGCCACCAACAAAAACCTGCTTGAAGAGATCAAGAGGGGCCGCTTTCGTGAAGACCTCTACTACCGCCTCAATGTGGTCGAGATTCATATTCCGCCGCTGCGTGAGCGCATGGAAGACGTGGCTGAGATTGTCGAGGCTTTTGTTGCCGAGTTTGCTCTCAAATACAACAAGCCCGATCTCAAAGTCAGTCGTCAGGCGCTGCAGACGCTGTTGAACTATGCATGGCCGGGTAACGTCAGAGAATTGCGCAACGTTATCGAGCGGGCTGTGGTTCTTTCGAAGTCTTCGGCGATCGAGTCCGAAGATTTTCCTGAAAAGATCAGGCAGCCTTCGGCAGCCGGCAGCGAGAATCTCGAAGAAGATCGCATCTATACGCTTGCTGAGATGGAACGCATGTATGTCAGGAAGGTTCTCGAGTATGCCGGTGGCAACAAGCTCAAAGCTGCCCGTCTTCTGAATATCGATCCGAAGACACTCAGAACCAAACTTGGCTGAACTGAAGCAGAGGAAAAAATGGACGAAATTATACTGATAAACAAAATGGAAAGCGTCGTCAGACATGTGACGAAGCAGATGCTGGGCAAAAGCGGCGAGACCGCCTGCGACTGCCCGCGCTGCACGCTCGATATTCTGGCGCTGGCTCTCAATTCGCTTCCGCCCAAATATGTCGTAACCAACATTGGTAATGCCGTTACCAACGTTGATCTTGAATCTTCTCAGTGGCAGGCCAATGTCACCATGGCAGTGTGCAAGGCCATTGAGGTTGTGCGCAGCAGACCCCGGCACAGTTGATTGTGCCATACTTCCCCGTGGAGGATGAAATGACCGAACAGAATGAAAAGGTTAAACTGAGCTTCGAAAGAAAAGATGCTACCAAGGGTTATGTAGTTCTGTCGCTGATTGGTGATCTCGACATGTGGACACTGCCGGTAGCCAAAGAACAGATTCAGAAGCTGGTTGACGAAAACAAGGTAAAAGTGGTTCTCGACCTCGAAAGAACCAATTACATAGATTCTTCAGGGCTTGGCTTTTTTATCGGCACGCTCAAGAAACTGCGCGATGCCGGCGGCGAGCTGGTTCTGATCAGTCTGAATTCTTATATCTATGGTATTTTCCAGCTTATTCAGCTGCAGCATATCATCAAAACCTATGACAGCCTTGAAGAAGCTTCGAAAGAATTTTAACAGGAGACCCCGGAAATGAAACAGAACGTCCACCCCAAAACCAACCTGATCAACGTTACCTGCGCCTGCGGCAACTCTTTTGCCACCCTGTCAACCTCAGCTGAACTGAAGGTTGAAGTCTGCTCCGGCTGCCACCCCTTCTTCACTGGCACTCAGCGCTTCGTCGACACCGCCGGCCGCGTTGAAAGATTCAAGGCTAAGCTTGAAACCCAGAAAAAAGTCGCTGAAGCTGAAGCCGCCAAGAAGACCAAAAAAGCTGCCAAAGCTGAAAAAACTGAAGCTAAAGCTGAATAAGCTTATTGAATCAGTAGTATGAAAATCTGCTGCCCGAACCCGGATGAGTCGGGCAGCAGATTTTTGCTCGACCGCGAGAACCTTGTAAATAAAGGATAAAGGCTTTGACACTGCTGCTGCTTCGCCACACTCCCGATCCTGACCGTCTGGTTGCTCTTGCGGCGCGCCGCTGTTATTCAGCCCGGGCTGCCGATGATATCGAAGAGCACCTGACCGGCGACGAAATCGAGCGCCTGCTCGGGTTTCTCAGGCAGCGCAATCACCTTTCCCCGTTCGAGCATGCCGACTTTACCTTCAGTGCCGACGGCATTTCGCGCGCCCTGTCGCATCAGCTGGTGCGGCATCGCATTGCTTCCTACTCCCAGGAAAGCCAGCGCTACGTCAATTACATGAAGGTGCCGACGCTTCCGTATATCGTGCCGCCTTCGGTGGCGAAGAACGAAGAGGCGCAGAAGATTTTCGATCAGGCCATGCATCACACGCTCGAAGCCTATCGCGCTATGGTCAACGCTGGTGTTGCCCCCGAAGACGCGCGCTATATTTTTCCCAACGCTATCGAGACGAAACTCGTTTTTACGATGAACGCCCGCAGTCTTTTCAATTTTTTTGAGCAGCGCTGCTGTATCAAAGCCCAATGGGAAATAAGGCAGCTGGCGTTTGACATGCTCAAGGCCGTGCGCCAGGTGGCGCCGCAGATTTTTAAAAATGCCGGGGCGCCGTGCCAGTTTGCTACCATGCCTTACTGCCGCGAGAATGACGCCCAATGCCCGCAATACAAATCCATGCAGAAGAGGATGAACAGAAATGACCAGCAGAACTCTGGAGGAACTGAGAAAGAATCTTGACCGGATCGATCAGGGGCTTATCGAGCTGATAAGACAGCGCATCGATCTCGCCCGCGAGATTGGCGGGGTAAAGCGTGCTTCTGGATTTGAGGCCTGTTTTGCGCCCATCCGTGAAGCTGATGTATTCAAAAATCTCGATCGCTACAATCTTGCTGGCCTTAACCGGCAGAGTCTCGAAAACATTTTTGTCGAAGTTGTCTCAACCTGCCGCGCCGCCCAGGAACAGGGCCGTATCGCCGTTCTCGGTGAAAGGAACGGCTGGTTTTATGACGCGGCCCTGTCGCGTTTCGGGCAGAGTGCCGACGTCGTTGCCGTCGACAATTTTGACGATTTCTGTGTTGAGCTGGGCAAGAGCCCGAAAAATCTGGGTTTTGCTTCTTTTACGCCCGAGCATTCACCCGATCGCCTGGCGCTGGTTGAAACGATGCTTTCGGGCAAGCTTGGCATTGTCGAAGAATACAATTTTACACCTGAGTTCAGCCTGGTCAGCAACAGCGCCAGAGACCTGTCTGAAGCCAACGAAATCTGTGTGACCAGCGAAACTCTGCGGTTGATGCGACAATTTTTCATCACCCTGTCGTTCGACCTCAAGATCAAGATCTGCCGCAGCATGTCAGAAGTCTGCGAAAACCTTGAAAGCGTCAACCCGGTTGCCGCAATATTGCCTTCGAAGCTGGTAGACACCTATCAGAATCTGGTGGTTATCAAGACCGGTCTCAAATCTGAGCAGATGCCGCGGGTTAAGTTTTTGACTCTCTCGTCTGGAGCTGGCAATGAGTATCGCCCCGGTATCAAAACGGCGATAATGTGCCCGTTGAATCGTGGCAGCGAGCATATCTACGACATCGTTGCCTTCATGCGCGATCACCGCCTTGAAATTACCGACATTCACAATCTCAATTTTGTCGACAAACCCTGGGATACGATCGTGATAATCGAGCTGATTCTGCCCGAAGACAAGGCGAAATTCGATGCGTTGATGGCAGAATTCCAGCAGCGTGGCCTGCTCGCCAGAAACTGCGGTTTTTTCCCGGTTTTCAAGTAGTTGGTTAATTCGAACTTCTGCGCTATAATCAGGGCCTGAATTACCTTAAAGGGCAGAAGCAATGAAAGTTGTCATTTCGGGCGGCACTGAAATCGGGCTGCTTTTTGCAAAAACACTGGCGTCTGATCACGATGTGCACGTGATCGAATCGCTGCCACATGCGTTAGAGCAGCTTGAACAGCTCGATCTGCAGGTGATAGTCGGCAACCCGACCAGTCTGGCGGTTCTGCAGGAAGCGCGGGTGCCCGAGGCCGACGCTTTTATCGGCTGTGCCCATTCAGACGAGGTTAATGTTATCTCATGTCTTGCAGCTAAACAGCTGGGCAAGGCCGAAACCTTCTGCTTCGTCAACAAGGCGCATTATTTCGAAACCTTTGCCGGTGAGCTGGGCGAGCACCTGGCAATCGACCGCCTGATCTGGCCTGAAATGCTCCTCGGAGAATATATCGCCCAGATTCTTGCGGTTCCGGGAGCCATTGACGTCAAGGTTTTCGAACACGAAGACCTCAAACTGCTGGAATTTCGCCTGAAAACCGGTGACAGCGCCATTGGCAAAAAGCTCAAAGATCTTGGCATTCCACGCGGAGCTCTGGCTGTCGCGCTTTTTCGTGACGACCAGGTTATTATCCCCGGTGGTATGACCACCCTCTATCGCAATGACAAGATTATCTTCATGGGCCATGAAGCAAGCATGCGCAAAATTGAAAACCGATTCAACCCGTCGCATGCGAAGTCTTTAAATGTTGTAATCGTTGGTGGCGGCAATGTTGGCTACATTCTTGCAAAAACACTTGAAGTCTACCCGAATTTCCGCATCAGAATCATTGAAAAGTCGCTGCCGCAGTGTCAGCTCCTGACTGAGCGACTTTCAGACCGGGTGATGGTTATGCATGCCGACGGCACCGACGTTGCATTTCTGCGTTCACAACAGGTTGAAAACTGCGATTGTCTGGTTGCAGTCACTGGTAGCGATGAAAGAAACTTTTTTGTATCGATGCACGCCAAGATGCTGAATGTAAAAAAAGTTATCACCAGATCGCATTCAATCGAGAATATCGAATTTTTTGAGAAGCTTGGCATCGATGTTGCCCTAAGCTCACAATTCAACGCGGTGCAGAGCGTCAGTCGGCATATTTCTGATGACGGCATCGATGTCTTCACCATTTTTGAAAAGGGTAAGGCTGAGATCCGCGAGATAGTCGTTCCGGCTGACTTTCCACCCAGCCGCCTGATGGATCTTAAGCTTCCCGAGGGTGTTATCATCGCGGCCATCAGGCGAGGCGGGCATACACTCGTTCCAGGTGGTGAAGACAAGATCAAGGGTAAAGATCACCTGCGGGTTTTTTGCGCCAAAGATCAGGGCGAAACCCTGTCAGATTACCTGCTGAATATTGTCAGAGAGGCGGCCGCAGCCGAAGAAGCCGAAAATGGCGGTTAAACAATGATTCGCTACCGTATCGTCGTTTCGGTAATCGGCCTGATCGTTCAAGGGTTTTCGGCGGTTATGATTGTTCCGCTTCTCGTGGCGATCATGGTTGGCCAGAACGACTCGGCTTTTGCCATTCTTCTCTGCATGCTTTCGGGTCTGCTTGCCGGCCGAATTGCCTGGTGTGCCAACAGTGAACAGAACTTCGATGACCTCAACCGTATCGAAGGCATGGCGGCGGTCGGTTTCAGCTGGCTGGCCGTTGCGCTGACCGGCGCCATTCCATACATGTGTTTCGGACTTGGTTTTTTTGACAGCCTGTTTGAGTCGATGAGCGGTTTCACGACTACCGGCGCCACGATTCTATATGATTTTTCGATTCTCAACAGCTCAATGTTTTTTTACCGCGGCTACACGCAGTTTCTTGGGGGTATGGGCATTCTCGTGCTTTTTGTCGCGGTTCTCCCGCATCTGGCAGTTTCGGGGCGCCAGTTGTTTTTTGCCGAAACCTCTTCGGCGAGCAAAGAAAAGCTGACCCCAAGAATCAGCGATACGGCCCGGCATCTCTGGGGCTGGTATTTCTTTCTCACGGTTTTACAGGCCCTGATTCTTTACTTTCTCGGCATGCCGCTTATCGACTCGTTTGCCAATTCCTTTGCAACAATGGCGGCCGGGGGGTTTTCACCGAATCCGCAGAGTATCATGGGCTACCAGAGCACCCACATGGAATGGGTAATCATTTTCTTCATGTTTCTTGCGGGTGCCAACTTCACTCTGCAGGTTAAAGCGATCAGGGGAAATTTCGCCTCGTTTCTGCGCAACCCTGAGCTGCGTCTCTACGCCATCATTATCGCAGTTTCTACGGCTGTTCTCGCTTTCATACTTGCACAAAATGGTTCGGGTGGCGAAACTATTATCGATACTGTCAGAATCGCTCTTTTTCAGAATATCAGCATTTTAACCACCACCGGCTCGGCAACGGTTGATTTTGAATTCTGGTCAGACAGCGCCAAGGTCGTTCTTGTCGTGCTGATGTTTATCGGGGGCTGTTCAGGCTCCGCTGGCGGCGGCATGAAGGTGGTGCGCATTCTTCTGATGCTGCGCTATCTCGGAAAAGTCCTTTTGAAAACCGTTTATCCATCGGTTGTGGTTACCGTCAAACTTGAAAAGAGAATCTTCAAAGAAGCCGAAATTCAACCGGTGTTTTCATTTATAGTTCTTTACATGTTGTTTTTTGCAATCGGCGGCACCCTGGCCACTTTGCTCGAGAGCGATCTGATCGTCGGCTATACCGGGGCAATCGTGACTCTTGGCAATATTGGCCCGGGTTTTGGCAAAATCGGCCCGATGGGCAGTTTTTACGAGCTTCACTGGCTTACCAAAGCTATATACACTTTTCTGATGTGGGCCGGGCGCCTCGAAATCATGGCATTGGCCGTCTTTTTGCGGCCCGAAACCTGGCGCGATTCTAAGTGGTGAGTTCTATCCGGGTTTAAATCGTTGAGTTTGAGCGGCTGCCGTCAGCTTTTTTCGATCCAGCCGCCACCGAGCAGCTGGCCGTTTTTATAGATTGCCAGTCGCTGCCCCGGGGTCACTGAAGCCAGTGGCTTCGCCAGCTCGACCACGGCGGTATCGCCCTTGCGAATAACTGTTGCGGCCTGCAATGGCTGGCGATAGCGCGTCATGATTTCGCATTCGAGGCTGTCGTGTTCAAAATCGAGCCAGTTCATGTCACTGGCGGTGAACTTGTCGGTCAACAGCAGATTGTGGTCAGTGCTGACTTTCACCCGGGCGCTCTTTGCATCGATATCGACAACGTAGGCCGGTCTGCCGAGGGCAACGCCCAGCCCCTTGCGCTGACCGATGGTAAAAAACTGAACCCCTTCGTGACGACCGATGACCCGGCCGTTTTCGTCGACAATGTCACCCGGGCGGGGTTGCTCATTGAAATAACGCGACAGCGTCAGCGCAAAAGTTTCACCCTTGTAGCCGAAACAGGCATCCTGGCTCTCTTTTTTGGCGGCATTCGGCAGGCCGAGCCGGGCAGCCATGGCCCGCACTTCCGGCTTGGTCATTTCGCCGAGCGGCATGTAGCAGTGGTTGAGCTGATCCTGGGTCAGGGCCGAAAGAAAATAAGTCTGGTCTTTTTCGGTGTCAGAACCCTTGAATAATCTTGCCTTGCCGGGAATTTCGCGGTCGATCACCGCGTAGTGCCCGGTAATGATGCCTTCAGCGCCGAGTTCAGCGGCAAAGCGGCTCAAAACCGCGCCAAATTTGAGAAAATGATTGCATAGAACACATGGATTCGGAGTTCTGCCGCTTTTATATTCGTTCCAGGCGTATTTGAGAATCTGTTCGGCGAATTCTTCTCTGACGGCCACGAAACGATGCGGAATTCCGAGCTTTTCAGCGACCATGCGCGCCTGAATATTGTCGTCGAGACCGCAGCAGGATTTCGTCTTTTCTTTGCTGTCGTCGCAGGTCTTCATTTTAAGGGTGACGCCAATGACCTTGTAACCGCGCTCGAGAAAAAGGGCCGCGGCCACCGAAGAATCGACGCCACCGCTCATGGCGGCAATGAGAGTTTTACCGGTTTCTGACATTTATATGGCTTTCGGGTTATAAGTGCCGGATGACTTCGGCATGCCGCCGGCGTTATCGACAGCGTGCGGCACATAGTCCAGCTGAATCTGGTGCCAGAGCCCGGCGGTTTCGGCATTGACGTTGCTGCCGGTCAGAAAGAGAAGAGAAAGCAGCAGCCCGATGGCGATGGCGAATTTCTGCATCTGTTTCTCCGCGAAGTTGATTTGTTGCAATAATAACACCTGACCCTTGAATGAGCAATCACCGCAGGACAAACTCATTAAATCCATAGATTCCGGGTCTGCGCCCGGAATGACGGAACCGGATTACGTCCTGTGCTTATGCCTGGAACGGGGCAGGCGGGAACTCAGTATAGTTGCGAATTTAAGCTGTTTGAATGTGTTTGCCCCGCTGTTCTTGCCGGCAGACTCTGTGAGTGTTACACTGCCGGGCAGGGAAGTGCACAGGAGGCGAAACTTGAGGCGTCTTTGGCTAGTGATTTTTTTGCTTGCGGCGGCCGGGGTGAGGGCTGACGACTGGCAGACCCGTGTTGATCTGTTACTGCAGCGGGGCTTTAACTCGCTTGCCGAAGTTGACGCCAGAGATGATCGACCGGCGCTGGCAGAAGTTGAAGATGCTGCGGCAAAGGCGCCTGACTGGCGGGCATTGCGTGATTTCATCATCGGCCGGCCGCTGCGGCGTAGAAAGCTGTTAAATCAGCAGCTTACCGGTTTAAAAAATCACCTTGCAGATACAAAAACAGAAACATCGAATGATGAAGTTCTATTGCTGAACCATATCATGGGAGCCGATGGGGTTCGACGGCCATGGGGTCTTTATCTGCCGCCGCAGGTAACTTCTTTTCGCCCATTACCAATGCTGGTTGCATTGCATGGGGGTGTCTCACGTCAAAGTATTTACGAAAATCCGGTCGAAGTGATCAAAGAATCACCATGGTTCGCTCTGGCACGTGCGCATGGCTGGGTGCTGCTTTTTCCGTTCGGTCATCAGGGTGCCACCTGGTGGGACAACACCGGCATGGCCGGTATCAAACACCTGATAAGAACGGTAAAACACCATGTAAATATCGACGACAACCGGGTATTTCTTGGCGGTTTTTCTGATGGCGCGTCAGGCAGCTTTCTGCATGCAATGCTGACCCCGGATGATTTTGCAGCAATTGTCGCTCTTAATGGTCACATGGGGGTTGGCAGCCTCGACGGCAAACTGCCATTATATGCACCAAATCTGGCAATGACGCCGGTTTATGCGGTGACCACCGATAATGACGAGTATTACCCGACCAGGCAGATGGCGCCGGTTATTGCAATGGCCAGCCGTGCCGGTGCCGATATTTTCTACCGCCAGTTACAGGGCGGCCATGACTTTGCCTACCACGCCAGCGAAATGCCACTGGTCGGGCAGTATCTGCGCCGGCGGCAGCGCAATTCTCTGCCTGACAAAATTTTCTGGGAAACCGGTGACGCGGCCTTTGGTGCCTGTCGCTGGCTGCAGATTGCCGAAATCGGCCCATGGTCGGCCGCCGACTGGCATGTCGACCACAACTGCATTTTGACCGATGAGACGATTAACTGGGGTTTCGCCGGCATTCGCGGTAAAGAAGGCATAACGATCAGCCGTATCGACCGCGGCGGTTATGCCGAGGCGGTGGGCCTGCGCTGCGGCGATGTGTTACGCCGCGCCGGTGGTTGCGAAATCAGTGATTCGTTCAGTCTCAAGGCGGCAAAAGAGACCGCCAGGTGTGGCGAGCCATTCGAGTTTGTCGTCAGCCGCTCCGGAAAAAGAGTGCGCCTGCCCGGCATTCTGCCACAGCCCGAAGGCTGGTTTCTTTTCCGGCGTGATGTGCCTTCGGCCGCAATCAGAGCCGAAAAAAAAGGCAATGAGGTCGTGATTACCGGTTCAAGGGTGGCAAAACTTGTTCTGGCCGTGACACCCGGGCATTTTGACCTGGCACGGCCGGTCAGGGTTATTTTCAACGGCAGAGTCATACACGATGAACCGGTTAAGCCAGACCCCGCGGTCATTTTGTCTGAATATGCCGCCAATCGTGATCGAAAGGCACTGCCGGTCGCCCGGCTGGTTTTCAATTTTGCCGACCGTTAAAGGTTTAATTCTGCCAGAAAGGCATTTATGAGAATAACCAGGGCTATGTTGCAGGCTGCCGCATGAAAAATCCGCTGCCTGATTCCGCTGATGTCTGGGGCCTTGACGCGTTTTGCAGGCTGCCCCGGGCAAAATCGTTTGTGCTGGTTTATCTTTTTCTGGCGTTAACAATGGTGCTGGCAATCGTTCCATTGTTTCGAAAGATCAGCGATTTCACTATGACGCTTCTGGCATCCGCACCATGTATTCTTGCCATTTTCTTTCTCCAGCTCGAAGGAAGTGATCTTAAAAACTGGTTTCAAAGAACTTTTTCATGGCCGGCCGGCAAAACCGCCTTTTTTGCCGGCTTTGCGGTTGTGGTTTTGCCAATTCTTGCTGCTGCAGCTTTTCACTGGTATGTGACCGGATTTTTTCCGAGGTTGACTGCTCTCCCGTTTTCGGGGCACATTTTCGGGTTGTTCTTATATTATCTGGTGAATGCCTTTGTCGAAGATATCGCCTGGCGCGCATATCTGCTGCCACGGGCACTGAAGCTTTACCCCGGCGTTAAAACTTTGCTTATGCTGGCAGTGTTCTGGGCTTTCTGGCATTTCCCATTCCATATTGTTCTTGGTCTTATGGTGCCGGAAGATATTCCACAACAGCTTATTGTCTACCCGGCGATGTTTTTCTCTTTTCTGCTGGTTTACTCATTATCTGAAGGAAGCCTCTGGCCATTGACTCTTGCCCATGCCCTGCACAATACTTTCTGCACTGTTTTTAACCGTCACTTTGCTGACATCGCAAGAGTTTCTGACGGTTGGATATTTCATGATGCAAGATTTGTACTGATCGTATCTTTGTCATTTGCAGCAATGCTGTTTCGCAGAGGCGGTAGTCATTTTTTCTCAGAATGAATCAGGGTTTGGGGTGGTTTTTGAAGAAATCCCAGATGATGTCGTTGGCTTTGAATTGCTGTGGTGGTTTGTCTGAGCCTTTGCGCGGGGTTCTTGTCGAGCCAGGCCAGGCATGGCCTAAGTTGTGAACCACATAGGCGGTGACTTCGCTGCCGTCGCGGCCGTTGGCGTGGTGATGCACGGTGCTCAGCAGGCTTTGATCAAAAGTGGTGCTGGCAGTTTTATCGCAACCGTTGGCCTGCACCCAGAAGTCGATGGTGGCTGAAGCCGACAGCAATTCGCGGGCTTCCGTGACTGACTTTTTCTGCGTGCCGCCTCCGATAAGTACATGTTCATCGACAAGGCCCTGAATGATGCACACCGATACCGGAGTTTGCGGCACCGGCGGCAGATGCATGTCTTTTTCGTGCTGTTCTTTGCCGCCGACCGTGCCGACCACCGGGGCAATCGCAGCAAAGCGGTTTTCGGGCTGTGCCGCCAGCCAATGGCAGAACATGGCGCCGTTTGACAAGCCGGTTGCGTAAATGCGCTTTGCGTCGATCGGAAATTCTTTGCTCAACTTATCGAGCAGGGCGGCAATGAAGCCGGTGTCGTTAATCTTGTTTTTCTGGGCGTAGCCGAACCCGAAGCTGACATTCCAGGTGAGCAGAATATTTTCGGTTTCGCCGGTACCGTCGGGTGCTACGAGCATAAAACCGGCTTCTTCGGCTTTCGCTTCGAGCTCGTAATAGTACAGGGCGCCTCTGCCGCCGCCGGCGCCGCCATGAAAAAGAAAGACCACCGAAATCGGGTCTTTTTTGTTCCAGGTGGTGGGCAGGTAAAGGTAGTAAGTGCGGGTGCGGCCTTCAAACTCAAAATTGTGACGGGTAGAACTGACCGGTTGTTGCAGAGCCTTCGCGTCGATGCGCTTTCTCAGGGTGTCTTTGATGAATTCACGCAGTTTTCCTGCATTAACTGCATTAAGCGGGCTGAATAGCGCAAAAATCACCAGAACAGCTGAATAAAACCAGGCTTTTCTCAATCTCATATCGCTCTCCTGCCAAAAACTGTTTTCAGCCCGAGTATAGCATGCATGGATTCGATAAAGGTGTTTTGCTGAGCTTTCCGGGTTTATGCTGTAACTGCCGGGCAATTGTTTTTAAGGTTGATTGCCCGGGCGGGTAGTGTATAATGAATAAGTCAGGGCAGAGAGATGCGTCTGCCTTTTCCCGCTCACCGAAAGGAAAATCCTGATGAAACAGAAATATTACCTTCTTAGAATCGAAATGCGTGAGATCGAGCCCGTTGTCTGGCGTCAGTTCATTGTACCGGCCGAGATTTCGCTCGATCGGCTGCACGATGTCATTCAGATCGTCATGGGCTGGAAAGACTCGCATCTGCATGAATTCAACTTTGGCCGCAAGCGCTATGTCGAGAATATCGACGATGAATTCGATGATGAAAACACCTTTCTTGAAGGGGCTGAACGTCTCAATGAGCATCTGAAGAAGAAGGGCGACAAGTGTCTTTACGTCTATGACTTCGGTGATTCATGGGAACATGAGTTGAAACTTGAAAGTTCTGATTACAAACTGCGCGAAGACGACTGCGAAATCAGCTGCGTCGACGGCGCCAGAGCCTGCCCGCCCGAAGATGTCGGTGGGCCCGGTGGTTACGAAGAATTCTGCAAAATTATCAAAAGCCCGAGAAACAAGGAACATGCCGCGATGGTGGCATGGTCGAACGGCTGTCAGCCGACCGGTAAAAAATTTGACCCTGAATATTTCGATGTTTACGCAGTCAATGACCTGCTCGGCTGGTATGTAAGATGGGACCGGCCCAGAAAACTTTATTGATCGGAGGATACCATGGAAAGAAATGAAGGATATAAATGCCCGGCATGTGGCAAGGCGCTCGCAACTGTGCAGATTAACGAAACTGAGGTTGAGGCCTGTACTCAAGGCTGTGGCGGTCTCTGGCTCGATGCGGCCGAACTGTTTCGTATCGATGAAGAGGGTGAGGCTGATGACAGCCCGGTTCTGCAGAAGCTTCTGGCCTTCAATACCCCGAGAGATACCGAAAACCGCGACAAGATCAGCTGCATGAAGTGTGAGTGCAAAATGCGCCGACATGAGTATCGTGAAGGTTCAGGCATTTACATTGATGAATGTTACGGCTGTGGCGGTATCTGGCTTGATGGCGGCGAACTGAAAGCGATTCGTGAAAACCCGGTGGTGGCGCGTTCGAACCAGGAACGCGAACAGCTGGCCAAAGATTTTTCGCGCCGTGTCCAGGAAGAAGCTCGCCGCCTCAAGGAAGAAGAAAAGCGGCGGCAGATGGGCCGCAGTCGCCGGGCCTGGTAAGGTTTTTCCGGGTCTGTTAAGCTTCTGTCAGTGTCGAATCATTTATTGATGACGATTCTGGCTGTTTCTGCTGATTCATATCTTTTGCTATTGGATATAACCAGAATATGAAAAGACATCTCACGGCAGCTCTGTGCCTAATTCTTTGTTTTCTGACGGTCAGCGTCTCTCTGTCTGCGCAATCGGCCGGCAGTATCTCAGCCTCGCCACAGGAGGCTTTCGATAAGCCAAACCTGTTGACGGCCAAAGAGCTTTATCGCCTGGCCCGCGAAACCATGGCTTCAGGTCAGCTCGATGCTGCCAGATTGTATGCCCTGCGCCTGTATTTTGACGGCAATCGCAGTCAGAATCTGCTGAATCTGCTGGGAGTTATCGAATTGCAGGCTGGTCGGCCCCTGCTTGCGGCCGAATGGCTGCGAAAAGCCAGCTCACTCAGCCTGGTCAACAAAGTGGCGCAGCGGTATCTTTCACGTCTGCCGGCGCGGCCGCGGCCGATTCCGGTCGATCAGACGAAGCTGGCCGACCATTTTGGCGAAATTTCAGAAGCGCTGCCGAAGCTGCTCGAAAGACTGGCTAACCCGAAACTTCACTTTGATTCGGTGATGAAAGCGATCGAACGTGGGCAGATTTATCTGGCACTGGCCCTTTCTGAAGAATACGAAAAAAAATACCCTGGCCCAGAGGGCTCATCGCTGACGGCGCTCTGTGCCTGGTATCTCGGCCGCAACCGTGATGCTCTCAATCTGGTTGAGCAGGGGTTGACCAAAGCACCGCACAACCCGATTCTGCTGTTCGTCAAGGCAATGATCAACGACCCGCACCCTGGCACCTCTGCCGGTAACTATTTTCGGGCTCTTTACGATGTTGACCAGTGGAACAAGGCTCTATCGCTGGTAGACCAATACAGCAAAGCCAACCCGAATTCGCCCGATGCCTATATTGCACAGGCCCGCATCATGCTCGAACTGCATAAAATAAAAGAGGCCGGGCAGGCCCTGCAGGAAGCCGGTGTTCGTGACCCGGGCAACCCTGAGATTGAACTTCTCTGGGTCGGCTATCTGCTGCAGCGCGAAGAAAGTGATAAGGCTTCTAAGCGCCTTGCCAGGGCGTTCAGACGTGGCTATAACATGCCGTCTGTCAGCCTGGCGGCCGGGTTGTTTGCACTGCAGGGCGGCCGGGCCAATGAGCTCAATGTCATTCTTAACGATGCCGCTGCCAGTCGACCGTTTACTGATCCCGAAGCCTACCCGACCTATATTTCTCTGCTGCTGCTGAGCGATCGCATGCCCGAAGCCAGAAACGCTCTCGATGAATGGCGTGCCAGATCGTCTGAACGCAGCATGATCTGCTATCTCGAATCTTATTATTGCTTCAAGACCGGCGATAACATTAAAGCGCTTGAATGGCTGCGCAAAGGCTTTCAGCAGAACCCTAACCGGCTCGATATGCTTAAATTTCTGGCCGGATTCCCGGCTCTTGGCGATGATCTGGCGCTGTTCGCCGAAATAAACAACCGCCTCGCTTCGGCAGCGGTGCCAGGCTTTACCGCAATGCCGGTGCCTGAAGTGACCAATACTCCTTCGCCTCTGCCGCAGAGCAACCCGATGGCCGTGCAGCCGGTCGGGGTGCAGGCTGCTTCTGGCGGGTCCATGCCGGTTTCCGGTGACGGCATGTTTCAGATAACCCTTGGGCCCGGTCTTGATCCTTCCGGTCGCACAATGATCGCTTCTGAACTGGCAAAAATGTATGAGCGTATTGCCTCGCGCATCGGCACTCTCAGTGTGCCAATTTTCGTGAATTTTCTTTCAGCCGAAGGGCTTGGGCCGACCATTGCTCTTTATGAACCCCAGAATACCGCTCTGACGGTTACCTCAGCCTATTATGATTCAGAGATGATCCGCAATATCATTCTCGCCAACTTCGATGCGCTCAGCGATGAAGAACTCGGAACCCTGATTGAAGAATACCCGGGGCATCTGCTCGCCGGTGAACTTACCAGACTCATCATTCAGATTCTGATTCCCGAAGCGAAAACCAATAAAGATAAAACCGCCTGGATGCAGATCGGCCTTGCCGAAATTCTCGCTGGCAGTTCAACAGCGCAGCGCTACCGCATGCTTGTCGCCCAGAAGAGTCTCGAATCGAAGGTTGCCAAACTGGCATCGGCAAACATGGTCAACAGCATCTTTGCCGAAGGCTATACATCACCGGCGGTTTTCGAAACCGCCACCGCCCAGGCCTATCTGATGACGGCGTTTCTCGTTAAAAAGTCAGGCAACCTCGAAAAGGGCTGCCGCGACATGATGAAGCTGATCGAACTGGTCAGCAAGGGCAGTGAATTTGGCAAAGTACTGAACGAAGTTTTCAAGATCAGCGAAGCCGACTTCGAAAAGAGCTGGACCGACGCCGCCTACTGGGCTCTCAAACAGGGCGCGCCCTACGAGTGGTAATCAGTGGCTCTTTACGTCATCCCTGCGGAAGCAGGGATCTAAGCCGTTGTATGTTAGATTCCCGCCTGTACCCGTTCCGGGCATAAACGCGGGAATGACGTATTAAGGCAGTTTGTAGAATTCTTCGAGGTTGGCGGCAAGCAGAGTGCGGTTGCTGCGCTTTTCTTCGCCGAGACTGCGGGTCGGAACCGGCCCGTAATTATGGCCGGGGCAGACAATCAGATGATCGGGCAGCGATTTAAGCCGCTGCAGACTTGCAAACAGCGCCGCCGGGTCACTGCCCGGCAGGTCGGCGCGACCGCAGTCGCCAATAAACAGTGTGTCTGCGGTTACCAGATACATGTCGTTGACCACGATACAAAGAGACCCTGGCGCATGCCCGGGGGTATGCAGGCAGATCGCCTTGATGCTGCTGCCGATTTTAAAGCTGAAGCCATCATCGATCAGCCGGTCGTATGAGGCACCGCCGTGCAGCAATGGCGCCGTTTCCCGGTGGCAGATGACTTCGGCGCCGGTGTGTGCCTTGATCTGAGCAGTGGCGTTGATGTGATCAAAATGATGATGCGTCAGAACGATGTGGGTCAGGTTGATACCGCCGTCGCGAATCATCGCCAGAATCTTGTCGTGGTCGAAAGCCGGGTCGATCAACAGGCCTTCGTGGCTGACCGGGTCGGCAAAAAGATACGAATAGTTTTCCATTTTTCCGACGCTGATCTGTGCAAAAATCATCTCGTGTGCCCCCAAAAGTGTTTTTTTAATGCTAACATAAATCTATCTGGTAATGCGCAGGAAACAAGCATGAATCTCATTACCCACGCTTTAATCGGCTGGTGCACCGGTATGCGCCCGGGTCGGCCTCGAATTGAGGTGACTGCAGTCGCTGTTGCCTCGGTTATTCCCGATATCGATGCCTTCGGAGCGTTGATCGATCTGGCACGCGGCGGCGAAGCCGAGTGGTTTACCGCTTATCATCACAAGTTTGGTCATTGTCTGCCATTCTGCCTGCTGCTCGTAGTTCTGGCCTGGCTGTGGCGGAAAAATGCCCGCCTGTGTCTGTGGCTTGCGGGTATTTTTCACCTGCATCTGCTTTGCGACCTTATCGGTGCCCGTGGCCCGGATGGTTACCAGTGGCCGGTTTATTATCTGTTTCCATTTTCTGATCATGGTCTGACCTGGTCATATCAGTGGGAAATCAACGCCTGGCCCAATATTCTGCTGACCGTTCTGCTGATCATGATTTTTCTCAGACAGACAGCCAGTTATGGTTATTCGCCGCTTTCACTTCTGAGCGAATCGGCAGACCGCCGCTTTGTAGAAACTCTGCAGAGGCGCTTTGGCACAACACCGGCCCCCGGAACCGACCATGTCTGAAACTCTATCCGCTGCAACTGGCCTGTATGTGCATGTGCCCTTCTGCTTCAGCCGCTGCGATTACTGCGGTTTCTATTCGACGATTCCGGTTGCCGGCTCACTTGAGCAATATCTGATCAGACTGCAGCACGAATCTGAGGCAGCCAGAGCGTGCCGGCATGGCCCGGTAAAAACGGTTTTCATCGGTGGTGGCAACCCGACGACTCTGGGCCTGACCGGCATCATAAAGCTTTTCACAATGCTCGAACCCTGGTTGTCGGGCAGCTGGCCCGAAGAAATAACGCTTGAAACCAACCCCGAAACTTTGACCGCAGAAATCGTTGATTATCTGGCTGGTATCGATGGAATCAGGCTTAGCATGGGGGTTCAGCGTTTGAAAGATGATGAATTTGCCCTGCTTGGCCGACGTGCCCGGCTCGACTCGGTTAGCCGGGCTCTCGATATGGCTTGCCGCCGGTTGAATAATGTCAGTGTTGACCTGATTCTCGGGGTTCCGGGCTGCCCGTCGCTTGCTGATGACCTGACAATTCTCCTGCAGCGCTTTGATGTTCAGCATGTTTCGGCGTATTTTCTGACAGCCGAAGATGATTCGCCTCTGCAGCGTCGCATATTGAACGGTGAATTGCCAGACCCTTCTGAAACCGGCCCGGAAGAACTCTTCGCCGTGCGCGAAACCCTTAAAAATAATGGTTTCGAACATTACGAAATTTCGAATTATGCCCGGCCAGGGCGGCGTTGTCGTCATAATCTGAACTACTGGCTGGCAGGTGATTATGTTGGGCTCGGGCCATCCGCCGTTTCATGCCAGGCAGACCGCAGAACTACCAACCCTGAAGATCTTGCTCTCTGGCTTGCAGCTGCGTCGCCGCAGGTAGAGAGACTTAGCCCGGTCGACAGGCGCAATGAATCTGTCATGCTGAGCCTGCGTCTGGTTGCCGACGGGCTCGATCTGGCGGCTCTCGAAAACAGGTTTGGCCAGCAGCCTGCAGAGTTTTTCGCCGAGTTGACGCGTCAGGTTGCAGCCGGCAATCTGGAAAAGCATGGTGCCGGGCGGGTTCGCCTGACCGACCGGGGTCTGGCGGTCGCGGATAATGTCATTGCCGGTCTGTTCATTGACAAGCACGGTTAAATGCAAATAATGCAGATCAACACATGTGTGGTCTTTAAAATCTGTTTTGACTCCAGTATTATTGATGACTGTAAAATCAAAATCGATTTACCCGGTTTAACATCCGGCTTTGTTTATGCAGGAATCAATAATAAAAAGTGAAAAGAGAATTGTTCAGACAATGAAAATCAGAGCACTGCATAAGTCGAAAGAATCCTTATTTAAAGGCTGTTTGCATGTTTTCAACGGGCGTGGCGTTTGCCGCTCTCATTCGTTTGAGCGATTGGGCCTTTGTGGCGGGTTGATTTTTATGATTCTGGCAGTTCTGGCATGTGTGCCGGCTGTTTTTGCCGAATCTGGTTTTGACGCTGTTCTGCGCTCGGTAGTGCGGGTAAATGGCACCGACAGCAGTGGTGAAACGGTTTTTGGCACAGCCTTTCTCATGCAGGGCAGAAGCGGTGGTTCGAATCAGGCCTGGCTGGTTACGGCCGGGCATGTTTTTGACCGCATCAGAGGCGAATATGCGCAGATCACCATGCGGCGGCAGACCCGTGGTATTTTTTTTGCGGCGCCAGTGCAGGTAAAAATAAGAGACGGCAAAACTCCGCTTTATGTTCTTGATAACGAGCACGACCTTGCAGCCCTGAAGGTGGCGCTGCCGGGTGAAGTAGACTGCTGCATTCTGGCGAATGATTTTGCCGGCGACGATGCGCGTCTTGCCCGTGCCGGTTTTGGCAGCGGTGTCAGAGTTCTCGTTCCCGGCTATCCCTATGGCGAAGCCAGCAGCGAGGCAGGTTTTGCCTTTGTAAGAAGCGGTGTCGTGTCGAGTTTTCCGGTGCTGCCGAGTTCGACCAATCCGGTGTTTTACGTTGATTTCGAGGTATTCGAGGGTTACAGCGGCGCGCCGGTGGTCTTCTCCGATGGTGGCAGCAGCGGCTTTCTCGCCGGTATGGTTCTCGAAGAAGTTTTTCTTGAAGAACTGCGGGCGAAAGGTAAAAAGACAGCGCGCACCCGCCGCGGCCTTGGGCTGGCAAAGATACTCAGCGGCCCGTTGATCAGGTCGTTTCTCAATGCGCTTCCCTGATTCAGGCTATTCTGGATCGGTAAACAGGTTTTCGGCAGCAACCGCGTCGGCAAAGCTGATCAGGTCAATCATCCGGTCTTCGCTGTTGATGATCTGGATCTGTTGCTTACCGTAAAGCCTGCCGGCCTTTTCGAGCTCGCTGCGTGCCTGATCGATTCTGCCCATCTGGTGCAGAGCTCTGATTCTGTATAGCTGCATGTGCAGAAACATGACACCGGCCGGGAAATTTTTGAGATATTCATCGATCCACACCAGTGCTTTTTCGGGCTGGTTCAGTTTGTCGAGATTGATGCGCACCAGTGCTGCCATAGCTTCGTCGGCCCAGACATTGCGGTTCCCGAATTTTGTCAGAAATTCGCTGTAGCCGGTGGCGGCCTCTTCATAGCGGTTAAGCCGGCGGTCGAGAATCCAGGCCATGCGGTATTTGACCGAATCGATAAAGCGGTAATCCGGGTATTTCTCGGTCAGGTGCCTGAAGGTTTCCCAGGCGGCGGCCGGTTCGAGAAAGGTGCGCAGCTGAATCTCGGCGCGATAATACAGTATCAGTGCCGGTCTGAAGAAGGTTATCCAGGCACCGGCGACGAGAGCTATTATAACCATCGCCAGCAGTGCTATACGATTCAGCTTTGTTGCCTGCCAGCGCCTGGCCTTATCATTTCACTGTCGTTGCGGGCCTGTTCAAGGGCTTCGCCGATTTCTTCTCTGATGTTGCCGCTGAGCGGGTTGATGCTGGCATTGATTGTCTGCAGGTGGTTCTGGGGAACTGCAATTATCCACTGCAGCACCTTGACCATTGAAAAAGCGAACTGCAGTGCCACAAAAAACATCATGGCCGCAAAGCTCGCCGAAAAGAACAAGGTGGTGTCCTGGCCGGTAAGACCGAGCCAGTCACTCCAGAAGCCCCGCCCCAGCAGGCGGTTTGACATAATCAGAAAGATCCACGAGCTGAGAGTGATCAACAGCATGGTCATTGTCGGGTAAAACCAGAGAATAACAGTTGGATAGCTGATTTTGAATGACCTGGCAAAGCGGTCGGTAACGAATCCGGCGGCGTGGCAGGTGGTGGCGAGATAGACGAGAAATGCCAGGGTCATGGCTGCCGGGCCCGGCAGCTGCAGTAACAGTCGCTGTGAATTTGCAAGCAGCATGGCGATGAATACCGCTGCCGCCGATGGCAGAAGCCATTTGAGACGCAATTCAAAAATACTGGTAACCGGCATGAATTCTTCGTGCATACCTAAGAATATAGCAGATAACAATTTTTGCGTGCAAAAAACTCATTTTTTTCGATTTTTCTGTCGATAAGGGAACTGGAGCATTCCAATTCTCAAGGAAAAACAAACAAAGAATGAGGCAAACAAAGAATATAAGCAGATTTTCCCTGTTTAGAGGGTTTCTGGCGACACTTATGTGCCTGCTGCTTCCGCTCGCCGTTTTTGCTCAGTCTGCAGCATTTCAGGATCTGCCGAAAGACCACTGGGCTTATACCGACGTGGATTTCCTTATCAGTCAGGGCTATATGGAAGGTTACCCCGACGGCACCTTCAAGGGTCGCAAAGTAACCACCAGATACGATGTTGCCCTCATTCTCGCGCGCATTCTCAAGCGCATGGAAGAAAAGAAAGCCACCATCGATGCTGCCAGCGAAGAAGAGCGGGCGGCTCTTTCGCGTCTTACCAAAGAATTCAGAGACGAACTCGGTCTGCTCGATGTGCGCGTCGATTCACTCGAACGCCGCATGGTCGACAACGAAAACAAGGTCAAAGACCTCGAAAACATGATGCCCAAGATGAAAGTAACCGGTTTTTATCGGGGCCGCGGTCTGTATATCGTTGAACCGGAAACCGTTGGTCGCGACGAAGCCGGCAATAAAAAATCCTTCACTGACCCAGGTCTGGTGACTTTTTATCAGCAGCTTTACCTTAAATTCACCGGCAAGCCCTTTGGCGACAAAATCGAGACTTTCTACGAACTGCTCGGCTTCATTTCGGGCCGCACCTGGAACCAGGCTGTCTACAACAACGCCGGCAATTCAGGTCAGAACCCATTTGACAATGTCGACGACTACGTCAGATACATTCAGAATGATAACTATGTCCGCTCGAACAAACTGCACCTGATCAGCAAGGCCAAATCGATGAAGGTCAGGGTTTATGCCGGCGAATCGGTTACCGGTCTCGACAACCCGATGAATCTTCTGACTGAAGATACCGATGTCGTTCAGCCTTATCAGGGTATTGAAGTTTCCGGTTCTGAAAGCGGCGTTTCTTATCAGGGTTCGGCGCTGAAGAGCGACCTTAATCGTGGTTACGGCGACACTACCAATATGGTTACCGGCCGCGTTGTCTGGAAACTGCCCGAAAAGTTCAGCGAAGATACCTTCTCGGTCGGCACTTCGTTCGCCGAAAAGATTTTTGATTACAAGACCCGCGGCAATTCGAACACGGTTCGCGGTGTCGACCTCAACTACTCAACCGACCGTGCCGGCAAAATCACCGGTACCGCTGAATTTCTTACCTCAAATGCCTACCTGACCGATACCGCCGATAATCAAAAACGCAATCTCGGAGATGAGGGCTCGCGCTTCGATATCAGCGTGCAGAATGGCGGCTTTACGGGCACGGTCAAGCACTACGACTTCGGTCGCCATTTCCGCGCCATGATGGCCCCTGTCTGGGCCTATGACGTTGGCGATACCGACGATTACCCGAACAACCTCAATGTCGACAGCAACTACGGCCGCCCCAATTTCGAGGGGGAAAAGCTGACCCGCTTCTCGGTCAACTACGACTTCGGCAACAAGCTCCTGGCCATGGCGAACAACCTTTCGGTGGAAGCCACTTACCTCTCGAAGACATGGGAAGTCGACCCGAATAAGGCCTATGACACCGATGGTTACTCGGGTCGCAAGTTTACTTTCCAGCTGCTTTCTGATTTTACCGACAGCACAACCCTGAAATACGACTTCGCACAGAAGTGGGATGCTCTTAAAGACGAGCAGGGCTGGGTTTCGAACGCGGTCGAACTGAACCTGAAACTTAGTGATTCGGTCAGTTCGAAGGGTAAGATGTTTGTGCTCGGCGATCCTGACGATATTTTCGAGCAGGATGGGCAGACTTATGAATACAACGAGCGCGTTGGCTATTTTGAAGTTAACTCTGATATCAATCCACGCGTTTTCGTTAAGGGCAGCGTCGAACACCAGGTTCGCTGGGTCAGTTCACCTAAAGAAAATATCAGGGTCGATTACATCGGCGAAGCCACTTATAACCTTACTTCAACCACGAGTTTGACCGGTGGGGTTCAGCATGTCGATTATGTCGACAGCTTCGATGACAGCAAATCCAGCCTGGCAAACGCAATTCTGGCGGAGCTCAAAAAGAACTTTACCAACAAGTTCAGGGGTCGAGCCTTCTATTCACGCGGTATTATCGACTTCAAAGACGGCATGACCGACAGTCTCGACCGCGAGAATATTTATGGCGAACTTATTTATGACGTTAACAAAGACGCCACCATTTCGTTCAAGTTCGGTTACGACTACCCTTATGAATGGCGCTGGGCCGTCAGCAGCACCGATAATGGCAGAGACAATGTTGATATACATACGCAGAAGATGTTTATCTTCGAGGCAAAATCAAATTTCTAGGATTGGCAGACATGAAAAAGAGACTAATGGCGCTGTTTCTGACGCTGCTTGCTCTGGTTACGACCGGCTGCATTCAGGAAGCTCTGGTTATTCCGGTCGCCACTGTCACCGGTAAGGTCGTGGTGCCCTCAGGCAAGGTTTCGACCGGGGTTAAGATAACCGTGGCTGGCGAACCGTCATTGAGCGCTTATGCCAACGACAAGGGTCAGTATACGATCGAATTCCGCAGATCCGGCAGGTTCCTGCTGGTGGCTCGTGGCATGGATTTCGATGTTAACTATGTCTGGGTTGACGCCATTTCTGAAGAAACGGTAACGGCCCCAGACCTAAAGCTCGACGAAAAACTTGTGGGCGAAGCTCTGTGGGTTGCCTCGATCGTCGATTTTCCGGATGCCGTCGGTTTTGCCATCAAGTCGATCAACCCGGCATGGAGCCAGGCAACCGAAAAAATGTATGATGACGGCACGCATGGTGACAAACTCGCCAACGACGGCATCTTCACCCTGCGCCTGACCAACCTCAAGACCGGCTCACAGCAGTATTCTCTCGACTATACCCTCGAAGGCGAAACAAACCCGAAGAATACGAAAGACCCGCATCGTGAAGCTGATCTGAGCGGGAACTCGATGATCTACATTCCTGAATCGACGGTTAAACTGGCCCGCGGCCGGGTTACCAGCGATCTGGTCGGGGTTAACTATTCAGAAGTCAAACTCGCAACCAAGAAGGGTTCGAGAACGATGCAGCTCGACAGCGACGGTGGTTACAGCTTTGGAATGGAAGGCAACGGTCGCGAATACCTGGTATTCAGAAGCCCGAACTTCCATATCAGGGCGATACCGGTTGATCTGTCGACAGTGACCCTTCTCGAAGTGCCGGTTACCACAATCTCGTCGAAGAAGAGCGGCGAAATCAAAATGGTTCTCGTTGCCTCAGACTTTGCCGAAGTGGTCAACCCGACAGTCGTCGGCGATTTCACCAACTGGCAGCCCCAGAAACTTTACGACGACGCCACCAACGGTGACGAAGTTGCCGGTGACGGGGTTTACACCAGACTGTTTACCGGCGTGAGCACTGCAAGTTCTTATCAGAAATATGCTTTCAACATCACCGCGACCAACCAGGTCAAAGACCCGTATCAGGAATCAGGTGACGAGAAGTATTCGATCATCAGGGTGAAGTGATGAGAAAAACCGTTAAAAAACTCAGCCTGATCATGGCCTGCTGCGCCGCACTGCTTGGCTTTGCTGCACCGGTCAGCGCCCAGGAAAAAGTTAACTACTATTACGAAACCGGTTCGTGGCTCGATGTTCAGGATAATATCGGTGACGACAAAGGCCCCGGCTATTACCTCTACCCGAGCGACAAGCGCATGCGCCGCGGCACCTTTGATATCAAGCGCTTTACCGTCTATGAGGAAGGCCAGGTCGTGGTGTTCGAGATTCAGATGCGCAACTATATCATGCGCGAATGGCCTGATACGAGAAAAAGCGAAGATCAGGGGTTTGTCGCCAATCTCTGGGATATCTACATAGATGTCGATGGTATTGAAAACTCCGGTTACAAGCATGGGCTGCCGGGTCGTGACGTTACCTTTGCCGATAACAAGGGCTGGGAAAAAATGATTCTGGTTTCGCCGCTTGGCGAATACGAGCTTTACGACATTCTCCGCAACAAGACCGATGAGCTCGAATTTCAGAATCAGATCAACGACATTATTTACCCCGATTACGTAAAAATTCAGAGTGACAGGGCGATTGTAAAGATTTCGAAACTCAAACTGCCTAAAATTTCTGACAAATCCGGTTATCAGTGCTTTTCGATGGGTTTCAAAAAGATCGTTTCACCGAATCGCCTGCTCAATCGTGACGTCAGAGCTTTTGCTACACACGATGATTTTGGTGGCGGCCACGATACCTATGGTGACCCGCCGATCATGGACATGATCGTACCTGAGGGCGATGATCAGTATGCTCTGCTGCGCAATTACAGATCAGAACCTTATCGCGATGACATCACCTATGCATCGGTGCCTTTCGTTTATAAAAACGGCCTGCGTCAGAGTCCGGCCATGGCAAATCCGCCGGTCAAGGACCCGGCTATGCCAGATGTCGACGCTGCGGTTGTGCCGTCTCAGATTCCGGTAATCAAAATGCCTGCAACGACCGCTGCTCCAGTTTATAAAAATGGCCCGGTGGTCAGTCAGCCGGTTTTTAAACAGCTGAATCAGCCTGCTCCGACCATCAGCAGACCGGCGCCGGCTAAGCCGGCAGCGAACAGCACGGGCGGCAGCGCTGGCTTTGTTCCTCTCAAACCGGTCAGTTCGGATGAGGGCTTCAAACCATTGCCGAAGGCTCCCGACGGATTTATACCGGTCAAAAAAACAAAATGAAAAAACGCCAGATAACGAAAATATGTATTGTTCGCTCAGGTTTTACTGAATTAATGACGATTAAGATTGAAGCACCCGATTTAGACAGCTCAAGGAGGCCCCGCAGATGAAACGACAGAAATTCCCACGAATGGCAGGTCTGCTGCTGTTGTTCACCATTTTTTTTGTCGCTTCTGTCACTGATGTTTCTGCTCAGTCAGCACGTTCAAGGGGCATGGGTGGTGCTTTCATCGGTCTGTCTGACGACGAATCGGCAACTTTCTACAACCCCGCCGGTTTGAGCCAGATTCAGGGCCGTGAAGCTTCTATTCAGGCCAAGGTGAATGAGCGCGACATCTATGACTGGACCAGCATGGCTTTTACCGGTCATATCTATGAAGATAACGTCGAAAGCAAATTTTCGATTACCGATTATCTCGAACACAATATTCTCGAAGAGCCGGTTCCCCGGCGCCCGAAATACAGCTATGGTGTTGCTTACACCGAAGATCACCGCTCTATCGAATTTGGCAATCTGGTTGGTGGCGAATATCAGGGTGTTAAGCGCGCAGTAAAAGACCTGCAGCTCGCTTTTGGCACCAGATTCCCGATTGCCCGCCGCATGCTGGCCCGTGAACAGCTCTATGGCGGTATCAAACTGAGAATGCTCAGCGTTGACCGTTATATTAAAAGTCTTCTGCAGCACAGCAAAAGAGACATTTTCTCGCTGGGTTTCGGTCTGATGTATCACTACAATGATCGTTTGACCGGTGGTCTGACCGTAGACAACCTGATCGAAGATATCAGTGGTGCCAATACCGGCAAGAACGGCGTCACTCTCAACCTCGGCACTGCCTACAAAATCACCAAGGGCACCACCGTGGCTGCCGACGCCATCAACATCACCAACACCTCGAAAGCCAACGATCAGCAATACCGCCTTGGTGTCGAAAAGAAATTTGTCGAAAACGATCTCACCATGCGCATCGGTGCTCTAAACGGCACTCTTACCCTGGGCTTCGGCATGAACGTTCTGCCACATATCAGAGTCGACTACTCTTTCTACGATGGCGATGTCGTAAGTGAACACCACGTCGGAGCGCACGTGACCTTTGACTAAGAGGAGATTCCGTTCAATGAAATTCCTGGCAAAGGCCATTCTGGTAATTGTTTGCATGTTCTCCGCCTGCAGTCTGCGGGCGGAGAATTTTGTCGATTCAAACGCTTTTCTGCAGCAGAAACTCGAAGTGTTCGGTCTGGCCGGCAACCCCTGGGAAAGCGAGACCTCCTATGACGAGGAGCGTTCGCGCGCCTGGATGGACGCGTTGCACCATGCCTACGAACGCATTCTCGCCCTGCCTCTGATGGAGGGGAAACAGGTCGCGCATGTTCTGCAGGAAAACGCGGCTCTGAAAGAGCGTCTCGGCCTGGTGCTTATGTCGGCGCCCAAGACTTTCTTTCAGCCAGATATTTCGGGAATGGTGCGCTGCCGTGTCGATGTGCCACTGACCGGCAAGATCAGCCTGCGTTCGGCTCTGTATCTTGCGGCGCTGCGCCCGCAGTCGATGCAGCCGACCAGCTTTCTCGCCTCCTGGACCTCTGGCGTGAAGGTTGATGAGAAGATGGCGGCGCCAAAGTTCAATCGCGTTGTTATTGATGCCCGGGCGCTCACTTTTGAACCTTCTCTTTTTCCGAGATTTTTCGATGCTTCGGGCATGCTGATCTTTCAGGAAGCGATGATTCCGCAGAGTGAAAGGTTCAGTCGCCCGGCAGTGCGTTTTGTCACTGATATCAAAGCGGCCCGCGCCGGCCTGGCCGAAGACGAAACTTTTACACTTGCAGCCCACATCAATGAGCTTTACAGCCGCGACGTCGTCGTCGAACAGTCTGACCTCGATGTATTTGCCAGATTCTGTCGCGATATGGTACAGACTCCTTTGCGCCAGCGTGAAATTGTTATTGTGTTTGATCCTGATCGGCTGCGCAAAACCGGCCGGTTGAAAAAATCTGAAAAAAAGGCTGAGACTTCAGCCGAATCCACGAAAAAGCAGGAGGCTAAACCATGAAATTAAGTCGCATTATCGCCATGATTCTGCTGATGTGCTGTCTGAGCACTGTTCTTCCGGCAGCAGAAGTTGACCGTGAACTTGACAAGAGAATCAGCCGCATCGAGCGTTATATTTACGGTGATGAACAGTCTGCGGCAGTGGCTGATCGGTTGCGGCAGATCGAAGAAGATCTGTTTGGCCGCTCGACCGGGCAGACTGATTCCGAAAAGTCGCGCTACCTGCACGACTTCATTTTTAAGGGCTCTGCAAGCAACCTTTCACTCGACATGAAACTCAGCTTTCTCGAATGGAAACTCTTCAACAAGACCGGCGAAGGCACTCTCGAAGTTCGTCTGGCTGAGATAGACAAAAAGGTCATCGGCAATGTGTCGATGGAACCAATGGCTTTCAGGCTTGAACAGCTGGTGCATCTGACCATCGAACGCGGCCTGATTTCGCTGCATACGGTCACAATACCTGCCGGCACCGAGATTCGCCTGCGAATGAAGAAAGATCTGTCGAGCCGCACCGCCACCAAGGGCGATACGATCCCGATGGTCGTTGCCGATGACCTGTTCATCAGCGGCAACATTCTGGCAATGACGAAGGGTGGCATCGTTACAGCCGAAGTCAAGAATGTCAGACGTGGCGGCCGCTTTGGCAGAACCGGTTACGTGAATCTCGACGTGAGAAATATCGAAAGCATGGATGCCTCGCTGCTGCCGATCAAGATTGAAGATGCCGGGTCAAAATTTGACAAGCGCAAAATCGGCATGGCTGCCGGGGCTTCGACGCTCGGCTATCTGGTGCTTGGCCCGATTGGTCTGGCCGGCGGCGCCTTCATCAAGGGCGGTGAAGTTGAAGTGCCGGCTGGCACCGAACTCAGTGTCGTCACCACCGAAGATCGCAAGGTTACCGGGGTTCTCGTGCCACGGCGCTGATAATAGCTGTTAAAAAACTTAAAAGCTGCTCCGCTTAAGCGGGGCAGCTTTTTTTTTCGAGCCAATTTATTGCCCCTGCAGATCGAAAACGAAGCTAATTTTGCGACATGGCAAGCCGACAGATAGACCCGGTCGGGTGAAGTATCCTCTCTTTGTTTATGCAGCAGCCTGCAGAAAAAAAAGAGGTCGGCTTTTGAGGCCGACCCCGGGGGAGAGATCTCCCGGTCGACTGGCTGGTTGGACCAGCCGACCGTAGCGCCTCGCGGCGCTATTCCTAACCAACCATATAGGTCGAGGTAGAACGCTCTGCCGAAAGCAATTTCTGTACCCGCAGTCTGTCGGGATAATCCCCCGGGATCGGGCTTTTTCAGAGGCTCTTTGCCTTGCCAGTTTGACTGTGTGGCTAACTCTGGCTTAAACAGCGCATAAACGCTTGAAGATGAGTCTTCGTGCCTTTAAAAATGGCTAAAAGAAAAAAACGGCTCGATTTTTTCGTGCCGTTTAAGGGGTTTAGAATCAGAGAGAGAGGTTGTTGCATGAAAAAACTAGAGTGCTCAGAGGGAGTCACACGCAGGCGAACCCTCTATTCATCTCATAGGCTTGCTCCTTGGTCGTTCAACTGGTTTCAGGGTGTTGGAGGAATCAACACTACTATATTAGTAGCATTTATCGTGCCAGGTTAATTGATATCTAAAAAGTGGCAATTGCAGCGCTTTTGCTTTTTTCTGGCAACCGTTAACTACGAAATATCGTGTATTGTTTTGAGTTTTCTCTGTTATTTCGTGTTATCTGGGTGTGTCGCTGCGGCGGCAGGCTGCCTCTGTTTCTTTACCAGAGGCTTGATGGCGCGGTCGAGTTTGAAGCGCAGCAGACAGATTTTCTTGCCCTCACTGATGAACCGCTTCTCGTAGGTGGTCTGAATCTGCGGCGTGGCGAGCAGCAATGGCGAATTATACAGATCGTCGGTGTCATCGATGATTTCAAGCCCGTTTTCGCTGGCGATGCCACGGGTAAAATCATAGAGACTGAAATCGTCGGTCTTGAGGCAGATGCTTCCACCTTCGCCAAGCACGCCGAGATAGCGATTGAGAAAAGCCGGCGACGTCAGTCTTCGGTGTGCCTTGCCGTGAAATGGGTCAGGAAAGGTAACCCAGATTTCGCTGATCTCATGGTCAAAAATGCGGTTGAGCAGCTCGATCTGACTGCGAATAAAACAGGCGTTTTTGATTCCGGCCTGGCGAATCGCCTTGACCCCGAAGTTAAGCCTCGAACCCTTGATGTCGACGCCGACAAAATTCTGCCCGGGAAAAAGCTGTGCCAGGCCGGCGGTGTATTCGCCGCGACCGCAGCCGAGTTCGAGAATGATCGGGTTGTCGTTGCCAAAGTAGCCTTTGGCCCAGCGCCCCTTTAGCTCGTGGTCTTTGGCCAGAAGTTCGAGTGCCGGTGGCTCGAAAAGCTCCGGAAAAGTGGCGTTTTCCCTGAATCTGATCAGTTTCTTTTTTCCCATGACCGCAGAGATTAGCGCAAACCGGCATTTTGCGCAACAAAAATCTGCCCCGCCATTCGGGTCTGGCAGGGCAGATATTGCTTACCTGAGGGTCATTACCTCGAGTGTGCCTGAGGCGATCTTGACCTTGTAAAGCCGACCGTGCGCATCGACCCAGTCGGGCCGGGTCGGGTCGTAACCAGGGTCGGGGTGTGCTGTCTGCAGCTTGCGAATTACCGTGCCATCGCTGGCCAGTGTCAGATAATATCTTGAAGAAGTTGTGTCATAAATGACGTGCAGGCGGTTTTTAGAATCGTAGCCCTGCAGTGCGCACCAGATGACCGGCTCGTCGTCTCTGACGAACGAGAGGTGTTCGAGTTTGCTGCCGGGCCGGGCGCCTGTGAGAACCTGCCAGACGCCGGCAATCTTTTCGTCGGCGGCCAGTACCGCAATACGGCTGTCGCGCGAAACGGCAATGCCCAGCAGACCCTCAAGAGGTTTTCCGGCCGGGCGGCCATCGCGATTGAGAATAAAAGTGCGGCGCGAAGCCACGTCTTCGACATAGATGTTGCCGTGCTGGTCGCTGTGCAGCTGATTGATCTGCAACCATCCCGCTGGGCCTGCAGGTGGCAGAAAGGCGCGCGGTGGTGATTTTCGCAGGTCGATTTCGATAATGGCATTGTTGGCAGCATCGGCTGCGAGCAGTTTGCCCGGAAACCCGGGTGTCAGGTCGACAAGAACCGGATCAGCCTTAAGTCCGGCTTCTTTTGCCGTTTTGATCAGGTCAACGACCTTGATCGGTCGACCTTTGGGCGAGAAGGCGGTTATGCGGGCATTGAGCGTATCGCCTGCCCAGAGGTTGCCGTTGCGATCGGTCACAAAGGCCATCGGACCCTGAAACGGGCCGTCAAGCACGCCGCCGTTGTCTTCGCTCAGCCACAAAAGCTGGTTCGGGGTTTCGCCCTGTGAAAACGCCAGCCAACGCGAGAATTCGACGTCGGGCAGTTTGACCAGCTCGGTGTCGGCGCCGGCAGTAAGGTTGAAAGCGAAAGCAAACAGCAGTGCAACAGTTTTAAAAGATCTGATCATTGAATTTTTGCGTGTCTTAAATTATGACCCTGAAAGCTTGTTGAGCATGCTGTCCATGTTTTTGACACGGTAGACGCCGGCCCAGCGCGATCTGTAGCGTGCGGGCAGAACTTCGATGCGCACGCCGGAATAGCCGACTTTGCCGGCAATGCGTGTGTCTCTGTTGACGCGGGTCGGGGTCGAGTGGGCGATAATCGGCTGCCCTGAAGAGGTGTAGCCCATGAACAGACCGACATGGCCGATACCGCTGCTGCCCGGGTTCATGACGAAAACGTCGCCGGGTTTGATCGAATCGCGAGGATTCGGCGGCGGGAAGGAAGAGGTAATCTTATTGGTATACTGGTTTTTATAGATCTGGCTCGACGGATACCAGCTGTTGGCAGGGAAAACCGGCGGAATGCCTGAAGCTGCCGCCATTTTCTGAATGAACTGACCGACGAAGCCGGAACAGTCTGTTTTTTCGGTGTAGCCGGAGTTCTTCGTGTGGCCGGCGCCAAAAACATAAGCCTTGTTGGCAGAGCAGAACTTTTCGACGATATCGAAGACCGCGCTGAAACGCTTGCTGTCATAGCCAAAACGGGCTGGGTCAAGAGTTCCGTCAGGAACGCCAGCCGTTGGTTTACCGCCGACACTGCCTGAATCGTCGTTGTCGTCTGGCCGGTTGGCGCGCTCTTCGCCGATTTCTACATAGTTACTGTGAACGTAGGCGTAGCCGCCGTTATAGTGAATTTTCAGCCAGTCGCCTTCGCGGGCTACGATTCGCAGCTTGTCGCCGTCGTAGAGTTTGCCGATGATTTTTCCCCAGGGGGCAGTGCGAACGTTGAGTCTGGTATTGACGTTAACGTAACCGACGGTGCCGGGTTTTATTTCATTTGCACCAGCTGCAACCGGTGCTGCAGCTTCAGTCGCGCCGGCGCCGCCATTAACCGAAGCGCTTGCCGGAATATTGACTTTTTCGACACTGAATGGGTTACTGCTGTCTGCATCTACTCCCATGGCGGAAACAGCCAGCGGTGTCGCAAACAACATCAGTCCCAGAATTAACTTTTTCATTTTTTTTACCTCCCGGGGTACATAACTCCGGCTCAGAAAAAACAGTATGCTACCAACTATACGAGTCAATCATAACAAAAGTTTCTGAAAACCGGGAGGGGAAAAACTTCATTAAACAATTTTGATGTCGATCAGCCTGCCTTCGACTGTAAGCTTTTCTGCCAGCAGTTCGACAATCTTCTGACGCGGAATGATGCCCTGCTGCCTGAAGGCAATATCGCCGTGCCCGGCATTTTTTGCCGCCCCGACGATGAAGTTGATGCGGTCAGCGTCGATGATCGCATCATAAAAACGGGTAACCGAAGAATTGGGCTCGAAATAAATCGGGTCAGCATCGAGAATGTTGTAGAGCTGGTTAAGCGTTACCGCGCCCTCGGTTACCAGATCGATGCCTTCGATACTGTAGCCGGGCGGTGCGATCATGCTGGTATCGGCCGTGTTGATCTTGAGCTCACGGCCGAGATGCTTTGCGACGATCTGCGCCGTGGTCGCGCCCGCAACAATTCTGGTGCCAGGCAGTGCCAGAAAACTTTCGATGACCTTGCGATCATCACCGCTCTGTGCCGGTGGCCCGGTAAAGATGTTCACCACTTTGCCCTGGCGGCAGAAAGCGCTGAGAACTGTGCAGTCATCGCCACATGGCGTTCCCCATAGTTCACGGGCCTGCTGGTGAATTCGCTGATAGAGCTTTTTCTTTTTTGCACCGGCAACCAGGCTGTCGTTTACAAAGCGGCAGATTTCGTTGATGTTCCAGCCAAGACGGGTTTTGCCGCCGATACCGGCCAGAGTGATACCGTCAGAAAACAGCAACAGACCTTCTCCCGGCTCGAGGAACAGATTGCTTTCGCTGATTACCTCGCGTTCGAGAGTAAAATTACGTCGGGGCAGAATTGCGGCCGAATGACGTCCGATAAAAATCGCCTCCGGCATTTCGTAGGCAAGAACCGTCGCTTCGCCGTTGTTGAGAATGCGGACTACCGAAAAGACCGCGTAGGGCATGTCACTGCCGCGCGATTCATGCATGGTTTTTACCAGCGAAGAAAAAGCCCGCCGCAGCGAAAATCCTGATTCAAGAAGCTTTTCGAGCCTTGAGCAGGCCATGTTGGCATAAATATTGGCTTTTATGCCGGAGCCAACGCCATCGACGAGCAGAATCACCGTCGCTTCAGGGGTTCTGAAAGAACTTACCGAGTCGCCGCATATTCCGCCGGTTTTTTTGGGGGTTTGTGCTATATCTATTTCGACGTGAATATATCCCATTCCGGGCCCTTTCTGCGGTTTTCGCCCTCGTCTTCACTTTCGGTCAGTTTGAGAAGGTTTTCGATGATGCTTTCGCCCTGCGCCGTGCTTTCGCCCAGGTATTTCGCCATCTGCTGTGCCATTTTTACCTGATGCTCCAGCATTTCGCGGGCCTGCTGAATGGTTTTTGAACGCAGTCTGGCGAGTTCTTCGATGCTCTGGCGGTTGCCGGTGATGTTGACAAAAATGCCGACGAGCTGGTTCTCAATTTCGAGTTGATAAATGATCTGATGCACGATCAGGTTGTAGCGTTGATGCTTGACTGTCTGCTCGATAAGATTCTCACTGCCGGTCAAAACCTTTTCGAAAGGCTCGGGGTCGATAAGATACGAAATATGCTTGCCAAGAACCGCTTCAGAACAGAGAAACATCTTGCGGAAAGCCGGGTTCATGCTGAGAATACTCAGTTTGTCGTCGAGCATGACAATGCCGTTCGGGCTGGTCTCGATGATACGGTCAGTGCGTTGTTCCGCCAGACGTCGCATATACGGAATACACATGTCGATTTCGGCAAAGCCCCTGATGACGGCAATTGCCTTGTCGCGGCACGAATTGTAGCCGCAGGCACCACAGTTAAGCTCATCTGCCGGACTGGTTTTGCCGGTGGCAGCCAGAACCCTGTTGATTGCCTCTTCGGTAATCTCTATCGTTTCTTCTGGCGCTTTCTCCGGTTTGTAAGAGGCATCGACAACCTCGTCTGCCTCATGTTTAACTATCCCTGAGCCCGGGTGCTGTTCTGCAAAGTCTATAACTTCGCGCCGGTTTTCGAAAAGCTGGCTGTTTTCGGGTGCTCCCGGCCCGTTGACGCAGCCCTGAGAGCAGAACAGCGGTTCGACAAACATTTTAACCCGTGATTTTTCGATGACTTCGAGAATCTGGCGAAACTCGGCATGACCACTGACCGCCACGATATCGCCAATCAGACTGTCAGAACCCATACTGGCAGTGCGTGTAAGGCCTCCGGGCAGCGGAAAAAAGCGCGCCTGCCCGTCGGGCTGATCATCGAACAGGCTCTCTTCAAGCCGGTCGAGTTTGATATTTTCGCGCTCAAACCACTCGGCGAGTTCACGAAAAGTCAGGGCGCAGTCAATTTTCTGCAGACCGTCGCTGCTGTCTGCTTCCTGTTTTTTGGCGATACAAGGGCCGATAAAGACCACGCGCGCCCCCTCACCGATTTTCTTTCTGATAATGGCTGCGTGTGCCAGCATTGGCGAGGCCACCGGCAGCAGGTTGCGGGTCAACTCGGGCATATATTTTCTGATAAAGCTGACCGCAGCCGGGCAGGCGGTACAGATCGAACTGCGGTCGACGAATTTTTTTCTGAGGCTGGCCATAGCAACCGGATGGGCACCGATAGATGTCTCTGAAATGTGGGCGAATCCAAGTTTGCGCAGTGCCGACGGCAGCCGCTGCCGCTCTGATTTTGTGAAGAACGCTGCAAAAGACGGAGCCAGACTGACCGCAACCGGAAAAGGCTCTTTTAGCAGTCTGATAGCCTTTTCCAGATCGTTGCGATACTGCTTGGCACCCTGTGGGCACTCTTTGATGCAGGTACCGCAGGCAATGCATTTTTCGGGGTCGACGCTGGCCTGACCGTTGATCATGCGTATCGCCTTGACCGGGCACTGGCGCAGGCAGCGGTAACAGTCGCGGCATTGCGCCTTGTTGGTGAAGACTACCGGGCTGATATTATTGTCAAGACTGTCCATCAGGGGTGTTCCTTGAGCATTTTTTCGAGAAAGCGCCGTGCCACGACCGGGTTGCTGATTACGCCAGGGCCGTGCAGACAGCCGCCCTCACAGGTCATCACTTCTATGAAAGTAGTGTTTTTTATAACCTTGTCAACCACCTTGAGAGTTGCAAATGCCTTTTTATCAAGACCATTGAAGAGCTTTTCTTCAGCTTTAACGCCATGGCCGGCTGCTGCCGCAACAACTGCACCGGCAACTCCCCCGGAAATAGCGAATTTGCGGCCGGTTGCCGTGGCAATCTGGTCGGGCGCCGTTTCTTCACATTCGAGAACGTCGATACCGGCGGCAACGAGAATAGAACCAAGTTCTTCAAAGGTTAGAACATTCTCGACATGGCTGCTGGCACGTGCTTCGGCGCGCTTGGCAACGCAGGGGCCAATAAATATGCGTCTGGCGCCCGGCCATTTCTGGCCGGCCCATTCGCCGGTGAGCTGCATCGGGCTGGGAGTATCAGAAACGAGAGGCTTGATGTTGCTGATGTGCTTGTTTACCGCTTCAACATAGGCCGGGCAGCATGAAGAAGTCATGCAGGTGCTGCCATGTTCGACCCGCTCGATGAATTCGACAGTTTCTTTTTCGGCGGTAAGATCGGCTCCATAAGCCACTTCGACCACATGATCGAAACCGAGTTTCTTCAGTGCTGTGACCACTTTGCCGAGTTCGGTATTAAACTGCCCGACTATGGCGGGCGCAATCATGGCAATTGTTTTGCAGGCCGGGTTGAGGACCATGCGCAATACATCGAATATTTCCGAGCGTTCCATGACCGCGCCGAACGGGCAGGCCTGTTGACAGCGGCCGCAATGAATACATTTACTTTCGTCGATTTTTTCTTTGCCCCGTTCATCCTGTTTTATGGCGTTGACCGGGCAGGCCTCTTCGCACGGAATCGGCTGGTAGATTATCGAATGATAGGGGCAGGCTTTGGCGCAGATGCCGCAACTGACGCAGATCTTTTCGTCGATAACGGCATGCCCGTTCTCGATATGAATGGCATTTTTCGGACAGTTCATGATGCACTGTCTGGCGACACAGCCGCGGCAGGCATTGGTGACCCGGTAATTGGCTCTGACGCACGAGCTGCAGGCCTCGTCGATGACGGTGAGTATCTTATCATCGAGGCGATCGGCACCCTTCTGTTCGGCTTCAGCGACATAACTGGCGAGGGTGCGGATCTCGTCTTCCGGTTTCTCATTCTCGACCGCGAAGCCAAGCAGAGCCATCAGACGATAGCGCAGTACAGCGCGGTCATGATGAATACAGCAGCGCACTGATGCTGACTCGCGTGGCGCCTGCTGCAGCGGAATATAGTCAACCTGGGTGCCGAGAGTGCCGGCAAACATCATTTTTGCCAGTCTCACCATGAGCTGGCGCTTTATCAGGGCCGCATTGTTGATGTATGTCATACGAGTTTCCTTTGCCTGATTCAGTGCTTGCGCATATAATCCACGATTTTGGCGATCGAGGCTGATTCCATCAGATAATCATTGATTTTTACGAACGGCGGCTGGCCGCTGCCGCCCTGCCGGCAGGCCTGCAGACAGGCGGAGCCGACTATCTCGACCTGATCTCTGAATTCGGCCGGCATCAGGTCTTCCAGCATCATCAGCTGGGCACCACCCAGCACATAGCAGGCTGTTCCCGAACAGATGGTGATTTTGAACTTCTTGCTCATTTCATGACTCCGTTAGATATATTGAATGCTGGTTTCCTTGAGATACTGGTTTTCAAGAAGCGCCGCGATCTTTTTGATGACGTTGCGTCTGATTTCCAGTTCGACCGGCATGTTCGGATCCTGGTGAAACTCGTTAACCCGGGTTCCGACCACAAAATTAATTATATCGCTGTTGAGCAGCATACGGACAATTTTTGTGGCCGGGTTGAGATTCAGGGTTTCGGGGTTACGCCGGTCTTCTAAATATCTGGCAACGCGCCCGACCGTGAGAATGCCCTCAGTGATCAGGTCTACGCCTTCCATCACCGAATCGGGCGGCAGGTCAGGGTCGATTTTGCCAAGCATGACATGCACTTCGCGCCCGGTCTCGCGGGCGACAATATTGGCAGTGGTGCCGCCGCAGATAATTTTTCTGCCGGGAAAATTACCGACCAGCTCGGCAAGCAAACGGTCTTTCTTCTGATCGTAGGGCGGGCCGGTCATTATCAGCAGCTGCCTCGGCTGACGAAAGTAAATGACGCCGCAGGTAATGTCGTCGAGCGCATGCCCGCCATTGTTGAGCCATGCCTTGTCGACAATAGCCGCTGCCAGCTCACAGGCCGAAATGTCTGACTTCTTTTCGATCTGCTCCCTGATGAAATTACCGGTTTTTTCGATGCCCCAACCGAATGGCAGCGGCTGGCTGCCAATGCCGCTCTGGCTTACGCCGTCAGATAGCATGATGATGCGGTCACCCGGCTGGGCCTGAAAATCGGCAACCGAAATCGCCACCGGTTCGCGGTCAGTTCTGGTCACCTGAACCTGTGAGCGTTCGAGTCTGATAATCTCTGAACCACGGGCAACCAGCACCGGCGGGTTGTCGTATTCAACGATCTTGACTTCATTTTCGAAGTCGACGTCGACGAGCGAAAATGTGCTGTAGCTGATGTGGCGTTCAGAGCAGACCGGCAGTGTATCCATTA
>Ga0116176_10000205_pt1 | contig 48912 bp, 60 predicted proteins | sample AD_STIC08_MetaG_FD_89803 | JGI IMG/M metagenome (GOLD analysis project Ga0116176, IMG submission 89803) | Active sludge microbial communities of municipal wastewater-treating anaerobic digesters from USA - AD_STIC08_MetaG | ecosystem: Engineered > Bioreactor > Anaerobic > Digestate | place: USA...
AAGGCCTCCGCAGGTCTTGGGGGTCCCAGGTCTGCATAACCATTGCGGAACATGACGACCTGCTCCGTGACGCGGCAGAGGCGGGGGCCAACACGTTTTATATCGGATTCGAATCGATTGATGCGGAAGCCCTCAAGTCCGTGGACAAGAAGATCAACCTGCGGCCCATTATCCGGAACTACAAAAAAACGATTAGAAAGTTCCACGACCACGGGATAGGAGTCATTGGAGGTTTTATACTCGGGACCGACGCGGACACGAAGGACGTATTCGACAAGACCATAGAGTTCATTCACGAGACCGGAATAGACGGAAGCCAGTTTACCATCATGACGCCCTTCCCCGGCACCCGCCTCTATGACCAGATGAAAAAAGAAGACCGCCTCCTCTACACCGACTATCCCAATGACTGGGTGCGGTACAACGCCTACGAGGCGGTCATACGGCCCCGCAACATGTCCGTAGACGAGCTGATCATGGGATGGCGCCGGGTCTATAATGAAACGTCATCGCCGGTGAATTCGGTCAAGAGGGGCTTCAAGACCCTGGTGAACACGGGTAGTTTCGTTAACGCTTCGATCAACCTTTTCTGGAATTACTATAACTATCGGGCTATACAGGATGCCAATCAACCGGAATCGGGCCGGATTCCCGATGCCGGCGACCAGCCCTGGGTCAAAGCTGCTCCTGTTCAATAGTGCGGCGATAATCGGCCGGGGTGACGCCGGTCATTTTCTTGAAGGTGGAATGGAACGCCGAATAGGAATTAAACCCCACGGCAAAGGCTATCGATATGATCTGCCGGTCAGGCTGCTCCAGGAGCATCTTCTTCGCCTCCTCGATGCGGTAGCCGTTGACGAAATTGTTGAAGTTTTTTTCGTGATAGGTGTTGAGAAACTGCGAGAGCTGGGTTTTCGTCAGTTCCAGCGCCTCGCTGAGCCTTCCCAGGGACAGGTCCTCGTCGCAGAAAAGCTTTTCCTCCTCCATGATTATCTTCAGCTGGCGGTTAATGCTCTTGCGGTCAACATTGTCAAGGTATGATTTCGCATATTTCTTTTTTTTAGGCGGTATCGTGCCGAACTGCATCAGGTAGGGGTACCTGATCGATATCAGGTAAAATCCTATGACTATGAGGCTTATGATGATATTATCCAGGGCCAGGAGCGTCTCTGAAAGGGTGACGGAACCGGCTATGCCGACTATGCCCAGGAAAAGCCAGATGATGAGGAGTGTGATGAGGAAGATCAGGGGCTGATACGCCAGGTTTTCGCTCGGCTTGCGGAACCAAATTTGCCAGATCGAGAGCGATATGTAGAAGATCGGCAGAACCACGGCGGCAATGGCGGAAATCAGGATCTGGATAAACTTGTATTCCTCCTGGAGGAGAAACATTCTGACCAGCTCACGCTTTTCGTCGACGGAAACGAACCCGAAGGGTATCATGATGATCACGACAATCATCATAGGGATGAAGTTCAGTATGTCATAGTAATAGAGCTTCTGCTTGTTCTTGATAAAGCTCAGCACGTAAAGGTACAGGAGGGGCCCGATGCTCAACTCTATGGGGAGCAGGATTAGGAAATACCCGGGATATTGTAGAATTAGCTTTGTGTGGAGCATGTATATGAAAAGCGTGAGATAGCCCAGTTCGGCTATGAAGATCGCGAGGACCACATTCCTGAAGCGCCATGGCCTAATGAGGAGACCAATGGCCATAAGAAAGCTCAAAAAAATGGTCGGATGGATAATCAGAGAAAGATCCATGGTATTCAAATCACCGTGACAGATTAGTATGGCGTTGTGCAATTATTCCAGCAGCAGGATCTAATAAAGGCACAGGACATCGATGATGTCAAGAGGATTATTGCGGGGCCTGCGCCCACGCGGACCTCAATATTCCCTTGACAATTATCAGGTCCATATCTTCATTGCGATACAGATTGCGCGAGTAAGTAGTAACATGAACGAATCCCTTGATGACAACAGATCGTATTGCCGCATGCTGGGACACTATGTGCCCTTCAGGTACTGCCGCACCGTCAATGAGACCCTTCCCTGCCGGAAGATAAAGGACTGCTGGTTCGAACGCATGGATATTGAGAACTTCATCGGAGAAAACTATACCGATGTCGAGATAGAACGGATCTTCACCGTTCCGTCCCAGAAAATTACAACCCTTGTTGATCTTATCAACAAAGCCAGGAACAACTCATAAGGCTCCTTTCTTGATGTAACATACCGCTGCATTTCCCAACACTCTCCTATATCCATGCGGTTGAATTAATTCCCAATTAAATTTCAAGCTGATAATCCCGGCTTATAAAGAAATTCCTCATTTAAAATGAATAATAGAAAAAAATTCTTGAAAATTATCTGTATTTTAGTATTTTATTAATTTATTATATTCATATGGCTCAGAAGAGGAGGATTCATGAAGAAAGTAGTAATCGCGGGGGGCGGTTTTGCCGGGGTCGAAGCTGCCATTTTTTTAAAAAAACACGGCTTCGATGTAACCCTCGTGTCCAACAGGGATTATCTCTACCTTTACCCTATCTCCATCTGGATACCCACGGGGGCGTTGAAAGCGGAAAAGGCCATGGTATCCCTTGAAGAATTGAGCAGGATACATAAATTCACTCTGATTATTAACGAAGTGACCAGGATTGAAGCAAAAAAACGGACCGTGCACCTGCGGGGAGCATCTGTTGGTTATGATTACCTGGTGGTAGCCATCGGATCCCATAAATTGAAACCCAGGGGCCGGGAGCATTTTCTCTCAATATGCGGAGACCCAGAGGAAGCCCTGGCAATTAAGGCAAAAATCGATTCCCTGCTGGAAAAAAAGGGCGGTAAAATTGCCGTAGGATTCGCGGGAAATCCCCATGACGTTTCCGCGGTACGGGGAGGCCCCGCCTTTGAAGTCTTGTTCAACATCCATCACCTGTTAAAGAGAAAAGGATTGCTGAAAAATTTTGAAATAACCTTCTTTGCCCCCATGAATGAACCGGGGGCCCGGATGGGTAAGAAAGCCGTGAAGATGATGGATGTCTATCTGGATAAACTCGGCATAAAAAAGCACTATGGCAAAAAGATAAAGGAATTCACGGCTGACGGAATAGTGTTTGAAGATAACTCCAAACTTGAAAGCGATTTCACCATGTTCATTCCGGCAGGCGACGGACATGCGGTCATCAAGGAATCCGACCTGCACCTCAATGAAGCGGGATTTGTCCGGATAAACGACTACTGCCAGGCTGAAGGTTTTCCGGAGGTGTTCGCCATCGGGGATGTCGCCGAGATTACCGGCCCGGACTGGAGGGCAAAACAGGGCCATATTGCCGAACTAATGGCAAGAACAGCCGCCTTCAACATCGCTGCCATTGAGAGGGGGAGCGTTGAAAGGCAAGGATACCGCGGTCACCTGAATATCCTCTGCGTCATGGACAGCGGAGACGGGGCAAATTTCGTTTACCGGGACGCGAAAAGGGAATTCATCATTCCCCTCCCCATAATCGGGCACTGGCTGAAAAAGGCATGGGGCATCTACTATAGCCTTTCAAAGAGGAAAAAAATATTCAGGCTGCCCGGGCTCTGAGGTTGATGTTGCCGCGCCCGTGCGGCAGAGGCCGAATGGGATGAAAGGATCCGATTACTGCGCCAGTTTCGTTTGTTGCCCTCATGTTAACCCTGTTCGGCGCCGTCACGCACGAGATGTTCTCCGACATCGTTTTTATAGCGCGAAAAACCGCCGGAGAGGTTATGGACCTTCCTGAATCCGCGGGTATAGAGATACGCTATGGCATAGGCCGACTGCACGCTGCCGTTGCAGAGGCATATGACGTCCCTGTCCTTGAAATTCTCGAGCCTCTGATACTGCGACGGCAGGTCCCTGAGCTGGATATTGACGCTCCCTTCGATATGCTCCGCTTCAAAAGCACCCGGAGCCCTGAGGTCAATTATGACAATGCCTGAATTCGCATCGATCCGTTCCTTCAGCCATGCCGGCGACCGCATGTTGAATGATGAATCGAGGGATTCAATGAATAGTTCAGGGGTATCGCGGTAACCCGGCAGGGCCCGGGCCGGATTATGATTATGAACGCGGTCCTTCACGATGAACACGGTGTGGGGATCTCCAGCGATTCATGAAAAATGACATCGTGTCCCAGGCATAGTCCCATTTCAACGACAAATTCAACACCGTCATTTTTCAACGCGATAGCCTGGCCGGCCGGGTTGCAGTTAACCGACGGACCAAGGCTGCCGTCAATCATATCTTCGCTGATCCCGCCGAGGGTGCATCTATACGAAAACACTTTTATGCCACGTGCCGACATGTATCCGGCGGTATCCCGGGCAAGGTTTTCTATGCCATAGCAGTAGGCGATGCCTATATTTTTATAGTTCTGCAGCTCGCAGAACCGCACCAGTTCTTCAAGACGGGACAGCGTCCCGGCCCTGCCGCCGCTGACAAGGCTGTCTGCGTTCAGATAGATGCGCCTGGCATCTTCGCCCCTGTAGACATCGAGGGTTTCATCCTTGATGCCGGCGCAATCCTTCCCCTCTGTTTTACACGCCTTCGTCGTACACCCGATACAGTTCATCTGTCCCCTTCCGGTACATTGCAATTTTCTCTAAAGGCGTACCCTGTCATACCGCAGAAGCAGGTTCACTCTTCTGACGTTACAGTGACCCAGGAGATGGCCTCGTGGGGGCACGCGGCCAGGCATTTACCGCAGGCGTCACAGCGTTCGTAGTCGAACACTATGTATTCCGGGCTGCAGGGCACTTCCATGGAAATGCAGTACTTGATGCATTTCGCGCAGCAGTTATTGGTGGACTCAAGGATCGCATTGACGGGGCACGCGTTAATGCAGAGGTTGCACTTCTTGCATTTTTTCGCGTCAACAGCCGGCAGTATTCTTTCAGCCTTCATGGCACCCGTGCTCATGGGCATGGCAGGAAACACCTGAATCTCGAAGCGTGCCGGCGAGCCACTGCTCCGCAACCGTTTTCACGTCACCGGCGCATCCGCGGAGAACCCTGATGCCGTGGCTGTTGAGAACGTTTACCGCCCCCTCGCCCATGTTCCCGGCGAGCATCATGGTCACTCCCATCTGCGACAGGGTATGCACAATATTGGACTTGCATCCGCAGCCTGCCGGGGACATGACCTTTTCTTCTTTTACAATCTCATTTTTTTCATTGGTGGTGAACACGGTGAAATATTCACAGTGCCCGAAATGGGCATCCACGTTGTTCCGGTTTGACGGTAATGCTATCTTCATCAAAAACTCCTTCAATCCATTTTTATTTTATCACGGCGTTTTACATTGTGAGCATATGCCCATAATCTGTCAAGAGGAAAAAATCTTGTTGAATTTCAAAGAGATTGACATATTATATATCAAAATTTATTAGTGTATACAAAATATATTAGATAAAACTAATTAAATGCAGGGCCTTGGAACTAAACAGCATAAGAATTTATTATGGATAATTCAGTAATTTTTGCCTTTGTACTGACAATAATTGCCGGATTATCCACAGGGATCGGCAGTATCTTCGCATTCTTCACCAGGCGGACCAACACAAAATTTCTCGCCGTGGCCCTCGGTTTTTCCGCCGGCGTGATGATTTACGTTTCTTTCATCGATATCTTCATGGAAGCAAAAGATCTTCTGGCAACAGAGTTGGGCAAACAAGGCGGCATGTGGGCCACCATGGGCGCCTTTTTCGGCGGCATATTTATCATCGCCCTGATCGACTACCTCGTACCCTCCTACGAGAACCCCCATGAATCCCACATGGTCGAGGAGATCGGCACCTGCGAAACCATCCCGGTCAACAAAAAGCTTTTCAGGTCCGGCCTGCTGGTGGCTGCGGCGATCACCATCCACAACTTCCCGGAAGGTATTGCCACCTTCACCATGGCCCTGAAAAACCAGTCCGTGGGCATTGCCATAGCTTTTGCCATTGCCATTCACAATATCCCGGAGGGAATAGCCGTCTCGATTCCGGTTTTCTGCGCAACGGGAGAGCGAAAAAGGGCTTTTCTCCTCTCTCTCCTGTCAGGTTTCGCTGAACCACTGGGCGCCCTCCTGGCATACATCATACTGCTGCCATTTTTAAACAACTTAATCCTGGGTATCGTATTCGCGTCAGTGGCCGGAATCATGATCTACATATCCTTCGATGAACTGCTGCCGTCAGCGCGGGAATACGGCGAGCACCACCTTTCCATGTACGGCCTGATAGCGGGCATGATCATCATGTCTGTCAGCCTGATACTGTTAGGATAGGATCTCGCATGCACGGTTTGCACGTACAGGATGTTACCGGTGCAGGGAGTTTAGCGGCCTTTCATCCGATTTCCCGTTGCATCTCATTGCCGATCCATGGCCATGCCCCGGGTCGGCAGATACCGATGAAATACGATTTATACAATGAATAGAAACGAAGAAAAAAATATCATTCTCAACAGCATCGCTGACGGAGTCTTCACAGTGGACATGGATTTCCGAATCACCTCAATGAACAGCGCTGCCGAGAAAATCCTGGGTATTGCAGAAAAAGACGCCGTCGGCAGGCTCTGCTATGAGGTATTTCACGCGAACATCTGCGAGCATTCCTGCGCCTTGAAAGAGACGTTGAATACCGGCAATAATATCATCAATAAAACCATCTATATCGTCAATTCAAGCGGAGAGAAGGTCCCTATCAGCGTGAGCACGGCCCTGCTTAAAAATACCAAGGGCGCAGTCATCGGCGGCGTCGAGACCTTCCGCGACATGACGGCCATTGAAACGCTCCGCAAGGAAATCGAATCAAGTTACACCTTTGAAGACATTGTAAGCAAGAACAAGATTATGCGCGATCTCTTCGGGATTCTCCCCGACATAGCCGCAAGCGACAGTTCAGTCCTCATCGAGGGGCCAAGCGGCACCGGCAAGGAGCTTATCGCCCGGGCGGTTCATTCCCTCAGCAAAAGAAAGGAAAAGTCCCTGGTCGTCATCAACTGTGCCGCGGTCCCCGACAACCTTCTCGAATCGGAGCTTTTCGGCTACAAGGCCGGGGCCTTTACCGACGCGAAGAAGGACAAGCCGGGCAAAATAGCCCTTGCCGAGGGAGGGACCCTGTTCCTCGACGAGATCGGCGAAATATCACCGGCCATCCAGGTCAAACTGCTCCGCTTTTTACAGGAGCGTGAATACGAACCGCTGGGCGGCGTCGCAACGGTCAGGGCGGACGTGCGCATAATTGCGGCAACGAACAAAAATCTCGCGGAAGAGATCCGGGGGGGCGGCTTCAGGGAAGATCTTTATTATCGGATTAACGTCATAAATATAAGGCTCCCGGCCTTAAGCGAGCGAAAAGAGGACATCCCCTTCCTGATAAAACACTTTATCCACAAGTTTAATATTCTCAAGGGCAAAAATATAGAGGGCGTCAGCGATGAGGTCATGAACGTTCTCATGAACCATGACTACCCCGGCAATATCCGCGAACTGGAGAATATCATCGAGCATGCCTTTGTTCTCTGCCGGGAGCCGTATATACAAAAAATCCACCTGCCCAATCATTTTAAAAATAGCGAAGTGACGATCCATGATTCCATGAGTCTTGAGGAAATGGAGAGAATCTATATAATTAAGGCTCTTGATAAAAATTCCTGGAACAGAAAAAATACGGCAAAAGACCTTGGTATTGATACGACCACTCTCTGGAGAAAAATCAAAAATCATAACATTGTTAAAGAATAAACAAATATTGCATAATGCAATTCAAGGAATAAAAAATATTGCATTTTGCATTATTTGATATTAATGATTCCTTAAATAACCATTGATTTATAAATTCACTCCCGCGAATATCTCATATTTATTACTAATAAACTCCAAAATACGTCCCATTGTCACTTGAATTACATTGATAACGTCTATTCCGTAAAAATTAAAATTTGGCACGATAGTTGCTGATATATAATAATATGAAAAGCGAATTGATAGCACTCCCCGTGTTTCAGAACCGCATATCTCCCCTGATGGATGTTTCCAGCAAATACGTTATTTATGAAACTGAAAACGGGCAAATCAAGCAGAGAATGGATATCTCTCTCAACACGGACGGTGAATCCAGTCGCGTGGAAAAGCTCAAAGAAATCGGCGTTGACACCATAATATGCGGAGCGGTGAGCGGATATGTGTCCCATATGATCAACGAGAAAGGCATGCGTCTCCTTCCGATGATCTATGGGCCCGTTGAAGAGATAATTGAACATTATTTACAAAACACGCTGGGTTCATACTGTTCCACTGCGGGCTCATGCAAGGGGCGTAAAAGACAGCGGCGCGGTGAATGCGGGAGGGGCCCCGCCGGCAGGCGGCAGAAAATTATCAGAGAGGAAGGCCAATGAAAATAGCCATATCAGCGTCGGGTAAAAACCTGGACGAGTCGATGGATGAGCGTTTCGGACGCGCCTCGGGATTCATCATCTACGACACGCAAACCGGCACTCATGAGTATATCAACAATGAAAAGAACCTGGACGCTGCTCAGGGCGCGGGGATACAGTCAGCCAAAACGGTCATAGACGCGGGAGCCCGGGTACTCATAACCGGCAATGTAGGTCCCAAGGCGCATGCGGCTCTCACTGCTGCGGGTATCGAGATATTTCTTAATAACGGAGGCACGGTGGGCGAAGCGATTAAGGCGTATTGCTCCGGCTCACTGGTAAAAACAGCGGCTGCTAACGTAGAGGGCCACTGGTGAGTATCGTCTTTAACTCGTGTGTTCATACAAGGAGGCGTATATGGATAAATCGACGGTATATGATCAGTTCAAAGGGTATAACTGCTATCCTATCGGAATGGGCGAAGAGATGATCCGGGCAAAGATGGTCGAGCTGTTTGACAGGATTATCAGGAAGAATGAAACCTGTCTTGCCAGGGCGCGGGACAAGGGAATGGAAAAGTTGATGTCCAGAATACTGGCAGTGAAGACGCGGATGGAGCGCATGCGGAAAGAAATGACCCACGTTGAGCCGAATGTTGAATACAAGTTTGAGCCCATGTCTCCAGCTGACGAATCGGCCCTGAAAGAGATTGACGGTAAAATGGAAAGCATAATCCAGCAAACCATCGACGCAATTGAGCCATTGACCTGTATGGAAACAGACATGCATATAAGTGAACGGTTCGCCATGATGGATTCATCGCTGAGGGAAATCGAAAATCTCTGTCACAAGCGCATGGCAATATTCAAAAAGCTTCGAGTGTATGGATGACGATTTGAAATTAAATTATTGGAAAAAATTAACTGGAGGCAGCAGTAATGCCGCGAGGAGATAGAACGGGTCCCCGGGGAATGGGACCGATGACCGGCCGGGGTTCCGGACTGTGCAGGGGCAATGACCCGCCGGGATATACGGGCGCCGTCGGAGGACGTTTTGCCGGTCCACGAGGGATGGATGGCGGATTCGGCGGCGGGCGCCATGGATTCTGCAATTTCTTCAGGGCTGCCGGTCTTTTTCCCGGCCGGATGCGGTTAGGTGGAAATGCCGTCTGGTCCCGGGAAGATGAAGAACAGTTATTAAAATCGCAGGCTGACCGTTTGAACAGGTCCCTTGATGCGGTCAATAAGAGATTGAACAAGATCGGCATCGACAAAGACGCTTCACGATAGTCATTCTTGCATAGAGACCGGCGCTTCCCGGCGGAGAGTATTTCGAGTCGTGGAGCGCCCATTTTATTAATAACACATTTAAGGATAATTTATGAAAACAAAGATCACCGTCTTATGTGAAAACAGCGTTGCGGTCCCCGCCCCGCCCCTCATCGGTGAGCATGGGTTTTCCTGCCTCATTGAATCGCAGGATGCGACACTTTTTGATACCGGCCAGGGATTCGGGATTGTAAACAATATGCAGAAAATGGGGAAGCAATTCGACGCGATACGGCGGATCGTGCTGAGCCACGGGCATTATGATCACACCGGCGGTCTTCTCGCCGTCCTCCAGAACAGAAAAGAAAAAACCCCTGTGTACGTGCATCCCGACGCCTTCAACGACAAGAAGGCCGTGGTCGTCCTTCCCCAGAACACCATTGAGCTACCCATCGGCATGCGGGCCCAGAAAGAGGAATATGAAAAAGCGGGGGCCGAGTTCAATCTCATCAGGGGCTTTACGAAAATAACAGATTCCATATCGGCTCTTTCGGACGTGAAGCGCCCGGAAGGCTGGAAAACATGGGACGTACGCCTCAAGCAGAAGATCAACGGCGAGATAGTCGACGATCCCTTCACCGATGATCTCTCCCTCCTGATTAACACGGAATCAGGTCCGGTGGTGCTCCTCGGGTGCGCCCACGCAGGCATTGTTGAGATACTGAACGACTTCTCAGAAAAAACCGGCCACAGGGAATTCCACGCGGTCATAGGCGGCACCCACCTGGAAAGCGCCCCGGAAGACTATGTCGTCAAGGCCATGGACACGCTGAAGGGCTACCGCGTGAAAAAAATAGCGGTATCGCACTGCACGGGCCTGAAAATGGCCGGCAGGTTTGCCGCTGAATTCAAAAACGAATTTGCCAATGCATCCGTCGGCAACTCCTTCGAGTTCTAAGGAGTTACTTTATCATGAATATTGCCATAGCAAGCGGGAAAGGCGGGACCGGGAAAACGACAATTGCAATGACCCTCGCTCATTGTTATGCCGGGAACGGTGCGGATGTCGCCCTTCTCGACTGCGATGTAGAGGAGCCGAACGTCAACCTTTTCCTGAAGGCCGGGATCGACACGACCAAGACCGCGACGGTCCTGATACCCCGGGTGGACGAAACGCGCTGCAACGGCTGCGGCGAATGCGAGCGCATCTGCGCCTTCAGCGCCATTGTCCTGGTTAAAGGCAAACCGCTCCTGTTCGCGGACATGTGCCATTCCTGCGGAGGGTGCTATCATGTCTGCGCCCCGGGGGCAATAAGCGAGGTTGAAAAGCCAATCGGGACCGTTGAATACGGTTCACGCGACGGCATAGCCTATGCCGGAGGAAAATTAAATATCGGCGAGGCCATGTCCCCTCCCCTTATCAGGAAAGTGAAAGAAAGCCTTCCTGAAAAGGGCTTGAGGATACTCGATTCACCTCCGGGGACGTCATGCCCTGCTGTGGAAGCCATGAGAGATGCCGACTTTGTGGTCCTTGTGACTGAACCGACTCCCTTTGGCCTGAATGATCTCATCCTCGCTGTCGGCGCGGTGCGCGCGTTGGGAATTCCCTTCGGCGTGATCGTTAACAGGTCCGGCATGGGAGACGGTCGCGTGGACGACTATTGCAAAACCGAGGGAATAGAGGTTTTATCACGCATCCCGCATATCCGGAAAGTTGCCGAAGATTATTCCCGGGGAGATTGCGCATCATACCTTATGGCGAATCACGCGGATGATTTCAAGCTTATCATAGATCATATAGCACAGAGGGCCAAGCCTTGCATTCCTGTACCATGATAAAAAACACGATAATGGAAATACGCGACGGATGCAGAGAGAACCTTGTCAAGTATACGGCAAAGGCTTTTTTTCTCCTGCCTGCCATTGAAAGACCGAATATCCTGGAGATTGGATGCGGCACCGGTGTTCCCACTATGGAACTGGCACGGATTACCGATGGTACGATTTTCGCCCTCGAACCGGACTCAGAAAGCTGCGACATCCTCAGGGATAAAGTCAGAAAGGCAGGAAGTCAAGAACGCATTAAGGTAATTCATTGCACCCTGGAGGCCGCCGATCTTCCGGTAAATTTTTTCGACATCGTATGGGCCGAAGGCCTTCTTAACATTATCGGTTTCGAAAAAGGACTTTTATTGGGCACAAGATTCCTGAAAGACAAGGGCTATTTTGTCATACACGACGAAATCAAGAATGGCGGGGAAAAACGCCGAATTATCGCCAGGCACGGTTATTCATTAATCGACTCATTCATGTTGGACCGAAATACATGGCTGCAGGGATACTACCGGTGCATGGAAAAGCGCCTCCTGGATCGCATGAGCACGCAACCTGTTTCCGAGTATGACGCGAAGACCTTTGACAACGAACTCCGCGACATATCCGCGTACCGTGAAAGACCTGAAAATCAAAGATCCATTTTTTATATTCTGAAGCGCAAGGGAAAGGCATGATACGTGAACTGGTTATCATAAGCGGAAAGGGCGGCACCGGAAAAACGAGTGTAGCGGCAGCGCTTGCCTGCCTTGCTGAAAACAAGGTGATCGCCGATTGCGATGTGGATGCCGCTGACATGCACCTGGTGCTCGGGCTGGACATCAGGCAATCGACCGAATTCGAGGGAGGATTGAAGGCTTTCATAGACAATAACGCCTGCACATCATGCGGCGTGTGCCTCGATTACTGCCGCTTCGACGCGATACGCGACGGCTTCATTGTGGACCCGATCGCCTGCGAAGGGTGCGGGGTGTGCGCCCCGTTCTGCCCGGCGCGGGCCATTGAAATGAAGCCGCATATCTCAGGAAAATGGTTCATATCCGATACGCGCCACGGCCCCCTTGTGCACGCGCGCCTTGGCATAGCCGAAGGAAATTCAGGCAAGCTGGTGACGCTCATCAAGAAAAAGGCCAGGGAGATCGCCGCGGAAAAAGGCTTCGGACTGGTGATCGTCGACGGCTCGCCGGGCACCGGATGCCCGGTCATCGCCACGATGTCGGGCGCCGCCGTCGCGCTTATTGTAACCGAACCGACCGTATCGGGCATTCATGACCTGAAGAGGATCCACGAGCTGGCCCGTCATTTCAACATAAAGACCGCGGTGTGCGTGAACAAGGCGGATATAAATCCCGCAAACGTTGCCGCGATCAAAGCCTTCTGCTCGGAGAACGGCATATCGATAGCGGGCGAGATACCCTATGACGCGGACGTCACCCGCGCCCAGATAGCCGGAAAAAGCGTGGTGGAGCATTCAAACGGTCCGGCCGCGGCCGGGATCCGCATGCTCTGGAAGGAGATGGAACATGCGCTCCGATGATATCATCATGTCGCCGATCGGCATTATACACACACCGTTCAAAACCGTTTCCGACAACATCCCGATCCAGGGCCGCCTGCATCCCGGTACGGAAGGTTTTGTAGAGCTCTTCGATGAATTTCGTGACGCGTCCCGCGACCTTGAAGGTTTTTCACATTTATTCCTTCTTTACTATATGCATTTAAGCAGTGAAGAAAGAACCATTACGAAACCCTTCATGGACACGGAGCCCCGCGGCGTTTTTTCGACCCGTTCGCCGCATCGTCCCAACCATATCGGGATGTCCCTCGTCAGGCTTGTCAGCATCGAGTCTGGAAGGTTGAACATATACGATGTGGACATGATTGACGGGACCCCGCTCCTTGACATCAAGCCGTATAATCCCCGTTTTGACGCTCCCGATAAAGGCGAAGTGGTGCGGACCGGCTGGATGAAAGCTGTACCGAATGGTGATTCCGGCAATACAATGACAAGAACAAGAAGCGTTGAAAAATGGCTGCAGAAGAGCGAATAACTGATTTTTTATTAAATCAACAAGAATATAACAGGAGCGCAAGTCATCATGAGCATAGCTAGAGAAGATGAAAAAACGAAAACTTCCTGCGCGCAGGGTGCGAGCAAAGACATGCAGGACAAGGAGTCAATCAATGAGAACATGTCCCGGATATCGCATAAATTAATCGTAATGTCCGGGAAAGGCGGCGTCGGCAAAAGTACGGTCGCCGTCAATCTTGCCGTCTCGCTCGCGAAGAAAAAATTCAGGACCGGTCTGCTCGATATCGACATTCACGGTCCCAGCGTGCCAAAACTGCTCGGCATGGAGCTCGGCCAGGTGACCGGAGGACGCGACGGGAAAATGTCGCCGGTCCCGTTCAATGAATACCTCAAGGTCATCTCCATTGGATTCTTGCTGCAGGATCCAGACATGGCGGTGATCTGGCGGGGACCGATGAAATATACCGTTATCAAGCAATTCCTGTCCGATGTTGAGTGGGGCGATCTGGACTATCTCATAGTCGATTCGCCTCCGGGTACCGGCGATGAGCCCCTGTCGGTATGCCAGCTTATCGAAAACGCCGACGGCGCTGTCGTGGTCACCACGCCCCAGGACGTGGCCCTCCTCGACGTGCGCAAATCAATCAACTTTTGCAAGCAGCTCAACATGCCGGTCATCGGCGTCGTCGAGAACATGAGCGGCTTCACCTGCCCCCACTGCGGTAAAGTCACCGACATATTTAAAAACGGGGGCGGGGAAAAAATGGCGGCCGACATGGGAGTCCCCTTTCTCGGGAGCATCCCGATAGAGCACCAGATCGCCGCGAGCGGCGACAGCGGAACGCCCTTCCATAACGCGGCGGACCATAACGCCACCGCGGCGCAGAAAGAATTCTCGTCAATTGTCGAAAACATCATTCAAGGAGTAAAAAAATGAAAATAGCGATTCCGGTATCAGACAAAAAACTCTGCCTTCACTTCGGTCATTGCGAACAATTCGAGATCTTCGACGTGGATGATCATACAAAAAATATCACCGGACGGGCGACATTCAATGCTCCGCCCCATGAGCCTGGCCTTCTGCCCCGTTGGCTTGCTGATAAAGGCGTCAAGTGCGTTATAGCCGGGGGCATGGGTTCACGCGCCGTGGCCATATTCAAGGAGAACGGCGTCAATGTCATTACCGGCGCCCATGCGGGAGAGCCGACGGCCATTGTGAAGGACTACCTTGACGGCCGCCTTATCACGGGATCAAACGTCTGCGATCACTAGGCGGGTCCATGGATGGAATCAGCGTTGAGCTGCGACTCGGCAACGGGTGCTGCATTGAATGCGCGGCCAAACATGCCTATAACAAAATGGTGCTGGATATCATGACGTCTGAAAACGCGCCTGAACCCGGCACGGAAGAGAAGCTTGATCTTTTGGTGGAGTTTCTCCAGGGCGCTGATTTCGCGCAGCTCCGCGGTTCCAGCGAATGCCTTGCCGGAGTTAAAGAAGCACTATGCAGCCTGCATAGAGATGATAAGGGACATCCAAGCGTGTCAGTAATTTTTCCATAAGCCGATGTACTCTTTTTTAAAGGAGGAGCTATGCCCACATACGAATACCTTTGTTCCACATGCGGAAACCGGTTTGAATGTTTCCAGAACATGAGCGACCGGCCCCATGATACGTGCCCTGCCTGCGGCGGGCCGGTAAAAAGGTTGATTTCCGGCGGATCCGGTTTTATTATGAAAAAAAGCAGCAATATGAAGACGGCCTGCGGGAACGATGTCCCCTGCTGCGGCAGGGGTGTTCCCTGCGGGAAAGCGGATGAATGCGGATAACATTAAAAAAGGAGGTGCCTATGCCTGAAGAATTCAAACCTGGCTGTGCGCGTCCCACAGGCGGTCCCGTGGGGGAAGAACCGCCCAAAGAGGGGCCGAAAGAACATACAATTCAGAAGGAGGAGCAAAAAGCCATGATCCAGGTAGGGAAAAAAGCGCCCGATTTTACAGCACCTGCATATTTTCAGGGTAAATTCGTCAACATCAAGCTCTCGGAATACCTGGGGAAGTGGGTCCTTCTCTGCTTCTACCCCGGAGATTTCACCTTTGTCTGAGCTACCGAAATTTCGGCGGTCGCCGAAAAATATCCCGAGTTCCAGAAGCTCGGCGTGCAGATCCTTTCAATGAGCATCGACAGCGTATTCGTGCATAAAATGTGGAACGAGCATGAGCTTTCCAAAATGGTGAAGGGAGGCGTTCCCTACCCCATGCTCTCGGACGCGGGTGGACGCGTCGGAACGGCGTACGGCATCTACGACGCCGACGCGGGAGTGGAAACCAGGGGCAGGTTCATCATAGATCCCGACGGCAATGTCCAGGGCTTCGAGGTGCTTACCCCGCCGGTGGGCCGCAACGTTATGGAATCATTCCGCCAGGTCCAGGCCTTCCAGCTCGTGCGCGAGAGCAAGGGGTCCCAGGCCACGCCGTCCGGATGGAAGCCGGGGAAAATGACCCTTAAACCGGGCCCGGACCTCGTGGGCAAGGTCTGGGAAGTGTGGAAAACCAGCATGGCCTTTGATGATTGATACACCGGGTGGTATCCGCAAGGACGCCACCTGTTTTTTATTTGATAAATTGCGTATCCCGTCGATAATGTCATTCGTCGCACAACACATCATGAATGCGTGGGAAATAGTTAATGAATAAAATCCTTTTAGTTCTGTCATGTATTTCGGCAATCCTGACGGTCTCTGTCTGCGCGCAGGCGAAAGAAGGAAAGGCCTACATCGACTCGCGCGAATTCGCCCGGGCAAAGGTCGAAAAAATCGAGCGTATCCGCGCGCGAGAAGACAACGCGTCTCTGGTTGAAGTGCGCGTCCACCTGAAAATAATCGACGGGACGAAGAAAGGCCAGACCCATGTTTCCATCTACCGGGGCGAGGACGACATGCCGAAAGACATGTTCTATCGTGAAGGCAACACCGTCTTCATAGGCATTTCCACCATGGGCGATGCCGATGCGGTGGAACAGATTTCGATTTATGACGTTGATAATACCATCGGGATCATCATCCTGGGAGTTCTTCTGGTCGCTTCAATTATATTCGTGGGGAGACTGCGGGGCGCCCTGTCGATGCTGTCCCTGATCGCTACGATCATATTGATATTCTATGTGCTGATCCCGATGACGCTCAAGGGATATTCGCCCCTTCCCATGGCGGTGGGCACCGCGCTTTTCGCCATTGTCATTACCATCCCCATCATCCTTGGATTCAAGACAAAGACGCTGGCGGCCATTCTTGGCGCCACGTCGGGGGTGCTTTGTGCGACACTCCTGGCCCTTTTTTCCGGATGGATCATGCACCTGTCGGGGATCGTTACCGGCGAGATGATGACCGTCTTTTACGCTTCCAATGTGGATGTTAACCTGCGGGGCCTCGCCCTCTCCGGCATTGTTATCGCCGCCCTGGGCGCGATCATGGACGTCTGCATATCGATAGCGTCCGCCACGGAGGAGATATTCAGGGTACACCCGGAGATCTCGGTCAAGGAAGCATTTAAGTCAGTTATGACTGTCAGTTCCGACATGCTTGGCGCTACGGTCAACACCCTCATGTTCGCCTACGTCGGGAGCTCCCTGCCCCTGGTCCTTCTCATCGCCATGCGTTTCGATCCGCAAACCCCGCTGATGTTGGTGTTCAACTACAACCCTGTGCTGTCGGAGCTGGTCAAGTCGGCCGTGGGCTGCATCGGGATGTTTCTGAGCATGCCGCTGACGGCGATTATCTGCATAGAACTGAACAAGAGAAAGCAAACGGCGAGGAAAACGGCGTGACCGTCGTGAGAAATCTTTCTTGAAAATGATTATCAATTCCATCTGATGTACCACGAATCATGATGGGGCCGGACAGGCGTCATACATGTATTCAATGGCGATACTAGAATCATGGAACATTTCAAAGGAAAAATATACACGTTCAGGCAGTACCGGGAGGACCTTGTTTTTTTAATTAAAAACATACCGCGGTTTATCAGGGCCTTCAGGAATGATACCATTCCCAGATCCTTCGCTGAAAAGATCATGCTGGTGGTTACCGCCGTCAACGGCTGCCGGTATTGCTCATGGTTCCACGCGAAACAGGCCCTTTCGTCCGGCATGACCGAACACGAGATCAGGGAGATACTGGATTTACAATTTCACGCTAACGCCTCCGATCATGAAATACCGGCCCTGCTCTATGCTCAGAACTACGCTGAAACCGACCGTAAACCGGACCGGGAGGTATCGGACAGGCTTTTCGATTACTATGATGCCAGGACCGCGGAAGATATCACGCTTTACATCCGCGCCATTTTCTTCGGCAATCTGACCGGCAACACCTTTGACGCCTTCCTGTCAAGGATCCGCGGCATCAAAGCGGAAAACAGCGCCGTGGCATTTGAATTATTTTTCTTCCTGCTGAATTTTCCCATCCTTTTCCCGCTTTCCTTACTCCTGAAAAACAAGAGCGGTGCGGCCCAATCATGAAAGAAGAACACGACGATAAAACCGCCTATTGCCGCGCCCTGGGACACTACGTGCCGTTCAAATACTGCCGCACCGTGAGCGAAGGGGACCCCTGCAGGAGGATCAAGGACTGCTGGTTCGAGAAGATAGACATTGAAAAATACATCAGCGGCAACTTTTCCGAAGAGGAAATTGCGCGGATCTTCACCCCCCCTCCCGATAAGCTATCAAGCCTCGTCGACCTGATACAAAAAGCCAAGGGCAAGGCCGACTGACATATATAAGTGCAATTACTACATACGCTAGGGAGTAAATTAATGCCAATCTATCAGATAAAAGACCGGAAACCCGTAATAGGCGAAGGGGCCTGGATCGCCCCGACCGCTGAAATCATCGGCGACGTCCGCATCGGGAAAAATTGCTATATCGGGTGGGGCGCCATCCTCAGGGGCGATTACGGCACCATTATAATAAACGATGAGACCGCCATCGAGGAAGGTGTCATCATCCATGCCCGCCCACTGGATAAGACGGAAATCGGCATGCGCGTTACCGTGGGGCACGGCGCCATGATCCACAATGCGGTGATAAAAGACTTCGCCACCATAGGGATGAGAGCTACGATAAGCGACTTCTCAGAAGTGGGAGAATGGTCGCTGGTTGCCGAACAGGCCTTGGTGACAAGGAAACAGATCATTCCACCGGAAAAAATTTACGCCGGTGTTCCGTCAAAGGAACTGGGCAATCTCCAGGAAAAGAATAAAGTCGAATGGACATGGGCCAAACAGCTCTATGTGGACCTTGCAAAGCAGTATATTACTGATTGTTCGATCATAAAATAATGTAAAAAACCGGAAAATAACATATCAACAGGGTTGTTATATGGATGCAAATGAATTTAAACATTTCGGCAGGCTGAACGACCCGGATGCCTCGGCTCATATCAAAGGTGTCTGCGGCGACGAAATGGAGTTCTATCTTGTTTTCAACAATGAAGTCATAACCGATGTGAGGTTCTATACTGAGGGATGCGGGTATACCGGCATATGCGGGGAAACCGCCGCCCGACTATCAGCAGGGAAACATATCGACGATGCCATGGGACTTTCTCCCGCAATGGTTATAAAAGAAATCAATGATTTGCCTGAAGATCATGTCCATTGTTCAATACTGGCGACCATGACTCTTCTCAAGGCGCTGGCTGACTATTTATATAGAAAAAGCATCACCTGACATCTTTCAGCGAATGCTGTTCCGGCGGCATCTGGTTTTTTTTATACCGACGCGGCCGGTCCGGGGTCCGGATTGACGATTGTGGTCAAGTTCTTATCCATGTTTTTCAAGCATCTCCATAACCGTTGCGAAATGCCGGTCGATTTCTTCCGAAAGCTCAACGATCCGCGTGAGCTCCTCCGCTATATCATTGAAGCCCGATTGAACCGTCTGGGCGCGCCATTTTTTTAAATCCCCGATATGATCCAGGTTATGATTTTTAAGATACGGGATAAGCCTCTCCAGCTGTTCCGGATTCAGATCGGCGTTATGCTTTTCATGGTTATGCCGGTGATCATGGTCATGCCCGTGAACTTCATTCATCTATTATCTCCATTTTCACTGATTGTTTTTTATGACAGTGCCGGGCTCCGTGATGCAGGTTCATGTCATCTCACCCTGCAACAGCGGCGGCCCCCATGACTCCATGCATGGGTCGCCGGCCATTATCAAAATCCTTTCTTTAATATGACCCGGGAATTCATAAAATCTATTTTTTCAATTACCGCCCTGACAACCTTCTGTTCCCCGAAGAGGGTTGATAAAACCACGGTGCCGTCCTCAACCCTCAATATCGCGGTATCCGCGAAGATCTGTTCTTCCCCGGCATTATCTTTTATCCATACGGTTGGCATACACATAGCGCCCCCCTTGTGTTGAATACTTAACCACTCTGCATTATTTCCTTTTTAATCGACACTGGCAATTATTTTTTAATTGAATTGTTACACCATACACCTGACGCTCCCCTCATATATGAGGAATCACAGTCAGCGCAAGATGAATATTGAAAAAATCGCACTCATTTATTTTTCACCCACCGGCACCACCCGCAGGATACAGGTCATAGGCAGTTCGTTTCGACGAATCCGCCAGCACATCATAGGCCGAGGCGATCTCCTTGAACCTCCGTTCGGCCTCGGGATTGCCGGGGTTTTTATCCGGGTGATACCTGAGGGCGAGTTTACGGAAAGCCTTCTTTATATCATTCTCTGAAGCTCCCATCTCAACGCCCAGGATAGCATAATAATTATACTCATGCATTTGATTCATTCGCTGCTTTCCTTGTTACCGACTCTATTTCCGCTTTACATGTTTTCGTTTCCAGCAATCATCTTCTCTGCATGACAGAACCGCATTTCGGGCACTTCCGCTGCATGCAGGGAATACCTTGCTGGTGCGGCAGCGTTGCGCCGCAGGAGGGGCAGACGCATTCGCCGCCGGGACCGGAACCGCTTCCCCCGGGGCCCATGCCGCGGCCTCCGCCGCCCTGCCCGCGACCTCCGCCGCTGCCGGAACCTCCGCCTCTACCCTGTCCGCCTCGCATAATAGAACCTCCTTAGCTGTCGCATCCCTTCTATTTCATCGAAATCGCTTCAAGGGGACACACTTCGACGCATACTCCGCAGCCGGTGCAGAGATTTTCATCGATCTCGGCATATTCACCCACTGTTATGGCCCCGGCGCCGCATTGCGCCTCACATGCCCCGCAGCCGCTGCAAATATTTTTATCAACCTTCGCCTTCAAATTAATTCTCCATTTTCAAAATAATCAAAACCGCCGGATCTCAATTATCGCCAGATTCCGGCGGCACCGCTGCATCAGGCATTCTAATCACGCTTCTTTGCAGCGAGTTCTTCCAATTCCTTGATGCGCCCATTTAACACATCAACCTGTTTCTGAAAGGCATCGGCCTGGGCCTTGAGCCCCTCCATCTCGCGTTCCGGGGTCAACTCTCCCTGGTACCATGGCGCTCCATAACCTGCCGGCATAGTCCCCGCCGGATATCCGCGGGCCCAGAAAGGGAGCCCTGTGGCGTAAAACATGTTACGCCATCCCCGGCCGCCGCCGCCAAACCCGCGGCCGCCGCCGCCGAAACCCCGCCCCCGGCCATTTGCGGGATTCATGTATCCGGGGACTCCGTTGCCGGTGCAATAACCGGCTCCTCTTCCCGTCATCGGCCCGTAACCGGAAGGACCTGTCCTGTCTCCTCGTGGCATTTCATACCTCCTTGAAATAAATAATAATGATAACCATTTTCAATAAGTGACGAAAAAAAATTACACCCGTTTGCACTGATCGCAAAAACCGTAAAAGCTGATCGCGTGATCGGTTATATCGAAATTATACTTCTTCGACAGCCGGTTCTGGGTCTTCCCGATGAACTCCAGCTCGTCATCAAGGAACTCCGAATAATCGATGATCGCCTTGCAGCGCAGGCATATCAGGTGATGATGGTGCTTCTTCCCGTCGGGATTATTCACCAGCTCGTACCGGGCCTTGCCGTCTCCGAAATCGAACTTCTGGACAATGCCCATCTGCGTGAGCATGTCCAGGGTGCGGTATACCGTGGTAAGGCCTATGGACGGGTTCATCGCATGCGCCTTGACATACACGTCGGTCGCGCTCACGTGATCGTCGGTCTCATGGAGTATATCGATAACCACCTCCCGCGGCGCCGTCACGCGCGCCCCGATATCATGAAACCGGTTTTGCCACCACGCTCCACCCCTGTGTCCCTTGCCTCTCACGTTGTCCTCGCCTTTCTTAATGAAAATGATTTTCATTATCAATATAATAAAAACTTCCTTTGCCGTCAACTATTTAATGAATAATTGAATAAAAAATTTGTATCAGGAATAATTGTATGTATAAATATACCATTATACTGTTACTGATGTCATCAAGGGGCACAGTAATTGCCATATTGTCAATTAAGAAATATGCTTCCCGAAAAGGTTATTGCTTGAAAAAAAATCGCCCCTGCTTATCCTTCACCGGTGAAATGTCAGCCAAGTCCAATCATATTCATCATCAACGCGCGTCAGGCTGACGCCGAAAGACTGGAACAGCCCGCACGCTGCCGCCGTCCATCATGATGGTCTATCGTCGGAATGGCCCCGGGCATAAGCCATAAGGAGAAACAATGAAACAGACATTCGCGTTTTATTACTCGATGAAGTTTGAGCCCCTCAAGCTGAAGACGGCGATTCCCGCGCATATCGCCTACTGGGAAAAGATGGCGCCGGAAGCCTTTTCCGACGGGCCCTTCAGGGACAGGACAGGGGGACTGATCATCTTCCCCGCTGAGGGCAGAGAGATGGCTGAAAATATATGCAAAAAAGACCCCTATATTAAGGAAGGTCTTATTACGGAATACTGGGTGAAAGAGTGGCTTGTCAGCCACCAGCGCTGACCATACCGCCAGGAACCCAGGGCATAAAACTATTGACATTCATAGAATTGGCGTTTAATCCTTCCAAAGGGCCCGTTTTTCGAGCTCCTGTTTCAACGATGAACGCCAGGAATTTGCAATGAACAAGGATTACAACACGCCCCTTTTCCGTCTCTGGAACGTGACTCGGGAACCCGCCAGCACTTCCTGTTCTGTTTCCATTCATGGCAACCGGCATGGTGATACCGACAGCCAGCGGCTTGTATACCATGAACGCGATTCCACTATAAACTTTGAAACTCCGGAAGCGGCATTCACTTCCGTTTTGAGAGAGCATGAAGGCATGCTGAAAAAAATACTCTCAATTTGCGTTAAGACCTCCTGTCCCGGTGACATAGACCTCCCCTTTGTTTTCCCCGAAAGATTTAGAAAAGACCCCGTGCCGGAAAACGCTATACAGGTTTTCACGGATGGAAGCCTCGCGAAATCGGGTATCGGGGGATGGGCGGGCATCATTCAATATCCCATGGGAGCTATCGTCGAAAAAACCGGACGTGAACCTCACAGCACCAGCAACAGGACTGAGCTCCTGGCAGTCGTGAAGACCCTCGCCTCCATCGAGTCAGACGGCCCGGTTATCGTGCACACTGACAGCCGGTATGTCATACGAGGCGCCGATGTTTGGCTCGTCAACTGGGAGCGGAACGGATTCTTCACCGCGCAAAACCGCCCCGTCAAAAACAGGGATCTGTGGGAATCATTTTCCGAAATCATGAAAAAGAGGGAGATTCATTTTCAATGGCTCCCTTCCTCCTGCGAGGAAGCCCTCCATCGGCGGTGCGACCTCCTCGCGCGGGCGATGACGCTATCCCCCGCGTGATGCGGTGCGGTGACTTACATCAAATTGAATTGATTATCAATCCCTGTAAGAATCAGCTTTATACCACCCATCCAGGGGAAGCGAATGGAAGCATACCGGCTTCGGATTAATCCATTTACCTTCAGCAGAAATCTGCCATTGGGTATAATAATCCATCGGTGATGAGGCTGTTTTATCTATGCGATACCCGCCCGGATGGGATCCTTTTGCCACATCTGACCCGCTGAATGATTCTTTCATACCTTCACACTCCTCTGATTCGAATAGAGCCAAATCCTGTCATCGATACCACGTGCCGGTCGGGAAATAAATTATCCACATCATGGCCTGGCTTTTCTCAGGGTAACCCTTTTCACGCCCATTATCTGCCTGAAGTTAGCGCCCTGGCCCACGCATTTCAGGGCGAGGTCAGAATCGACTACCCGCGTGCCGCAGAGCGCGTCAATGCCGTAATCGAACAAAACGTCAGACAGCAGCACCGAATCTCCCAGCATGATAATATACGACCCGCTCCGGCACAGGCCAAGAATATGCCCCAGGGTATGGTTCGTTATCGATGTCCCGGTTATCGCAACAACATCGGCCCGGGGGATGACATGTTCAGCTTCCGCTTCCGTGACATCCCCCTCTCGGGGATTTTTTTCAATTACCCAGATCTCTCTGCAATACTCGCGGACCCGTGGAATAAAAGGGAAGTGGCCCACGATCGCCACCCTTTTATCCGTCCCCTTTTCCAGAATCAAATCCGAGGCGTTGAGCTCAACGCACCTGCTTTCATCAAGCTCGATAAGCGAATTAATCGTCGCCATGCCTATTGCGGCCTCGAGTATCCTGCCGGAGTAAGCCATATCCGCTAGCTCCCGGGCGCTCTTATCCAACAACAACCCAGGCTCCCTGACCATGGGCGGTTCCTGGCGAAGCGCGTCCCGCGGAAGTGTCGCCGCGAGCCCGCAATATCGGGTCAGTACGCCCGTATGGAATATTCCCTGCCTGATGTCCTGCACGGCAGCATCAAAGTTCAGGACTGATAGAAGATCATCGAGTATATTCATAAGCCGCCCCATCGTGCATCACGATATAATCCTTCACCGCGAGGGAAATTGTCTTGACAGATACTATTGATAATGAAAATTGTTTTCAATGTCAATAAGTATTTGTGGACCATGCGGCCGGCAATCAGCTCCGCGGGGACTGCAGAGGGATTATGGTGGTAAATCATAGAGCAACATCAATGAGTGAACCATGAGCAACGTATTCGGTCCCGTTCCTTCGAGGCGTTTAGGCCGTTCACTGGGCATCGACCTTGTCCCTTTCAAGACCTGCACCTATGATTGCCTGTATTGCCAGCTTGGCAGAACGACACACAGGACGATGGAGCGCAAGGAATGGTTTCCCCTCGGCGATATCCTTTCCGAGGTGAAAGAGAGGATGTCTTCAAAACCGGATTACATCACACTGAGCGGCTCCGGCGAGCCTACCCTGTACTCAAGGCTGGGAGACCTCATTGAAGGGATACGCGCCATGACTGACATCCCGGTGGCGGTCCTGACCAACGGCTCCCTCCTGTGGGACAGGGATATAAGGCTGGAGCTGGCCGGAGCGCACCTTGTGGTACCTTCCCTTGACGCCGGCGACGACGTTATATTCCAGAAGGTCAACAGGCCATATCCGGATATTTCCTTCGTACGCATGGTCCAGGGTCATGTCGATTTCCGGAAGGAGTATCACGGCAACCTCTGGCTTGAGGTCTTCATCCTTGACGGGATCACTTCAACCCGGGAAGAGGTACTGAAGATAGCCGCCCTGGCAAAAAAAATCGCCCCGGACCGGGTCCAGCTTAATACCGTGACAAGGCCGCCGGCGGAGGACACCGCGGTCAAGGTCAAGGAAACGGCTCTGCCGGATATAGCCCGGTTATTTGATCCTCCCGCTGAAATCATAGCAGACTTCCGGAAGGATACCGCCGGGGAAGATTTCACCACGACGAGGGAATCGGTTCTGGATACGATACGAAGAAGGCCCTGTTCCGTCGAAGACATCGCCGGCGGACTCGGGATACACCGCCATGAGGCCCTTAAGCATATCGAGGAGCTTCTCGCGCGGGGACAGATTGAAAAAACATCATCCGGCGGAACGGTGTATTACCGTAGAACCGGAAAAAACAATGTAGAGGAGTAAGTAAATGTCAGAAAATAAACGAATAATCATTATAGGCGGCTCAGCCGCCGGCCCCAAGTCTGCGGCAAAGGCCCGCCGTCTTGATGAAAACGCGGAGATTATAATCATACAGAAGGCGCCTGACCTCTCTATGGCCTCCTGCGGTTATCCCTACTACGTGGGGGGCTTTTTCAACGATCGCAACCAGTTGCTCTGTACGCCCACCGGGGTGGTGCGTGATCCGAAGTTTTATTTAAACGCAAAAGGCATCGTCGCCAGGACCGAGACAGAGGCCCTGAAAATCGACAGGCAGAAAAAGACGGTGCTGGTAAAAGACCTGAAAAGCGGAAAAGACGAGTCGCTTCCCTACGACAAGCTCGTCATATGCACCGGGGCGGTGCCGAAGAGGCCTCCCATACCGGGCGCCGACCTCGCCGGCATCACCACCCTGCAGTCCATGCAGGACGCTGACTTCCTGAGAAAGGTGCGCGATGAAAAAATTATAAAGAAGGCGGTCATTGTAGGCGGGGGCCTTATCGGCATCGAGACCTGTGAGGCGCTGCAGCTCGCCGGAATCGAGATCACGGTCATCGAAATGCTCCCGCAGCTCCTGACCTTCCTTGACTGGGAGCTGGCGAAGCTGGTGGAAAATCATGTCAGGAGCAAAAACGCGAATGTCATAACCGATAACGGAATAGCTGAATTCATGGGAGAAAACGGCAGGCTGACCGGGGTCAAGCTCCAGAACGGCATTGAGCTACCCTGCGAGCTGGCCGTCGTCGCCATAGGGGTAACCCCCAACACGAAACTCGCCAGAGAGGCGGGCCTTGAAATAGGCGCGACGGGCGGGATCGTCGTAAATGACAGCATGCAGACCTCTGATCCCGACATTTACGCCGCGGGAGACTGCGTCGAGTCGGTCAATCTCATTACCGGCAAAAAGGTCCATGCGCCTTACGGCGACCTGGCCAACCTCCAGGGCCGCGTGGCGGGCGAGAATGCGGCAATGGGCAACAGCGCAACCTTCCCGGGGACCATACAGACAGGCATATGCAAGGTCTTCGATTTTGCCGCCGGTTCAACAGGCCTATCGGAAAAAGCCGCGCGCGCAGCGGGATTTACGAATATAGAAACGGTCATTAACGCCAGTCCCGACAAGCCCGGATTCATGGATGGCCTCCTTCTGGTGACCAAGATCGTCGTTGACAGGAAGGGAGGGAGGATACTGGGGGCCCAGTGCGTGGGCCCCGGGGACGTGAGCAAGCAGCTCGCCATCTGGGCCATGGCCATCAAGGGAGGTCTGTCCGTGGAAAACATGGTGAACGCCGATCTTCCCTACGCCCCGCCCTTCTCCCTGGCTATCGACCATTCCATCGCCACAGCCCACATCATGCAGAACAAGCTCAAGGGCCGCATGAAAGGCATCTCAAGCGTAGAGGTAAAGAAAAAGATCGACGCTGGGGAAAAGCCTTTTCTACTCGATACCCGCGGGCCCGACGAATACGAGCAGATGCGTCTGGGTATCGGGGAACGGCTTATACCGCTGGGAGCGCTCAGGGGACGCCTCGCAGAATTACCGGAAGACACAGATGCCGAGATCATCTGCTATTGCAAGATCTCGCTACGAGGGTACGAGGCCGCCAGGGTGCTCGAAGGCAGGGGCTGGAAAAACGTAAAGGTCATGGAGGGAGGTATTGCGGCCTGGCCATTTCCGAGGGAAAAATAGCAAGGAAATAACATGAAAGCAAATACTATGCGCAGCACGGAAGGCGTGGCGCCAGGCCTTCCGTCGCCGAAAACGCCTTTTCTCACAAGGCTATTATCATCAACCATAATTCGCTTCGCCGGGTGGTGGTCAATTTTCGCAGGCGCACTGGCCTTAAACAGCATTTGTCCCGTATGCGGAAGTTCAGCCTGCCCGGTCGGCATGGGAACGACCGGCATTATCGCCGGTTTCATTGCCGCCGCAAAATTATGGGGAGGAAGATTTATCAGATTTGTCATCGATCATTTCCGACAGCCGCATCAGGAAGATACGGGAAACGTAGAAACGGACTGCTCCTGCGGATCGTTCCATGACCATTATCATCATCCGTCTGTCGGCATAAAAAGAGGGAATTAAATGGTTCCAAACAAGCTGTTTCTTACCAAGGGTGTCGGCGTTCATAAAAACAAATTATCATCCTTCGAACTATCCCTGCGGAATGCCGGCATAGAAAAATGCAATCTCGTGTATGTTTCAAGCATCATGCCGCCCCAGTGTAAAATCATATCAAAACAGGAAGGTATCAGGCTTCTCAGGCCGGGGCAGATCACCCACTGCGTTATGGCCCGCAATGAGACCAGCGAGCCCAACAGGCTCATTTCCGCGGCAATCGGGATCGCCATGCCCAGTGACCGTGATAATTACGGGTATCTTTCCGAACACCATGCCTTCGGGGAAATAGCGAAGGTATCAGGCGATTATGCCGAGGACCTCGCGGCCACCATGCTGGCGTCCACCCTCGGCCTATCCTTTGATTCTGATCAGGCTTGGGATGAGCGTAAACAGGTCTACCGGACCAGCGGCCATATATTTAAAACAAGGAATATATGCCAGTCAGCCGAGGGAAACAAGAACGGGCTCTGGACCACGGTAATAGCAGCAGCCGTTTTATTGATTGACCTGTAAGGCGTTAAACGGCTCCAGCCTTTCCCGGACGAGAAACAAGGCTCCCCTGAAAAATAACGCAGCGGATCCAATGTCATATCAACCAAATACAGGCACGAACATGTTGGAATACAACAAACTGATAAAAACCTTCGCGCGGGACATCCTGTCATGCGGCTGCGACGATGAGGTCTTCAATCATATTGCCCATCAAAGCCGGATCCCCGTCACGCCTGACATTGAAGCTTACAAGCGGATTAATATCGGCAACAGACTCCTCGTGTATATCATCAAAGTCGAAGACCCGGAGTCCATAAAAGGCAATCTTGTAAAAATCCTGTCCGCCGGGAAAAAAGACAGGGACACCACCGGTTTTAACAGGTTCAGGCTTGCCCTTATCGCTCCGGAGGGCGCTATAAACAAAAAAATATTATCTGAGATTTTCGATGAGTTCAGGAACGGCGATGAAAAAATCCATCTCCACATTCTAGACCAGGATAATGAAATCATAAAAAAATTAATGCTATACTGAGATAACACCCGTCGTCCCTATGGCCCATGACCTTCCAGCGGCGGTCCGGTTAAAAGAGTCATTCACGCCGATACCGGGATTAACATTCCAAATAACGGGGCAACGCAAAAAGCATGGGGAAACGACACCCCTGCTGCGCCAGGGGAGGTTTATCATCGTTCCTGTACGCCAGACCCGAACCTCGCAGGCAGAGTCCCGGGCAGCGTGGAAGACGGCCATGCCATAAGTGAAGCCTGAGTCTCCCAGTGATTATATCCCCCGAATAAGTAATAACCCAATCCAGTAGCCCGTTATTAAATGAATCCGCCCGCACGGTGGCTATACACAGGAACCAGATGGCCTATTTCTATTTTATATACTAAAACATTAAAATAGTTCAATTAATACTTGATTTCACAGGCTATTTCTCATATTAATGGAAAAAAATTTCAAAAAGCATGCAGATGATGGTATTTGTCAATCTTCAAAGCCGCGCCAGTTGTCCGGCCGCATGCCTTTGATTAGTACACCGTGCAATTTGTTAAATACTGATTGCTATTATTTAAACACCGATCACGCAGGTATCATATGAAAGTACAGGAAAAATTTTTCGACGAGGCGACACATGCCTCCATCAAAGAAAAAATCCAGCCCCTTCTTGCCAGGGTCACCAACGAAAAAGAAAAACGCCTTGTTTCGGAATTCTGGGACAAGGCCTCGACCTATTTCGGCCAGCTCTTCGGCATAGACAAGGCCATAGACCAAGGTCTCATTGGCGAAGACCCGGCCAGTGATATTGTCATTGAAGAAACCGATGCCATCCTCGAGGAAGGCAAGAAATTTGAGGAATCGATCAACAACCTGGAACTTATAAAAAAAGTTAAGAAGCTGTTCCGTGAATGCGGAATCCCTGTCGGCATAAAATCAGAGATCGTCAAACACGCCTTTACCAAGCCGAGCGGATATGCGGGCGATTACGGGATCATAGAGATGGTCTACAACGAAAAAATCATCTCAAAAGGGTTCGGCTATTGCGCCGACAAACGCTTCCTGAGGGACGACTATGCCCGGGCCGTCCGGAGCAGAAAGTCAAAAATGCGGGAGATACTGACCGACTATCTGTGTACGATCAAATCTTCCAGCGTCGAGGTCCTCAATATCGCCTGCGGCTCCTCACGGGAACTGCAGGAAATGTTCGACATGGCAACCTTTGATCCTTCAAAAAAAATAAAAATCACCCTCGTAGACCAGGACCAGGAAGCGCTGGATTTCTCCCGGGATGTCCTTAAAAATGCCCCGGCCCATGTTGAGCTTGCGTTCCTTAAACATAGCGTGTACGACTACGTAAAGAATCCCGATCCTTATAGGAAAATTCTATCCGGGAAGGATATTGTTTATACTATCGGGCTGGCCGATTATATTCCCGACCAGCCCCTTAAAAGCCTCATCGCCTTTTTCTTCAGCCTGCTGAATCCCGGCGGCAGGCTTATCATAGCCCATAAAGACTCGAAGAATTACAGCCCCCTGGCGCCGGACTGGTGGTGCGACTGGACATTCCATCTGCGCAACGAGGCCGAGGTAGTCGACATCGTGAAGTCCAGCGGCATGGATAAATTCAATCTGTCAATTGTGCGGGAAACGACAACAAACATTATTTTCTTCATTATGATAGAAAAAGTATAGAATGAATTTTCTTGCCGTAACAGGACTGCTTAATTTCCTGAGCTCTACGTTTATCGGGGTATTCGTGCTTATCAAGAACCCCCGGGCCCCCCTCAACCGCTACTTTTTCAACATAAATGCCAGTATAGCGGTATACAGCATCGGATACCTGCTGTGGCAGTTAAACGGCAACCCCGATACCGGGCTTATCTGGTTCAAGGTCCTCTTCTGCGGCATCATCCTTATCAATGTCACCTTTCTCCACTATGTTTTTGCCATCCTGGGCAAGCTGCCCCGGAAAAAGCTCGAGCTCATCGGCTATTACTGCGTCAATGCTGTTTTTATTATCCTGAACCTGCTGTCCATGCTTTACACCGGCCTTGAGCCCAGGCATGGACTCGGTTCCTGGCCAGTGCCCACTGTCCTCTTTAGCGTGTATCTCGCTTTCTGGATATGGCAGCTCCTGTACGGATTTATCCTCCTGCTCCTGAGCCTGAGAACCGTAACCGGCAGGCTCCGGGAGCAGATCAAGTATACCATTGTGTCCGGTCTTATCGGATTCATAGGAGGCGCTTCCAACTGGCCGATGTGGTACGGCATAGATGTTGCGCCCTACGCGAACATTCTCATAACAGGGTATATCGGACTCATGGGATTCGCGATCATTCGCTACCGTCTCATGGACATCAAGGTCGTCCTCACCCGTACCGGCATTTTCGTGGGGATCTACACGCTGGTGCTGGGCGGCCCCCTGCTGATCGGGGTCCGGACCAATTTCGGCTTTCTGTCCTTCCTGGCCCTGTTTATACTCGCCACCATCGGGCCTATTCTGTACCGGTACCTCATGGGAAAGGCGGAAGATGTACTGCTGGCGAAACAGAGGGAATACCAGAGGATACTAAACGAATCAGTCGTTTTCATGCTCCGCGAGCACAGCCTTGACCGTCTCCTCAAGCTCATCATATACGGCATGAAGACTATTATCAAAGTGGATTACGCGGCTATTTTTCTCGAGGACAAGGAGAATGAATGCTACACCTTGAAGGTGGCGAATTCCTTCCAGGTGCTGCCGGAAGGCTTCTGCATACCCTACGACAACCCGACCATCGACCTCCTCAAGGAACACAAACGCCCGCTGGTCCTGGAGGAGATGTCTCACCTCTTTCACAGCGACACGGACCGCAAGATAAAGATGATCGTGCCGTCGTTCTTCGACAACAGGCTCCTGGGGTTCCTGCTGCTGGGAGAAAAGGAGAGCAAGACATTTTACACCATGGACGATCTGCAGACCTTCGAGCTGCTGTCCCACCAGACAGCCATGGCCATAGAAAACTGCCTTTACATGGACGAACGCAAGAAGACGCAGGAGCGTCTCTTCCAGGCCGAAAAGCTTGCCTTCATCGGCGGCATGGCTGAAGGCGTCGCCCACCAGATACGGAACCGTCTCAACCACTTTTCACTCGGCTCGCGGCAGATACAGAATGAAATAGCCGAATTCCAGAAGGATCACGCGGACCTGATCAAACAGAACCCGGCCATACAGGAGGCCTTCGACTCGCTCAATGAAACCAGCGAATCGATTGTCGAAAACGTGATACGGACCAATGCCGTGATCCAGGGAATTCTGAACTATACCCTCGCGGACGACAGGCGGAACACCTTTTCTGAACTCCCCTTCAAGGATGTGGCCGAAGGCGCCATAGACCTGGCCAAGATCAAGCACGGCATAGAGGAACTGCCCATCAAGTGCGAGATCGACCCGGACGCGATGATCTACGGCATCATGACCCAGCTCATGGAATCGCTGTACAATCTCATCGACAACAGCTACGAGGCCATCGAGGAAAAGAGAAACACCTTCAAAAACGCGGAGGAGAGAAAAAACTACGAGCCGATCATCATGATCAGGTTCACGCAGCAGCCGGACGGGTCCCTGATAGAGATAACCGATAACGGCATCGGCATAGCCAGCGAGGATGCCCGCAAGATATTTGCGCCCTATTTCACCACCAAGTCATCCTTCAAGTCGCAGTCTGAACCGGGCATCGGCCTTTACGTGGTCCACCGGATCATCGAGGAGAACCACAAGGGCAAGATATGGTTTGATTCCAAATACATGCAGGGGACATCGTTTTTCATTAAACTGCCGTTGCAAAATAGCGCGCTCTGACAATACAGTTACACAGGAGAAATAGGCATGATAAAAATCGCGAAAATCTGCTTTATCATTTCCGGCATCCTGCTGATCATCGACTCGGCCCTGATGATCCTCAACAAGGCGAACCCGCTGGGCCTCCCCCTGCCCTGTCCGGTTACGCTGATCATCCTGGGCATCGGGCTTATACTGTTTTCACTTTCGAAAAAATAATTTCCCGGGGATGTGCCCGGGCCTCTCCCCTTCCCGGTAACGGCGTGTGAAAATCCGATTACTGTCAATTGCGGAAGGCCGCGGCTGAATCTCCTGCACGCAGCGTTACCGTCTCCATCTTTCCTCCCCTGCGGCAGGCAAGAACCGCCGCGCCCAGGGCGCCCATGAGCTGCGGGTCGACCGCCAGCGGCGCGATCTCTATCCTGAGGAGCTCCCCGAGGGCCTTCATGAGGCCTGCATTCTTGGCGCATCCCCCGGTTACGGTCAATTTTTCCCTGATGCCGATGCGCTTCAGGAGGGTGAAGCACCGCTTCGCCACCGCGGCCTGTATCCCGGCAGCGACGTCCGACGGCGGCTGTTTCTTCGCCAGGAGGCTGATGACCTCGCTCTCGGCGAAAACGCTGCACTGCGCGGTCACGGGTATCACCTTCCTGGCGTTCAACGACAACCGGGAAAAATCATCAAGGTTCATCCGAAACACCCTGCTCATCGCCTCAAAAAACCGGCCCGTCCCGGCTGCGCACTTGTCGTTCATGGCGAATTCCAGCACGGAGCCGTCACCGGCGACGGAAATTCCCTTAAGGTCCTGCCCGCCGATGTCCACGATCGTTTTTATTCCCGGGTCGCAGGAAAAAACGCCCATGGCATGGCAGCTTATTTCAGATATGTTCTCGTTGGCGAAGGGCACCTCGTTCCTTCCGTAGCCGGTGCCCACGAGATAGGCCAGATCGCCGCTCGCTCCCAGTCCTTCGACCATGGCGCATGCGCGGTCCATGACCAGACGCGAAGTTTCCTCCGGGTCGATCTCCGAGGGCATAATGACAGAGGCCGCGACAGCCCCGCTCTCATCAAGGATGACCGCCTTGCCGGTTGTTGAGCCGATATCGCATCCGCCGTAATATTTTTTTCCCATGGAAACCCCTCCTGCTCACTGGTTACATGTATCCACCTGCCCTCCGAAGAGGCATGGATAAACAGGCATCAATGTATATAATTGTAATTCAGGATTTTTTTGCATTTCTCTACTTTTCACTAACTATCCCTGCAATAATTATTCTTCGGAACGATAAGCATAATGTATCGTTGTAAAATCTTTTCCCTCGCGCCCCCTTCGGGGGTCGGGGGGGTCCTCTCCGTTCCTGTTTACCTTCATTACATTCTGCATGAAGTGGTCGATCTGCCGTATTATTCCTTCGTGAGAACAGATGCGCTGGTCTGAAAGGTCGTACTCGATGATAAGAAGGGGCACTCCCTTCTCCCTGCAAGCCTCCCTGAGCATCTGGTTGAGCGCCATGGTGTTTTTGCAGCCGATATGTCCCGCCACCCATACCATGTCAAGGTTGAAGCGGTGATATATCCTGAATATATCATCGATATAATTCTCGGCAGGTCCCCTGGTATGCCGCGCCATGGGCCCCTGCATGATGATCTTCCCGAGGTCCCGGAGCATCGTGTCAGGGGTTGACGTGTCGATCAGCGGCTGGGAATTATAGGTCATGCTGTCAATGACCAGGGTGATGCCGTAAGCCTCCTCGGCCCACCTGAAGAGTTCCGAGAAATGCAGGAGCGGCGGGTTCCAGAGCACGGCGCGGAAACGCTCATTGGGAACAGCCCGGACTCCCGATTCCAGGTTGCGACGCGTCATATCGGCAATGCGATGGAAAAACCGCGTCGCAGCCGGGTTCCCGGGGTCGGCGTTGAAGGCCCAGAGGTGGCCGAGGTACACCGGCTCGGCCGCCATGGGCGCGGGCCGCGCGCTGATCATCTCCCATAGCTCAATCTCCTTTTCGGCCATGCGGTTCCGCTCCTCACATATCTGTCGCAGGCGTTCCCAGTCCATCCTGCCCGGCGTGTTTTCCTCGAGCCACGCGATCATTCTCTTGAGCTCACCAGCAAAGTACTCGACGGCCCGATTGTTATAGAAATTGAAGGGAATATCAAGCCGGAAAATCTTTGCGTTGTTCTTTCTCCGCGTAATTTCATAACCTGTCATGTTCCCGTCGCAGGGCAGGTTGGAGCTCACGATGACCGATGCCGGAGGCATCTCACCGCTCAGCACGATCCCCAGGGTCATCTTGACGTGGCTGCATATATCGGGCGGGATACCCTCGTTTTCACTGCGGTCGATATATGCCTCTGCCGCATGGCTGTCCAGGAGGGGGAGCAGTATAGACAGGAGCTCGGCCGGCCACACGGAAAGGCCCATGGCGGTAGAGATCTCCGGAGGCACCATTTCCTGGTGCAATATGAACGTATCATCCCGTTTGAGGGTTCGAACAAGAACATCGATCATTTGTTTCACGATAAACGATATGAGCAGCTCATTGGCTTCACGATACAGGCCGGTCCGCCCCGCGGCAAGGCGCCCCATCAGCAAAGGCGCCCGCAGCAGGATGAACAGCCATGGGTACCGCCTCATGTCGCGCAGCAGCGAAATCGGCCCGCGGCGCGCGGCCAGCATAGTAAAACTGAATAGTATATGGATAAAATATTTTGCGTGTTTAAGATAATCGGCTGCTGAGGGCCGTATGTTGTTCATAGTAGGCATACCCCCGGTTATTTTCCCATGCTTTCGATAAAGGCCTGCACCCGCGTCCTGAGCTGTCCCTCGCTGCCGTGCCGGTATTCCCGCTCCAGGCGGAGCACCGGCACGCCTGCCGAGCGGAGCGCCGATGTGAGCGTGCTCCCTTCGACGCCCCACGTATCGCAGAATTTTATCGCCTGGACAATGACGCCGTCGGCGCTGTATTCATGGGCCGTTTTCCGAATAGCCTCTTCGCGCTCATCGAATTCCTCCATCATGCGCGGGCAGAGCACCTTGCCGAGCGTGTGCTGCGCAATGGCCCGGAGCGGGTCGCCTGTCTCGGATACCGGATCGAGCGCCGGGAGCGAACCGGTGCAGAAGCGGTCCGCCACGACAAGGCCGCCCTGTGACTCGATGACATCGATGAAGGACAGGTCATCCAGCTCTCCGCCGGCGACCATGATCCGCGCCCGATAGGGCCCCACTCCGCCTCGCTCCACCGCCTTGCGGTGAAAATCCTCAACGAGCGGCAGAAGGAGGTCCTTTGGCGAAACCAGTGACGCGATCATGACCCTGTGGAACTCCCCGCCCGTAATGAGGGGCGGTTCCTGTTTCCGGAGGTCGCCGATGGCGCGGATCGCGTCCGCGAAGGCGTTGCGGCTGCGGATGGCTGCCGCCAGGTCGGCGCCGGAGGCGCTGACCCCGAAGTGGCCCGACATTTTATCGGCCAGCATTTTCAGCTCTTCCGTGAACCATTCCAGGGCCGGACCGCCACGCTTGTGGGGCACGTCCAGGGTATGGCTGAAGGCCGGTTTGCGCAGATACTCAAGGTTGTCCATCAGGCGGCGCATGTGGTCGCAGTTGGCGGTGAACACGACCCCGCCCAGGCGGTCATAAGCCCCGCCCAGGGCGAATTCCAGAAGGCTTTTGGTGTAGGAACAGATGACATTGGACATGTAGGTGTCAGCCAGCTCGGTGCCGGCAATGCCGGGCGCCCGGAGCCGCACGGGAAAAAGCTTCCCTGCGGACAGGAGGGTTTCCGGCACATAGCTGCAGGTATATCCCACCGGCACCCGCCCCTCATCCATGGCCTGTTCCACCAGGCGGTTCAGCGGCTCGGCCAGGAGGTCATCAAAAAGCGATATACCGGCATACTTGTTCATGCCCTCACCCCTTCAGTGTTTCTTTTTTTCGCAGCCGGGTACAGTCCGAAGGCCGACAGGCACCGCCGCATCCCTGCACGGACAGGGCATTCCGGAAGATCCAGGAAACACTTCCCTTCCATGTCAAAGGTGCGGACGTTATCGTCCTCCGGCAGACTCCCCAGAAGGTGCAGCCCCGGCGGGGCGCCTATGCCCCTGTCCTCACCGGCGCGTACCCGGTTGATGACCAGGCCGCACCTGTCGAACCCGACCGCCCTGCCGGCCACGTCCAGTATGCTTGACGCAACGGCAAGGCCCTTGGCCGACTGGTCCGATACGAGAAGGAGGTGGCTCACCCGCTCCATCACCCGGCGGTTCACCTGTTCTATGCCCGCCTCGCCGTCGATCACCACGTAATCAAAACTGGCTGATATCGTTTCTATGACGTCTTTCAAAAAATCGTTCACCTGGCAGTAACATCCTTCCTGCTCCGGCCTGCCAATGGCGAGAAAAGCAAGGTTGTTCTTTTCCTCAAGGGCGGCCAGAACCTCGTAGTCGAGGGCCTTTGCCATCTGACCCATGTCCCCGCGGACTCCCTCCTTCACCTTCGCGATCAGGTCGTTCCGTATGTCGTCAACGGTCCTCCGGGCCCGGAAGCCGAGGGCCAGGGCCAGGCCCACCGCCGGGTCCGCGTCAATGGCCAGCACCCTGTTCGCAGGGTCTTCGGCAAGCATGGCGGACGTGATGGCGCTTATGGAGGTCTTGCCCACGCCCCCCTTGCCGCACACGGCAATGATAGTGGTTTTCCCGCCTTCAGTTTCTTTCATACAGCGCATTCTCCTTTCCGCGCAGCGAATCACGCATCGTCCTGAGCTCCGATACCTCGCTGCAGACATCGGTAAAATCGCAGGTGCCGCAATCGAAGGACATCTCCTGCGCCATCTTGTTCATGGCGCTGATGAGCCGCACGGCCCGCTCCCCTACGTGCTGGAGCGAGCGGACATCATCCGGCGACGACGTCACGATGAGGATCTCCACGCCCCGAACGTAGTCCAGCCTGCGGTACCGTTCCATAAGGGATGCCGCGAGCAGGTCCAGGGAAAATCCTTCGGCAATGGCCTGCCTGCTGATCCTGCTCCATTCCCGCATGTACTGGGAGACCGCCCGCATCATGTAGCCTTTAAGGTTAACGTCATACCGCGCGAGTTCGATTTCGCGGTGCCGGTCGTAGCAGTTTTCCTCGGTGAAGCCTTCGACGTCGAGGATGACCGCCTTGCCCAGGGGCAGTCTCGCGCCGTCCCTGCCCGCCACGTCGGGACCGATGCGGGTGATCATGCCGTCCCGCACCAGTCCCGGGTTCCCGGTCCAGACCAGGAACGATGCCGATTCGTCCCGGGGATTGCCCAGCTCGACGGCCGTATCGCACTGCAGCACGATGTTGCTTTTCTCGCCCGCGGGCCAGGGACGGTTGACGGCCGTGAACTCCGCAAAACCATGGGTCGACGACCTCATTCCGTCCATCCAGGACCTCAGATCATGTATTATTTCCTCAAAAAGTTTCATAGACCATCACTCGACAAGGGCGCTCTCTTTCTGACGCGCCGGCTTGCCGTTGGCACCCCGGGCATAATCGAGGGCCATGAGGGACGCCCCGATTGCCCCGTTTATCTGCGGATTTTCAACGCGCAGAAGCTCGCATCCCAGGGCATTTTTAAGCGCCTCGAACATTCCTGCGTTCCGGGCAACCCCGCCGGTCATTACGGCATCCTTTTCGAGGGTTATGCTTTTCGCAAGGGCGGCCGCCCTGTTGGCCACCGCGTTATGGAGGGCGCGGACGATATCGGGTATCTCGGCCCCGTCATTAACCAGCGATATGATCTCGGTCTCGGCAAAGACAACGCACTGGTTGGACAGGGTTATTTTCTTCGTCGACTTCATCGAGATGTCGCCCAGGTCCTCCAGCTTTATCTCCAGCGCATCGGCTATTATCTCAAGGAACCTGCCGGTGCCGGAAGCGCACTTGTCGTTGTAGAGGAACCGCACGACCCTTCCCGAAGGGTCGATCCTGATGGCCTTGCAGTCCTGTCCGCCGATATCTATGACGGTCCTGGCAGACGGGGCCTGCCACACAGCCCCCCGGGCATGGCAGGCGATTTCCGATTCAACGCCGTTAACGAAGGAAATGTTTTTCCTCCCGTAGCCCGTGCCGACGCACCAGGCTATATCCGCCATTGCAAGGCCTGCGTCTTTCAGCGCCAGGTCCATCACGGTTCTGGCCGATTCCTCCGGCGACCTTTTCGCCAGGTCCATGGCCGACGCCACTATGCCGTTTTCATCCATGATGACCGCCTTGGCGGTCAGGGAACCAACATCGCATCCGGCTGCAATCATGACTTACCTCCTTGCGCCTTTTCCCTCGCGATAAGCGCGGCGCCGATTGCCCCGGCAAGTTGCGGGTCCGCCCTGGTTACGCGCTTGATCCTGAGCCCCAGCAGCTTCTCCAGGGCCGCCACCACGCCGGCGTTCTTGGCCACCCCGCCGGTCATTACCACGTCGCGCTCGAAGCCGATATTGTTCACGATAATGGACATGCGGCTGGCCATGGCGCTGTTGATGCCTGCCGCGATATCGGCCACGGGCACGCCGTTGTTCAGGTGCTGGATCACGTCCGCCTGGGCCCATACCGTGCAGGCCGATGCGAGGGTTATGGGGTTTCTTGACGAGGACGACAGGGTCCCGAGGTCGTCCAGCTCAACGTGGAGCACCCGGGCCATGACCTCGAGGAAGCGCCCGGTGCCGGAGGCGCACTTGTCATTGGCAGTGAACTTCACCATGTTCCCCTGCGCATCAAGGCGCATCGCCTTGCAGTCCTGGCCGCCGATGTCTATGACGGTCCGCGCCGAAGGCACCAGCCACTGGGCCCCCCTGCCGTGGCACGCGATCTCCGTTACCGCTTCCCTGACAAAGGATATCCTGTCGCGGCCGTACCCGGTCCCGACGCAGAAGGCAAGGTCTTTCATTGAAAGCCCGGCCCTGGAAAGCGCCTGGCCCATGGCCGCGTCAGCCGAATCCCCCGGTTTTGCCTTCGATTTCATTATTACCGACTCGACGATCTTTCCGTCGTTCATGATCACCGCCTTTGACGTGAGGGATCCCACGTCGCATCCCGCTACCATCATACCAGCAGCCTCCTAACCCGTAAAAATTCTTCAAGGCGGTCCTGCGACGCCTCCCATGATTCAACCCGGTCGTCAAAGGCGTCGCCGTACATGATGAAAGTGGGGATTCCCGCCTTTTCCGTGTCCCGGGCCAGGAGCTTCACCATGCCCCAGGTGTTGCGGCATCCCGGCGTGCCGTTGTAGATTATGCAGTCGGCGCTGTACATTTTCGCCAGCGAAAGCGTGTCCTGCAGCCACATGTCCGGCGCGTCGTAGGGCCCGCGGATAGACTTGATCATGGGCATGCGCGAGTTATGGTTCGCCATGGTCCTTATCATCGAATCCAGGTCATCATAATCGAAGGAATACGCGGCCGCCTCGGTGCGGTATTCCTTCACGTGGGGAGCGGTATGTGCCCAGGAACGGCTGAGAATATTTCCCTGGTAGCAAATACCGTTCCGGTCAAGAAAGTCCCAGAGCCGCAGGCCGTTGGTGTAATGGTCTATATAACAGAAAAAGGCGCGCATCTTCTCGACGCCGCCGGACAGGCCCGATGCCCCCCGCGAGGCATTGTCCGACGCCACTCGGATCATCGACTCCAGCGCGGCAGTGCATTCCTTCATGCCCGAGAAGAGGAACCGCGTCGCGTACACCATCAGGTTGAAGGAAACCGGAAGGGGATTGGGAACTATGCGGGCCAGGTCCTCCAGCTCCGCCACGAGCTCTTCCTGCTTCTCGATCTCCTTCAGGACCAGGCGGAGACGGTCGATGTCCAGCTTTCTCCCTGTGTGCTTTTCCAGAAACGCTATAAGGGCCTTGAAATCGGAATTATGGTACTCGTCAGTCCTCTGGTCCACCAGCACCGGCGGCATATCGAGGGAAAAGAAGGGGACCTTGAGATACGCCGCAGCGAAGGCGAAGGCGTTGGCGTTGGTGTCGCACACGCCGGGGGTGTCGGTGAGGACCATGTCAACCTCCGCGCCGACTCCGGCGAGAAAGGCCCCCAGGGTGCCCCGCTGCGAAGAGCATGACGTCTCCGTGTACCCCACCTCGTTGCAGTAGTCGAGGAATTCCGCCGTTCCGCGGCGGTACGCAAAGGTCTGGGCCACGGACAGGACCTCGAGACAGATCGGGTACACGTCCATGGCGTAGAGTATGCCCGGTGAAAAACAGAAGGTCGTTATGGCGTTGTGGAACCCCTTCTCCCGCGCGGTTATGTAATTCTCGAAATATTTGGCTATGCACTCGATGAAAAGCCGGCCCGGCTCCCCCGTGTCCAGCACCGCTGCGACAGTCCCGTTGAAATAAGGAATATACTTCAGCATGGTCCGGTACTCCTTGTCGGAGCCGTTTTTAAGCTTCGCCGCCGAAGTGAACGTGTTCCAGAGCATCGAATCAAACTTATATTCTTTCAGTTCAGGTCTCATGCCGATTGCCTCCTCTGTTCGATCCGCTCCAAAAACGCGTCCACCCGCATCTTCAACCGCCCCGTTTCGACCAGCGGCCCGTATTCGCGCTCGATCTTCAGGCAGGGGATGCCCGCATCCTCCAGGTCGCGCTCAAAGAGCCCGTTTTCCGAGCCGTGCAGGTCGCAGAAGCGGATATTCTGCAAAATTACGCCGTCTACCTTGGCCTTGCCAGCCTTGTCGGTAAGCATTTTCAGCCGTCCCGCGTATTCGCCGTACATGCGCGGGCACTCGTTCTTGGCAAGGTACCGTTTCGCCAGGGCCTCTATCGGATCAGCCGTCTCATCGACCCGGTCGACATGGAACCGTGAACCGAAGCAGAGATTGTCCGCCACCACGACAGCCCGGTCTCCCTCTATCAGCCGCACCAGGTTCACGTCATCGCTGGCGCTTCCCACAAGCATCAGCCGCGTCCGGCCCTGCATCGTCCCCCTGCTCTTCTCCAGGGCGCCGAGGAGTCCCTCCAGCAATTCGACGTAGATGTCCCGTGGCATCGTGGTCCCGGAAAGAATGACCGCCAGGGCCTCGGTCCCGGTTATGGCCGGATTGTCGGCGATACGCAACCCGTCAAAACGGTCCAGGAGATCCCGGCTCTTATTGAAAAGAATGATTGCGTCCCGCAGCCTGTCATCGGTAATAGAAGTGCCGAAATGCCTTTCAATTTCGTTTTTCAGACGGTTAATCTCTTCTACGAACCACTTCACCGTGTAATCCGCAAATTTATGGGGCACGCCGAAATGAAAGAAAAACTTCGGAAGGATCCCGGCAATATCTTCCCCCGCCTTGCGCCAGCATTCGTCAAGGCGCCGCATCGAATCGCATCCCGGCGTTATGATGGCCCCATCAAGAAAGTCGAACCTGCCCTCGCCGGCCAGCTGCAGCATCGCCTTGGGGAGGCTGCATATAAACGGTCCGAAATAGGTGTCGCCGATTGTTGCTTCTGTCGCGCCGAAACCGCGCACGCGGTACGGGAGGATGCCCGCAGCGAAGAGGAGCTCGTCTGGGACATAGGAACAGGTATACCCCACCACTTTTTTCCCCGCCTCTTTCCACTCGCGGATATAGTCGTTGTTCAACGATATCGCCGCTTCCATGAATGCACTGTTCATTCCGTTCCCTCCATCCGGCTAAAAGCATTTTTAAGTTTTCCGCAGGCATCGCGCATTTCATCGGACATCACGCCGTCGGGAGCGATCAGTTCAGCTATCCCGCTTATGACCGGCGGCATGATCTCCTGGGCCATCGGTTTCATCGACTGGACAATATCGTCAACGAGCCAGCGGGCCGTGCCGCCGACCACTTGCTCGTCAAGGGCGCTGAAAAACTGGGATAGGAAGTTCCTGATCGTGCCCGGCGACAGCCGGCGCACCTGGTTGAAGAGATTGCAGATGCCGCTCAGTGCCGTTGCCATCACCTGGGGATCAAGCTCGCTCATGCCCCGGGCGAATTCCCGGGCCACATCCTCGTCGGAAAAAATACGCTCGAAGGTGTCTGCCTTCCGGCTCCAGGCCCGCACCCATGAAGCCAGGGACCTGAAGTGACTCTGGAAGAAATCCGCCGCGATTGCGGGGTCCCCCTCCAGGACTTCTATGACGGAAATCCTCAGCAAGTCCCGCAATTCCCGGAGCATTCCCTGTGATTTAAGAAGAAGCAGGACATCTACTTCCTTCAGGGTCTCCGCCGCGAGGCTCGACACCGCGGCGGGAACGGCATGGCCCCCGCGGTCGCCGATAAGGGCGCTTCCGGTGTGTATCTTTCTTACTATTTCGCTTACCTGGTTCACGAGGCTCCCGATGCTTTTGCCGTCTACGTCGCGGACCAGTGATAATATCACGTCTGAGAGCAGGTCCGGCGGCATTTCATTGATCGGGCCGACTGTCTTCACCACTGACCGGACAGCGATGTTAACCAGTGCCGGCAGCAGGGAAAGAAGGCATACCATTTTCGCCGGATACTGCCACATCTCCTCGTTTATCATGCCCGCCAGTGCGGGAATGAATTCAGCAGATGCGTCCACCGCTTCCTTGATCTCGCCGAAATCGACTTCTGACAGCAGGGACCGCACCTTCGGCCGGAGCGCTTCAACGATAAATCCCGGCTCGTTGTTTCGTTGATTTGCGCTCCTGGCCAGGTTGGTGATGATTTCTCCAACCCCCCCCAGGTCCGTATCATCAATGATCGATTTTAGGTAAAAGCGCCGTTCCTCCGGCGGCATGGCGGAGATTTCTCTCGTGAAGGCCCCCAGGCCTGCGATCACGGCATTGATGATGCCGGGCATCTGCGCAGAGGCCTGGCGCACGAATTCAGGGTCGCCGCAGGTTTCAATTACCGGGCTCCCGGCGACCCCATCCCGGGGAACGAAGCCTTTCGCAAGGGCCCTGCCGACAAGGCCCGCAATGGCCTTCTTGATCCGGCTCTTCCCGGCCCAAACACCCAGGACCTCGGGTATTGCGGCGCGGACAATCTCCCGCATTTCATCAGTCCGGGCAAAGGACTTCGCGAAGCTTCCGATAAAGCTGCCGTCGTCACGCCGGGGTCCGGTATCCCGGGCGACAGTTGTATCTTTTCTGTTCATTTTCAACATCCTCCTCCACCCCCCGGATCCGCCGGAATGGGACTAATCAGCATTATCACAGAGCCCCCCTCCGGGGCTAACGCCGCCGGCAGATCCCGTGCCTGCGTTGGCATCAACCTCCTCCTGAGAACGCTGGTCGGGGGGCTCATAACCGTATGGCCGTTCTTCACTAAGACTAATTTTCTACAGCGTATGCCGGCTGTTTCGCTTTTGCGCTGCCCTGTTTCTCTGCCTGCAGGTGCTTGGCAAGGCGCTTGCCCAGGCACACAAGGGTGAGCACCGGCGGGAGCCCGAAAGGCTCCGGTATCACCGAGCAGTCGCACACGTAAAGGTTTTCATATCCCTTCAGTTTCAGATTCGAATCAAGCATGTGCCCGATCCGGATCGTCCCGCCCGGATGCGCCGCAAGCTTCCAGGTCTTGTATATCCCCTTCGCGCCGGCGTTCAGGAGTATGTTCTTCGCCATGTCATAGCCCTTCCGGAGCTTTTCCCTGTCCGCAGGCGTAAGACGTTTTCGCACGCCGCCCCGGTCGGTGAGGCTCCCGGCCAGATCGTCCCTGATCTTGATCATGATGCGGAGCGTTTTTCTCGATTCAAAAAGCCTCCAGATGCGGAAGGATGAAGCGGTAAAGGCCTGGTCGAGCAGGAACGGAACCGCCATGTCGGTCATGACTATCCCCTCGTTGCGCATGACGCACCCGGCCGTCATGGGGATTTCATCCTTGCGTTTCCTGACATCCTTCACCTTTCCGCACACCGTGATGAGGGGATCAAAAAAGTAATTATAACCGGCATTCCTGATGCCGGATCTGCGGAGCACCACCGGCGAACCGATACCGCCCGCCGCGACGATCACCGTTTTTGCCAGCACCTGCATTGTCCGTCCCTTGTATTTCATCTCTACGCCTTTCGCGGTTTTACCGTCGAAAAGGACTTTCTTCACCTTGGCCCTGTTCAGGAGCACGGCGCCGCGCCTGACGGCTTCATCAATATACATTTTGGCGCTCCATTTCACCTCGTGGCGGTCGCCATAATATCCAAAGCCGTACCCGGGACGCCAGCGGTCCTGGTACATGAACTTGTCGAGCTTCTTCCAGTCATATCCGAGGGCGCGGGCGCTTTCCATCATGCGCCGCGCCATGGGGGTCACCATTTCATCTTTGAGGGGACCGATGGGCAGTTCCTTGCGGGCCTCCTTTTCAGACTCGGTCAGGTCAATGCCATATTTCTTAAAAGCGTCGTGGGCAACCGGGAACGCCGTCCCGTAATAGAAAACTGAGCTGCCGCCGGTCGTAAGCCCGCGCACCATGCCGAGCAACTCCGGCGTCAGGAGCAGACTTTTAAAAGGCAACATCATATAGGGCAGCGCCCAGAGAAAGCTCCCCTTTATCCTGTTGCCGCCGCTCCCTTCGAGAATCAGAACTTTTTTACCTTTAGCGGCAAGGTCCTTGGCAACGCTGGCTCCCCCCGCCCCGGAGCCGACAACAATGACATCAAACTTTTCTTTCATTATCTCCATGTTTCTCCTCCAAAAAATGAATGGTGACTATTTCACAGCAGCCCTGCATCAGTAATTATACAACCCTGTCCCCGGCATCATCATTACGATTTTGATTCTTGTCCAATAATCTGCATGAGCTCATATATCACACATTATGTGATATTACACACTTGTCATGGCATAGAATCTTCATCGATTCACCCCGGTTTAATACTATTTCCTTGAATTTAATTACCGCGCTTCAGCTAACCTGTTATGACAATAATACATTCGTAAAAAAAAGTCGTCCGGACGGATAATTCCAGAAAATTAAATCCTTCCAGATTTATAAATCCAGAATTTTTATGATTTATTATGTAAAGATGAATGACCGGAGGGCGTTCTAATGCTAATAGATATGACTCAATTATTTATCTGTAATCAGCGGCCAGGGGCTGGCTTCCTCTATTTCGAAGGCATATTCGAGAAGTTCACGCTCCCGGCCGAAGGCGGAACCGAACTGCACCCCGAGGGGAACACCGTTTTTACTCAAACCCAGGGGGAGTGATATGGCCGGCGCGCCGCTCACATTCTGCATCGGTGTGAATGAAACGTATTTCATGAGCCGGTCAAAGACTTCCTCAAAAGGAACATCCGGCCCGAGATAACCGATTTTCGGCACGGGGTGAGCCAGGGTCGGGTTGAGAAGGATATCGCAGGAATTGAAAATTTCGTTATACGCGCCGATGTACCGCCGCAGGCCCCGTATCGCGGAGACAGTCTTCCGGAAACTTTTCTGGTATATGCGGCTCATGTCTACGGTGAAATCCTCCAGTTTGCTCCGGTCAAAGCCAGGGGCGACGAGTAACCTCCCGAAGAACCTCAAGGAAAAGGCCATCATGCCCCAGTAAATAATGAAATCATCGGTCATTTGCGGAGTACAGGGACAGGGTATATCTTCTACGGTGTGACCGAGCTCCTCGCAGAGCCTGGCGGTCCTGCTGACGAGGGCTGCCACCTCGGGATGGCATGGTGTGCCGAAGGGAGTGTCTGTGAACATGGCGATGCGGAGCCGCTTTTTCCCCGGATGCCTCACCTGGCCGATATCCGGCAATTTCGGATTGCGGTAATACTTCTCTGCGCCGGCGTAAAATGCCGCGGTATCCCGCACTGTCCGGGTGAGCACGCCCTGGTGGATTATATTGACAGGCATCTTATCCGAACCGTGCACCGGGTGGAGCCTCCCCCGGGTTGGCTTGAGACCCACAAGGCCGCAGCAGGCCGCGGGAATCCGTATCGAGCCGCCCCCGTCATTGCCGTGGGCAAGGGGCACAACTCCGGCCGCCACCAGGGCCGCCGAGCCTCCGGAAGATCCCCCGGTGGAATACTCCGGGTTCCACGGGTTCCGGGTAACGCCCGACAGGAGCGGTTCGGTGGTCGCCGTCAATCCGAATTCTGGCAGCGTGGTTTTCCCCAGGCATATGAAGCCGAGGGAAAGGAACTGCTTCACGAACCGGTCTGTCCTGCGGGCCGGTTTTGCCGGCACGCCCCGGGAGCCGAACAATTTAGGCATACCTTTCAGAGATTCGGTGTCTTTCAGGAAGGACGGGACCCCGGAAAAAGGGCCGGGGACCCTGTTGAGGGCCTCTTCCAGAGCGCCGTCGAAGTTCTCGGCGACAATGGCGTTGAGCCCGGGATTGACCTTCCTCGCCCGTTTGATCGCCGACTCAACCGCCTCCGTGGCGCTGATCTTTCCGGAAGATATCTTTTCGGCTACCCCGATGCCATCGAGACTGCCCAGCGCGTCATTGCAAAAGGCGTGGATCCTGATTTTCTTTGTTCCTTTCATAAGGCTCCTGCATTGAAGTTGTTGATATGAGCGGGCAAGGCCCGACGGCCGCCATATTAAAACGGGAGGATGGATATTATACAAGTCATTTTTGTCCGTCAGCACTTTTCAGGTCGGAGGGGATACGACCCGGGGAGCAGCAAGGATGGAGCGCTATCTTCCGGTCTTGCGATATCTGGCGGGAGATTTGCCGATGAACTTGGTGAAGGCCTCATAAAAAGCCGATTTACTGTTGAATCCGACCGAATAGCAGATGGAGGAGATGGAACGTTCCGGCTGGGTCTGCATGAGGTTCACCGCCTCGTCAACACGGTAGCGGTTGATGTAATAATTGAAGCTTATATTCATGTTCTTATTGAGAAACTCCGACAGCTGGTGGGGCGTAATGGAAAGCATTTCAGACAGGCGCTTCAGGTTCAGGTCCTCGTCGCAGTAGACCTTGTCGTAGATCATGAGATCGTCAAGGCGGGTTTTAAGGGCATCCACGTCTAGGCCCTTGATCATGGAGCGCTCGTAAATATTCTTCTTGACCACGCTGGTGATCAACGATATGAGCTCGGGGATGAGATTCCCCACTATAAATATGAAGAGAAAAGGAAGTATCATCAGGGTCATAACAATGCGGCCCATGGTGATATTCCGCATTATGAAGGCGAACAGCAGCATGATTGCGATCATAAGTACCATGACGATGTAGACAAGGGCGACCTGGTTGACTTTCACGCTGAACTTCTTTGTTTTAATAAGGGATATGAAATCCTCTTTTATCAAAATATAAACATTGTAGATGATGAATATGACGGCCGCGGATATCAGGTAATAATAATTGCCGGCGATTATTATTGAACGCGCTTCAAAGAGCGCCCCGGCCTTGACCGTTTCCGTCTTCAGCATAAAAATATCGATGCAGAGAGACAGGAAAGGGGGCACGAAGTGGAAAATATGTTTGAAAGTAAAAGTGAAATCATTGTAAAAAAGCCTTTTGTAAAAGAAGAAAATCGATGGGCCCAGCATAAAAGCCACAGCCTGTCCGCGCCAGAGTGAGATCTCATGGTCCGGAACGGCATATACGCCGTAATAGTACTGCTGGAACCCTATAGCGGAGATACTGGTAAAAAATATGCAGAGCCAGAGGTGCTTGCTGTCGCGGAATATCTGCGCGAACTGCATGATGGCCATGGTGAGGGCCAGGCTCCCCCCGTAGAACAGCAGGTGATTTAAAACGGCATCCAGCATCAGGCATGTCCCTCCGTGACATGATCAGGAAAAATACAGCTTACTGATCAATGAAACTGCATGGTAAATTATCTACTTTTTATAAATTGAATTATTCAGTTAATGTACTCCCAGCTGACCTGTCAATAGTAATTTAACCGAGGTTGATGATGTCATACATCATTATACCGCCATGGTACAATGCGCCCATAAACAAAACCGGGGATTTGGACATAATTCAATATAACTATTCAAATAATTATTATTGACTTTATCTTATTTTTTGCTATTCTGTCATAATTTATTATATCGTCAGGTGATAGAATATTATCATATTGTATCAGTTAACAAACAATAATGACCGTTCCCGCCTATTCCGGATACAGGCAAGCGGTACACAGGATAATACCAATCATGAAAAACCGTGCATTGAATTTCACCATGATCCTCCCGCTCATAATGCCGTTATGCCTTTCCTGTTCCATGAACACGACGGCAATGAGGATGGTGGCCGATGCCATGTCTTCGACAACATCGGGCACGACCTTCACCGGCGAGGACGATCCCGAGCTGGTGGGGGACGCCCTCCCCTTCGCCCTTAAACTGTACGAAAGCCTTCTTGATGAAGTGAAGGATAACCCGCGCCTCTGGCTGGCCACGGGGAGCGGCTTCATCATGTATGCCAATGCCTACGTGCAGACGCCGGCGGACATGCTTCCCGACACTGAAGTCGACAGGAGGAGCCAGATGACGTCCCGGGCCCGGAAGCTCTACCTGCGGGGCCGCGATTACGTCCTCCAGG
>Ga0116176_10000208_pt1 | contig 48453 bp, 48 predicted proteins | sample AD_STIC08_MetaG_FD_89803 | JGI IMG/M metagenome (GOLD analysis project Ga0116176, IMG submission 89803) | Active sludge microbial communities of municipal wastewater-treating anaerobic digesters from USA - AD_STIC08_MetaG | ecosystem: Engineered > Bioreactor > Anaerobic > Digestate | place: USA...
CCGCGACCCTTGCCGAAATTCGCTCGGGCAACGGCCCCAACCGGCAAACGGTTGCCGTGCTGACCAGCGCGGATTCGACAATCCGGCAATCGGCTGCGCACGACATGGGCTTTGCCGATGTCCTTCACAAGCCGTTTGCGCTGGAGGAGCTGCGGGAGATTCTCGATCAGGCCATGGGCGCCGGTGCCGGTGGCAAAACGGGAATCCCGCTGCTGGACGAAGATCAGTCTCGGCGAAACAGTGGCGGCAACGACGCCATCGCTGCCACGTTGCGCTCCCTTTTCGTCAAGGAACTGGACGAACTGCCTGCCGAACTGGATGCGATGGCCGGAAATGCGGATTATTGCGCCTTGCGCGATCGCCTGCACCGACTGGATGCATCTGCCGGCATTTGTGGTACGCCGCAGCTGGCAGAGGCCTGTCGCATTCTTCGCATGCAGATCAGCACCGATGCGCAGTGGCCAACGCGTGCCATCGAGGATTTTCTTGCCGCAAGCAAGCACACGCTGGCGGCACTTAGAAACTCGCTGGAGTAAAACGCGCCTTAGCGATTTTGCCCGCCCGCCGGCGGCTGCATGCTCCATGCCCGGAGCAAACCGCCATCCAACTGGTTTTGCAGCAACTGGCGCATGAGCAGGCGCAGGATTCTTGCGCATTCCGCGTCGGGCATCTCGTCACGAGCCAGGGCAAGCAGTGCGGCACCAGGGATCATCAAGCCATCCGCTTGCCCACGCCAGGGCCGTGGTCCTGCATCCATCACATAGGCGTAGCTTGATTCCGCATCCACGCGCCGGCCAGATTCGATGTCCTGCTCAAGAACAAGGCCATAGCCAAGGTCAGCCAGGAGGTCGCGCTCGAAGCGACGCAAGGTCCAGGCTTCGGACTCACCGGTTGCCAGGCCATCAAGGCAAGCGACGTAATGCTCGAACAATCCCGAGTGCGGGTCAGCACGCGCACTGAGGCGCAGGACGAGTTCATTGACATACATGGCACTGACCAGTCGCTGTGCAGAAACCGCGTGCGCGGCCCCGACCGCTTCTGCAAGGGTCAGGGCGAACAGCTCGCCATTGCCCATCCAGCTCAGGCGCAATGGCTGCAATGGTTGCAGGATGGCCCGCGAAAAGCGGCTGCGCTCACGCCGTACGCCCCTGGCCACAAGTCCGACCCGGCCGTGTTCCAGGCTCAGGCATTCAAGCAGCAGGGAGGTTTCCCGATATGCACGCGCGTGCAGGACATAGGCAGGCTGAGCTTCCACGCGCATCAGCGGCGATCCGTGTCCTGCTCAGTCCATGTAGCCAAGTTGGCGCAGCAACCCGTCGTCATCCGACCAGTTTTCGCGCACCTTCACCCACAATTGCAGGAACACCTTTCCGCCGAACATGGTTTCCATGCGGCGGCGTGCCTGGCTGCCGATGGCCTTGAGCTGCGCACCGCCAGCGCCGATCACGATGGCCTTCTGGCCTTCGCGTTCAACCCAGATGGCGGCCGAAATCCTGGCGAGCTCGCCATCCTGCTCGAAGCGTTCGATCTCCACCGTCGTTGCGTAGGGCAATTCGTCCGAAAGACGCAGCATCAACTGTTCGCGGATCATCTCGGCCGCGAGAAAGCGCTCGCTGCGATCGGTCAGGTCATCCTCTGCATAGACCGCCTGCCCTTCCGGGAGCAGGCGCACCACGTCATTCATCAACGCCTTGAGCCCCTTGCCGCGCGTGGCCTGCAGGTAATGGATGCCTTGATACGCATGGCGTTTGCTGATGGATTCGACAAACGGCAGGAGATCCGCCTTGTCCTTGACCAGGTCGATCTTGTTGATGACAAGCAAACATGGAATATCGCGCTGCTCGATCAGCTTCCAGACCTGCTCATCTTCATCGGTCCAGCGCGGTGCGGCAATCACGTGCAGGAGGACATCGGCTTCATCCGGCGCATGCCTGGCCACGCGATTCAATTGCCGGTTCATGGCACGCTTGCCACCCTCGTGAAGACCCGGCGTGTCGAGAAACGCAATCTGCGCATGCTCATGGGTGGCAATTCCCAGAATGCGGTGCCGGGTGGTCTGCGGTTTCGGTGACACGATGCTGAGATCGGCCCCAATCAATGCATTGAGCAGGGTCGATTTGCCGACATTGGGGCGCCCCAGCAAGGCAACGTGGCCAAAACGCGAAGGCTGGACATCGAATTTGCTCACGACTTCCTATCTTTTTTGCGCATCGCAATCATGTTTCTGACCGGTTCCAGCAGGAGTTCGGCTGCGGATTGCTCGGCGGCCCGCCGGCTTGTTCCGCTGCCGCTGTCGCGCATGGCGAGCGATTCCACCGCACAGCTCACCTCAAACGTCTTCGAATGATCATCGCCCGAAGTGGAGATCAACTCGTATTCCGGCAAGGGCAGGCCATTGGCCTGCAACAGCTCTTGCAGCGAGGTCTTGGGGTCTTTCGTGCCCATGTTTTGAGCGGACGTGATGCGCTCGGCAAAGATGTTTCGCACATGACTGCGACAGGCTTCCCAGCCAGCGTCAAGATAAATCGCCGCGATCAGGGCTTCGACGGTATCGGCGAGAATTGAATCACGCCGGAAACCACCGCTCTTGAGCTCGCCGGGCCCAAGCAGGACATGCTCGCCGAGGTCGAACTCACGCGCCAGCTGGGCCAGCGCGGCACCACTGACCAGCGCGGCACGCAGACGCGTCATTTCGCCTTCACTGGCCTTCGGAAAGCACTCGTAGATGAATTCGGCCACCAGCAGATTCAGCAAGGCATCGCCAAGAAATTCGAGCCGCTCATTGTTTGGCCGCCCGGCGCTGCGATGGGTCAACGCCTGCTTCAACAGACCGGCATCGGAGTAGCAATGCCCGAGTGGCGCCTCGCTATTCGTCATCCGCGCCAGAGAGGTTGACAGTCTTGTCGAAAGTGGCGAGCAACTCGAGGTTGTGGACGAATGGCACCCTGCGCTCGTATCGGATGCGCAACGAGGACTTGCCGCCTTCACGCTTGACCATGATCGATTCAGGGGGGATGGCGCCACTTTCGATGTATTGCATGTCGAATGCAACACTTAGTTTTCGCCGAACCTGCTCCGGCGACATGTTGGCGGCACCCGGCTCTTCCTTTATCTGCTGCATCGATTTCACCACCCCCATGTACTCCGAATACATCGGGATCAGGCGCATCGCCAGATAGGCAAAGAATCCAACCACCGCCATCAGCATCAGAAATCCGATCAACGTGATTCCGCGATTCCTGTAACGAGTCAACATGATGCTCACTCCGCTTAGTTGATAACGGTGCCGATTCGACGATAGTCGATGGTGTCATCCCAATTGAACCAGATCAGAATGGCCTTGCCCACCAGATTGGATTCCGGAACAAAGCCCCAGTAGCGGCTATCGGCACTGCTGTCCCTATTGTCACCCATGACAAAGTAGCTGTCTGGCGGAACACGCCACGTTCCTTCAAGGCCGGCGTTGCTTTGCTGGACCATCATCCGATGGCTTTGCGTCGAGAGCATCTCGTCCTTGACCTGCGCACCGTCCATATTGCGCCCGGCTTCGGCCGGGCCGATGTAGGGACCCACATAGACTTGAGAAACTTCTTTACCATTGACCCACAAAACCTTGTTCCTATAGGTTATTTCATCGCCAGGCAGGCCAACCACGCGCTTGATGTAATCCTGTTTGGGTACCGGACTCAAAGGTTCGAAGCACGGTGTACCGCTGCGCACCGTCTCGCCCCCACGCTCACACTGATAGCCCGGGTAACGGAACACGATCACGTCACCCCGTTCAGGTTCGCCCAGTTCCAGGAACTTGCTGTTGAAAACCGGCAAGCGCAGGCCATAGGAAAACTTGTTGACCAGAATGAAATCACCGATCAGCAAGGTCGGCATCATCGAGCCGGACGGAATCTTGAAAGGCTCCACGATGAAGGAGCGGAACACCAGGATCAGAACCAGAACCGGGAAGAAGGAGCGCGCGTACTCGGTGATCACCGGCTCACGCAGGGCCTCCTGCATGCGCGCCTTGCGTTCGGGTTCCGAAAGCGCGGTGATTTCACCGATGCTGCGCGCCTGCGCGTTTCGCGCGGGGGCAAATGCCAGCTTGTCGATCAGCCAGATGACGCCGGTAAGCGCGCTCAATACGACCAGGATCAGGGCAAGATCGAAATTCATTTACCTTCCTCGTTGCTGACTGTTTGGCGCGGCAATCCGCCTCATCATTTCTTGTCGGTCTGCAGGACGGCCAGGAACGCCTCCTGCGGAACATCAACCCGCCCAACCTGCTTCATGCGCTTCTTGCCTTCCTTTTGTTTTTCCAACAGTTTGCGCTTGCGTGTTACATCGCCGCCATAGCATTTCGCCAGCACGTTCTTGCGCAGGGCCTTGACCGTTGATCGCGCAATGATCTGCGCACCGATCGCGCCCTGGATCGCCACATCGAACTGCTGCCTGGGGATCAGGTCCTTCATGCGCTCGACCAGCTCACGTCCGCGCCGATCGGCGGCAGACCTGTGCAGGACCAGGCTCAGCGCATCAACGCGCTCCCCGTTGATGAGCACATCCAGACGCACCAATGGGGCGACCTGGAAACGCTCGAAATGATAGTCCATCGAGGCATAGCCCCGGGAAACCGACTTCAGGCGATCGAAGAAATCCAGCACCACTTCGGCCAGCGGCAGCTCGTAGCTGATCTGCACCTGGTTGGCCATGTAGTGGATCGAACGCTGCACGCCGCGCTTTTCCTCGCACAGCTTGATGACATTGCCGATATGATCCGGCGGCGTCAGGATGTTGGCGACAATGATCGGCTCGCGGATCTCCTGGATGTTCTGGCTGGCGGGCATCTTGGCCGGATTGTCCAGCGGCAGGACGCTGCCATCGGTCAGCACCACCTCGTAAATGACGGTAGGCGCCGTGCTGATCAGATCCAGGTCGTATTCGCGCTCCAAGCGCTCCTGGATGATGTCCATGTGCAGCAGGCCGAGGAATCCGCAGCGGAAACCGAAACCCATGGCTTCGGAGCTTTCCGGCTCGAAATGCAAGGCCGCGTCGTTGAGCTTGAGCTTCTCCAGCGCTTCGCGCAGCGCGGGAAAATCTTCGGCATTGACCGGGAAAAGCCCTGCGAATACGCGGGGCTGGACCTTCTGGAATCCGGGTAGCGCGTGCGGCGCCGGATCGGCATTGTGGGTGAGGGTGTCTCCGACGGGTGCGCCGTGGACTTCCTTGATCGAGGCAGAAACCCAACCCACCTCGCCACCGCCCAGCTTGTTCTTGACCAGTCTCTCGGGCGTGAACACGCCAACCTGGTCAACCTCATGCCAGCGCCCGGTCGACATCACCAGGATCTTGTCCTTGGGCTTGATCTCGCCTTGCATCACCCGCACCAGCGATACCACACCCAGGTAGTTGTCGAACCAGGAATCGATGATCAGCGCCTGCAGCTTGTCGGTATCGCGCGGCTGCGGTGGCGGAATGCGCTCGACAATGGCCTCCAGAACCGCTTCCACGTTGAGGCCGGTCTTCGCGCTGATTGCCACGGCATCGTCGGCGTCAATACCGATGACCGCCTCGATCTCCTCTTTTGCCCTCTCGATGTCCGCGGTGGGAAGGTCGATCTTGTTGAGCACGGGAATTACGGTCAGTCCCTGCTCCACCGCCGTGTAGCAATTGGCCACGGACTGCGCTTCCACGCCTTGGGCCGCATCCACCACCAGCAAGGCACCTTCACAGGCAGCCAGCGAGCGGCTGACCTCGTAGGAAAAGTCCACATGCCCGGGGGTATCGATGAAGTTCAGCTGGTACGTCTTGCCATCCCGCGCGGTGTAGGGCAGCGAGACACTTTGCGCCTTGATGGTGATTCCACGCTCGCGTTCGATCGGGTTGGAATCCAGGACCTGGGCGGACATTTCCCGCTGCTGCAGGCCACCGCACAACTGGATGATGCGGTCGGCAAGCGTGGATTTGCCGTGGTCTACATGGGCAATGATCGAGAAGTTTCGTATGTGGTCCATCGGAAGCGCCGTTGGTGCCGATCATCCGACCGGCACAAAACGGCGATTATCGCAGATTGCGCCCGAATTGGCTGCGCCGCAGCATCCGGAACCTGCCCGTCCTGACCGGCCTTTCCAGGTGATCGGGCCGGGCGGGTTCTGCTGACGTCCCGGAGCCTACTGCGCTTCCGCCTTGGGCACGGTCAAGGCCACAAACGAGGTGACATCGTCGCGCCGGATCAGCAGCATGACCGAGTCATCCGGCTTGAGTGCCTTTGCCGCGCTATTGAAGGCGACCGCTGAATCCACCGAGCTGCGGCCAACCATCAGCACGATGTCTCCGGGTTGCAGGGCGGCCCGACGCGCGGCCTCGCCGTTGATGGCAGTGATCAACACTCCACCGGCCTCCAGGCCCAACTGCTTGCGCTGCTCAGCCGTCAGGTCTTCAACCTGGATTCCCAGCGGGTTGGCAGAGGGCGCCTTGGCCACTGCCGGCGAATTCGAACCCTGCACTCCTTGTGGCAGTTCGCCAACCGTCACCGCCAGCTTCATGGTCTTGCCATTGCGGAAGATCTCGAGTTGCGACTTCGTGCCCGGCGGTGTCATGCCGACGATCGGGGGCAAGTCCGAAGAGCCGACGATTTCTCGGCCATCAAATCCGAGGATCACATCACCGACCTTGACCCCGGCCTTCTCGGCCGCACCACCCGCGGTGACGTTGTTCACCAGTGCGCCGCCACTGCGCGGAAGCCCCAGGGCCTTGGCAGAGGCTCGATCCACGTTCTGGATCTGCACGCCGATCATGCCGCGCGAAACGTGGCCATTCTCCTTGAGCTGCTGCATGGTATTCATGGCCACGGAAATCGGAATGGCAAACGAAACGCCCATGTAGCCGCCCGTATTCGAGAAGATCTGCGAATTGATGCCGACCACCTCTCCACTGAGGTTGAACAGCGGGCCACCCGAATTGCCGGGATTGATCGGCACATCGGTCTGGATGAAGGGAACGTATTGCTGGCTGCGGTCGTATCCGCGGCCAATTGCGCTGACGATGCCGTGGGTGACCGTGTGATCCATGCCAAACGGAGAGCCGATCGCGACTACCCATTGACCGGGTCGCAGCTTGGTCGAATCTCCAATGCTGACCACCGGCAAGCCGCCCGCGTCGATCTTGAGCAAGGCAATATCGGTTTGTTCGTCGGTGCCAATGATCTTTGCATCCAGTTCGCGACGATCGGAAAGTCGTACGGTGACCTGATCCGCACCATCCACCACATGATTGTTGGTGAGAATGTAGCCGTCCGCCGAAACTATGAAGCCTGACCCGGCAGAATGACGTTCACCGCGCGGCTGCTGGCCGGGCGGAATCGGCCCGAAGAATCGGCGGAAGATTTCAGGAACATCCTGTTGATCACCGGAGCCGGGGAACTGGGAACTGGAAGGGAACTTGCTTGAGGTGACCGCCTGCACGTTGACGATTGCCGGCGCATTTTTCTCGACCAGCCCGATGAAATCCGGCAGATCTGCCGCGAATGCATGGCCTGCCGCCAGCATCAGGAATATCCAGACACTGCAGAAGGCGATGGTTGCGCGCTTGTAGAAGGGATGGTTCATGTTTGCTCTCCTCGTTGCCCTGGCAACGATTTCTGGAATGATGATTCGCTCAAAAAGAATCGGCCCGTTTGATACCCGCATTGCAGCAAAGTTCCACCACGGGCAAACACACTGCCGTCATTTGCCTTGATCGATCTGCTTCTGCGCGCCATTTCCTCTCACCTGTTCGATGGAACCTGCAATGGAACCGACCGTTGCAATCGGCACATCACCCAGCACGGTGAATCGCATGCCGTCACGAAAAAAGACCTGGAGATTGAGGGTTCCACGGCCAGCCAGGGTGGTCAGCTCGGATGGATTGTCTGCCTGCGCTTCAATATAAACCGAGACACTGGCAAGGCCGTCGCTGAATACCAGATGCTCCGATGTTGCGCTTGATGGCTGGCTCGGCCGTCGCGCCGAAATCAGGGCGAATCCAGGTGGCGCTGCGGTCACACGAAAATTTGGCGACTTCCGCAATTCAATCTCGTCCTCGCCCGAAGTATCCGCAGTCAGGTTTCCGGTCCGACGCGGAACCAGATCGGCGTCGCTGGGCAATCGGCCAATCTCAAGCGCGACAAACATGAATTGTTCGAGCACCTGCTGGCGCTGATCGACAACCATGGAGCGCAACAGCATGTGCGAATCACGCTCAAGCCAGATCCGGTAACCGTAGCGAAACCCGTCGCGGGGGCGCACCTCGATCACATCGGCAAGGTAGCCGGCCACGCGATCCGAACCCGCCATGCGGATATCGTAGTGCTCATCCAGCGAAGAAGTCGTGGCGGTCGGCACCAGGGGCAGGAGGCCCTTGCCACGACTGATTGCATAGGACACCGCCGTGCCATCTGGCCCGACACAGATCACCGAAGATCCGGTCCTGACCAGTTCACGACTCGGGCCGTTGAGACTGACGAGGCGCTCACGCTCATTGGCGCCGCCCGCGTGGAACACGCGCAGCGTGTCCGTGCGGCCCGAATGTTGATAGGTGAACGAGCCCTGGTAATCCAGAGCGTGGATGGCATTCGTCATTGAGAACAGGAGCTTTTGTGCATCCTGCGCGTCGTTGGCGCGGGAAGGAGCCGCAGCAAGCAAGCCGATGGCCAGCAGCATGCCCACCAGGAATCGCGTCGAGCTGCGTCCGCCTGCGAATCCCGTTGCCAGGTTCGACGCCAGCATCGCGACTCAGCGCTGCTCCGTCCCGGACTCCGCGTTGGCCTCGCGGATGGGTTGTGGCGCAGGCGTCACCAGAAGCACGTACGGCATGAGGCCCGGCTGTGCCGCGCTGCCTGCAGCACCGTAGTGACGAATCAGATAGGACTGCAAGCGCGGATCGATCATGCCGCCCTGATTGCCGAAGCCGGAGGTCGCCGCGGATGCCGGCTGCACATCCAGCGGTGGCGCAATCATCGGAGGTCGGAAATCAAGGGTCCCGCCATTGCCTGAGATGGCCGAAGGTACGGAGCCTGCGTTTACGTTTGTCGCCAGCGCGGGGTCCGCAGTTGTGCCCGGATCCGGAGCCGTGATGAAAAGCGCGGCAGCTGCCACGGATGCGGCGATGGCGCCTCCCGAGGCCCAGCGCAACCATCGGCCATGCCCTGCCACCGGCTGCGAATCGCTTTCGATGCCGGCAAGCACGCGACTGGCGAGATTCAGGCCCTGGCTGCTCCATTCCTGACGCCGCAGGACCTGACGTGCCATGTGGAACCTGGACCAACTGGTCACCAATGCAGGCTCATGTTCCATCCGACGCAGCAGGAATGCGGTCTCGTCGCGCGAAAGCTCACCATCCATGAGGGCCGATATCTGCTCGCGAATTTGCTGGCTCATCGATTCATTCCTCGGTTTCGGACAACAGCGGTCTCAATTTCTCGTCAATCGCCTCACGTGCACGGAATATCCGTGAACGCACGGTGCCAATGGGACAGTTCATCGCCTCGGCGATTTCCTCATAACTCAATCCGTCCACTTCGCGGAGGGTGATTGCGGTGCGCAATTCCTCCGGCAGTTCTTCGACCGTGCCGAACACGGTTTGTTCAATTTCCTGACGCAACAATTCGCGTTCCGGCGTCGCCCGCTCGCGCAGCTGGGAGGCTCCATCCAGAAGCACGGCATCCTCGATCGCAATATCCCCGATCGGCGGCCGCCGCCCGCGTGAAACGAGGTGGTTCTTGGCCGTATTGATGGCAATCTTGTAGATCCAGGTATAGAACGCGCTGTCGCCGCGAAAAGCACCCAGCGCCCGATAGGCGCGGATGAACGCCTCCTGCGCCACGTCCTGGGCTTCGCTCCAGTCGGAAACATAGCGCGTCACGACGCTCACGATCTTGTGCTGGTACTTGCGCACGAGCAGGTCGAACGCACGTTTGTCACCCTTCTGGACGCGCTCGACAAGCGCTTGATCCAATTCGCTTTCGCCCATGCGGGCAGGTCTCCTTGCCGGCGATCCGGCCCGGGCGTGTTACCCAGACCGCTGCTGCATCAAATAGTTTCACGGGTCCAATCGTCACCGAGGCTGACCAGAATGCAGCCTTGCCGGTGACGATGCATCGGCCCCTATTGTATCCGCGCCTTCATCCGCACAGGCTCAATGCGGCTGGCTGGAGATGCGCAGGTCCTCGTACAAGCGCTCGCGCTCGGTCAGCAGACTTTCGAAACTGACCGCGGCAAGGGGACGGCAAAACAGGTAGCCCTGCAGGACATCGCAACCCAGGCCGCGCAGGAAATCCAGGTGCGCCTCGATCTCGACCCCTTCGGCCACCACCGCCCGGTTCAGGTTGTGCGCCATGCCGATGGTCGCCTGCACGATGGCCTCATCATCCGGGTCCAGGCCGATATTGCGCACGAAGGCCTGGTCGATCTTGATGCGGTCGGCCGGGAAACGCTTGATGTAGTCGAGCGATGACTGCCCAGTACCGAAATCGTCGATGGAAATCTGGCAACCGAGCTCTCGCAAGGCTTGCAGGGTCTCCAGCAGGTTCGGAATGGACTTCACGCTGATGCTTTCGGTGACCTCCAGGTCCAGCAGATGGGCCGGCACGCCGGTTTCTTCCAGGACCGAAGCCACCAGTTCGACCAGATTGGGCTGGCGCAACTGCAATGGCGAGAGGTTGACGCTGATTCGCAGCGGCAGGGAAAACCGCAATTGCCATCGACGCGCATCCTGGCAGGCTGCACGCAGCACCCACTCTCCAATGGAAATGATCAATCCGGTTTCCTCGGCCAGGGGAATGAAGAATCCCGGACTGATCATGCCGAGCTCGGGGTGCTCCCAGCGGATCAGGGCCTCCATGCCGACGATGTCCTCGGTCACCGTGTCGACCTGCGGCTGGTAGAACACGCGCAGCTCGCCATTGCGTTCTGCCTGGCGCAGCTTGGCCTCCAATGCCAGGCGTTGCTGGTGGGAATCCTCCGGCACCGCGACATAGGCCTGGAAGTTGTTGCGCCCCATGCCTTTGGCGGTGTACATGGCCACATCGGCGTGCTTGAGCAGCCGCTCGGCCACGGTCGCGTCATCCGGGTAGAAGCTCAGGCCGATGCTTGCCGTCATCTGCAATTCGAGGCCATCGGGCAAGGTCAGCGGCGCTTCCATCACGCGCACGATTTTCTCCGCAATGCGCATCACGTCCTCGCGCTGCACGATATGACGAAGAATCATGGTGAATTCATCACCTGCGTATCGGGCAACCGAATCGGACGCACGCACGCACATGCGCAAGCGCTTGGCGACGGCTACCAGGACGTGGTCTCCCACGCTGTGGCCAAGCGAATCATTGATGTTCTTGAAACGATCGAGGTCGACAAACAGTACCGCGAACATTTCTCCGGTGCGATGGGCTTCCTGGATCACCGACTCCAGCCGGTCATTGAACAGCAGGCGATTCGGCAATCCGGTCAACGAATCCTGCAAGCCACGAACCCGGCCCTGCTCGCGGGTGCGGCGAATCTCCAGTTCAAGGGCAAGACGATGCGCCACGGCGCGCAAGCCTTCGATTGCCGGCGACGGCCGGGACATCGGTTCACGTCGCGCAACCAGCAAGGCGCCCAGGGACACCTTGCGTTCGTCGCAAAGCGGCAAGCCAATCAGGCATTCGAAACGGCGGTCACGGATGAAGCCGTTGTCCGAACTCAGGCGCCAGGCGTCGGCCAGCTGCACCACCTCGTCACCATCGAGCACATGCTTGAGATTGGATTGGCGCAGCGGATCGGGCGTTTCCTCGGATGGACTGTAGCGGTGATAAACCGCAAGCGGCTGCACCTCTCCGGCATGATCGGCGCGCACCGCAACCACGGCGACAAAATCAAGGGACAACCAATCCACCAGGCTGCGCACGGCCGCGTTGATGCCCTCGTCACCACCGCCGCTCTGTGCAAGGGTGGAGATGACTTCCAGGGTCTGCTCATAGCGTCCGAGCTCGCCCAATTCGCGGAAGGTGTAGAAATGGCAGACGCGATTGTCCTGGACAGCCAGTTGCACGTGGACATCGACAGGATAGGCCGAGCCGTCTGCGCGGGGTTTTTGCGCCCGGTATTGCACCCGCCCCTCGCGAACCAGCTTCTGGTTCAATTCGGAACGCTGTTCAGGCGCAAGTGCGGCGTCGTATTGCTCGATGCGGCCACCCAGCAGTTGGGTTCGCGAATAGCCACTGCGCTGCACGAAGGTCGGATTGACATCGAGCAACCGGCCATTCTTGGGGTCGACCAGGGCCAACTCGTCAAGGCTTCCTTCAAACGCATAGAGATAGCGGTCGTCACTGCCTTTGGCAGCACCTGCGGCCGTTTTCCGCTTGGCCGCCCCGAGTTGGACGTGGATACGCGCCAGTGCCTCCACGGGATTGACCGGGCTGGCTATCCACTCGACCACGCCCGGCGGCATGTCCTCGCCAGCCCAGCCTGCTGATTCGGGTGCGGATGCGCGGATGCCGATCACCGGCACCGGCTTTTCCTGCCTGTAGCGGATCAATTCCTGGCAGAAGGCAACCGCATCTTCCGCCTTGCCGATGAATTCGAGCAGGACCAGGTCGATTTGCGGATCCTGGGCAAGGAAGGTGCGTGCCTGGCCGATGTCCTTGGCGGTGTAGATGGCGTCGAATTCCTGGGCATCCAGGGCATCGAACAGGTAACGCCGGTCATCGCGATCGGTCGCGACGATGAGCACGGCACCATTTTCACCTTCGGCGACCATCAGCGCACCCATCGTCCGTCGCGCAAACGGGGTCGCGAGGACGCAACATTGCCGGGCGTCATCCGCGCGACCAATCCATCCACTTCCTCGGGAAACACCAGCTGGCGGGCAAGAAACACGATCTTTCGCTGGTTGGCGCTGCGAATGCGGGCGAACCTCCGCAACAATGCGGTATTGGGCGGCTTGATCTGGTCGTCGTAGTCAACCAGCAGGTAGACCGCAAACTGCATGCTCTGCAGGATGAAACGCATCGCGTCGTTGAAGCGCTTCGATCCGGGAACGCGCAGCTCGCTCTGCCGCAAAGCAGCAATACCGTTGTGCGGGTCCCACAGGTACACCGACTGTCCACTGCGCAATGCCAATTGGCGAAACTGCTCGAGAGCATCCTCGATATGCGCGGTTTCGATGCCGATCAGGTTGTTCTCGGATTCGATGATCTGCTCGAACAGCCGTGGTGTGACCAGTACGGAGGTCAAATCCTGCGTTGCGTCGATCGGGCGCCCTCCCTCAGTTTCGCTACCTTAGACCGAACCCCGAACATTGACCAGAGCCGCGGATTGCCCGGATCATAGCGGTCCGATTCGCCGAGGATGATGCCATGTTCGAAGGTCTCCGTTTCAGGCACTGGAGCAGCGAACAGGATGCCGATGGCATCGTGGTGCTCAGCCTTGACCGGGAGCACAGCTCGGTCAATACACTCGCCCGCGCCGTACTGGAAGAACTCAACGAGATCGTCGAACGCCTGTCGTTCGAGCTGCCCAGGGGCGTCATCGTGCGATCCGCCAAGGCCGCCGGCTTCATTGCCGGCGCCGACATCAAGGAATTCGAGCAGTTCGAGCGCGCCGGAACCGTTCTCGATGCCATCCGCTTCGGACAGGAGGCACTCAACAACCTCGCACGCCTGCGCTGTCCCACGGTCGCCGCAATCCATGGCCACTGCATGGGCGGCGGGACGGAGCTTTCGCTGGCCTGCCGCTACCGGGTGGCCAGCCGCGATCCATCCACCCGCATCGGCCTGCCGGAAGTGAAGCTGGGAATCTTTCCCGGCTGGGGCGGCAGCTCCCGCCTGCCCTACCTGGTGGGTGCGCCGCTGGCCCTGGAGTTCATGCTCAGCGGACGCAACGCATCGGCTGAAAATGCCCGCACCATGGGCCTGGTCGATGCCGTGACTTCTCCGGAAATGCTGGTGGAGCGGGCGCGTGAAATCATCCGCAGGCCACCCGCCCGACCCATCGGGCAACGCCTGCGCGCCTGGTCAACCAATATCTGGCCCAGCCGGCAGATCCTCGCCCCGATCATGCGCAAGCAGACCGCAGCCAAGGCGCGACCGGAGCACTATCCAGCCCCCTTCGCCCTGATCGAAACCTGGCGTCGCGGCGGCGGGCTGTCCCAGCGCCTGCGCAACGAAGCCAAGGCCGTCGCCAAACTGGCGCAGTCATCAACCGCGCGCAATCTGGTGCGGGTGTTTTTCCTGCAGGAACAACTCAAGGGTCTGGGCGCCGGCATCGACCATGGAATCCGCCATGTCCATGTCATCGGCGCCGGCGTGATGGGCGGGGATATTGCCGCCTGGTCGGCCTTGCGCGGCTTCCAGGTCACGCTCCAGGACCGCGAACAGAAATACATCGATCCGGCCCTGCAACGTGCGCGCGAACTGTTCGAGAAGCGCCTGAAAACGCCCGATCGCATCAAGCCTGCGCTGGAACGGCTGAGATCCGATGTCGAGGGCGCGGGTGCAGCGCAGGCCGATCTGCTCATCGAAGCCATTTACGAGAATGCCGAAGCGAAGGAAAACCTCTATCGCGACGCGGAACCGAAGATGAAGGCGGATGCATTGCTCGCCTCCAACACTTCCAGCATTCCGCTGGATGAGTTGCGCAAGGCGGTCCAGCAGCCGCAGCGCTTCCTCGGCCTGCACTATTTCAATCCGGTGGCGTTGATGCCGCTGGTGGAGATCGTGCGCCATGACAAACTGGATGCCGCCGCCGAGAAGCGCGCCTTCGCATTCTGCAAGGCCATCGACAAGCTGCCCATCCCCGTCAAGGGCACGCCCGGATTCCTGGTCAACCGCATCCTGGTGCCTTACATGCTGGAAGCGATCCGCATGCTCAGCGAAGGCGTACCCGGCCCGGTGCTCGACAAGATCGCCAGGAAATTCGGCATGCCGATGGGGCCCATCGAGCTGGCCGATACGGTGGGGCTGGATGTCGCGGCATCGGTAGGCAGGGAGTTGTCAGAATTTCTCAAACTGGAAATTCCGGAAGGAATCGAAGGCCTGCTGGCCAGCGGCAAACGCGGCAAGAAGGACGGCGAGGGCTTCTACAAGTGGGAAAACGGCAAACCGGTCAAGCCCGATGTCGATCCCTCCTACGTGGCACCTGCCGATACCGAAGATCGCATGATCCTGCCCATGCTCAACGAAGCCGTGGCCTGCCTTCACGATGGCGTGGTTTCCTCACCCGACCTGTGCGATGCGGGCGTGATATTCGGCACCGGATTCGCACCGTTCCGCGGCGGCCCCATCCAGCATATCCGTGACTCTGGCGCACAAGTGCTGAAACAGAAGCTGCAAAGCCTGGAACAGCGTCTGGGTGGGCGATTCTCGCCGCGCGCGGGCTGGGATCACCCCTATTTGCAAGGTGACGTGCAACCGCAGGCTTAGCTGTCGTCTCATAGTCACCTGGCAACACCAGCGCTGGGTGGAAGGCGCATGCATCATGCATGACCCCTTCCCAAATCTGCTGGCACTCGTCCCACACGGAGATTCCACCCATGCGTGCAGGTTTGCATTCAAGAATTGCGGTCGCGTTGTCAGTGGTACTGATGATTGGCGCTTGTTCACCACACCCGGAAACGCCCAAGTCCTCCGACTCCCCCGTGGTCACCACAGCAACGGCGCCAGTCGCCGAGGCAGCACCCCCGGGCAAGCAATACGCCATTGCAGACTTCATCGACACCACCTCGATCTTCGGTGCGTCCTTTTCAGCGGACGAGAAGCGAATCCTGTTTTCCTCGAACAAGACCGGCGTGTGGAATGCCTACACCATGCCGACGGGTGGCGGCGATTGGTCTGCAGTAACGTCCTAGGCCACCGACAACAACTATGCGGTGTCCTACTTTCCTGCCGATGAGCGCAAGCTGGTTACACGCGACCAGGGCGGCAACGAGCTGGATCACCTGTATGTGATCGAGCTCGACGGCAGCGAAAAGGACCTCACGCCCGGCGACAAGCTGAAGGCCGATTTTCTGGGTTTCAATCATGCCGGCAGCGCTTTTTACGTCGCCACCAATGAGCGTGATGCAAAGTTTTTCGACCTTTACCGCTACGACGCCTCGACCTACGCACGCAAGCGTGTCTACGAGAACGCGCAAGGCCTGGATCTGGGTCCGGTTTCCAGCGATGGGCGTTACCTGGCGCTGACCAAGACCCGCACGACCAACGACAACGACCTGCATCTGGTCGAGCTGGCCAGTGGAAAATCCGTCCACCTCACCCCGCACGAGGGTGATGCCAGCTTCAGCGCCGAAGATTTCTCGCCCGACGGCAAGTACCTGTACTACACCAGCAACCAGGGCAGCGAATTCAGCCGGATTCGACGTTACGACCTCGCCGCCGCTACTCATGAGGACGTACGCAGCGAGTCCTGGGACATCATCGACGTTGCCTTCTCGCACAACGGCAAGTTCCGCGTCGACATGACCAATGTGGATGGCAGGACCCGCGTCGACGTGTTCGAAAATGCCACCGGCGCTGAACTGGCATTGCCAACGCTGCCTGCCGGGGAGATCCGCAACCTGCGCATTGCACGTTCGGAAACGCGAATGGCCTTTTATCTCAACGGTGACCGCCAGCCAAACGATCTTTACATGCTGGAATTCGGCAAGAGCGCGCCAGAACGCCTGACCACCTCGCTCAGCAGCAGGCTGGATCCCGACGATCTGGTCGACTCCAGCGTGGTGCGCTTCAAGGCACGCGATGGCCTGATCATCTCCAACATCCTGTGGAAGCCGCATCAGGCGACGGCGCAAAGCAAGGCACCGGCGCTGCTGTTGGTCCATGGCGGTCCGGGCGGCCAGACCACGCGCGCGTACAACGTCCTCGCGCAGTTCCTGGCCAATCACGGCTATGTGGTACTGGGCATCAACAATCGCGGCAGCTCCGGTTATGGGAAAGCCTACTTTGCCGCCGACGACGGCAAACACGGGCGCGAACCGCTGTGGGATTGCGTGGACGGCAAGAGCTTCCTGCAGACGCTGGACTACGTCGATGCACAACGCATCGGCATCATGGGCGGCAGCTATGGCGGCTACATGACCGTGGCTGCACTGGCGTTCCAGCCCGAGGAGTTCAAGGTCGGCGTCGACATCTTTGGCGTCACCAACTGGTTGCGCACGCTGGAATCCATCCCGCCGTATCGGGAGAGCTTCCGTGAAGCGCTGTACCAGGAAATCGGCAACCCTGCGACACAGCGCGACTTCCTGGTGGAAACCTCACCGTTGTTCCACGCCGACAAGATCACCAAACCGTTGATGGTGTTGCAAGGAGCCAACGATCCGCGCGTCATCAAGGCCGAGTCCGACGATATCGTGGCGGCAGTGAGGAAAAATGGCGTGCCGGTGGAGTACGTCGTGTTCGACGACGAGGGTCACGGCTTCAGCAAGAAGGAAAACCAGATCGAGGGTTACGGCAAGATGCTGGTGTTCCTGGATACCTACCTGAAAGGCGACGCCGCTGCGTCAGCACCCAGGTAAGGCGAAGGATTCACATTGTGTGGGTGGCGCGCTCCTGGCCGAGTATGCCGGCCAGGATCGTTTCGATCTTGGTGCGCGCCGCGTCACCGTCGCTGGATTCGCTGAACTGCACGCCGATGCTCGCCGTCCGGTTGCCCTGGGCGCCCGGCGGCGTGATCCAGATGACCTTGCCCGCCACTGGCAGACGGTCCTTTTCATCCATCAGGGACAGCAGGATGAACACTTCATCCCCGGGGTTGTAGCGTTTGCTGGTCGGAACAAACAGGCCGCCGCCCTTGACGAATGGCATGTAGGCATTGAACAGGGCACCCTTGTCCTTGATGGCAAGGGAGAGGATTCCCTGCTTGGGCATGCCGCCGCTGGCGGGTGTGGACATGTCACGATCTCCTGGCCGATGGCCAAGTATGCAACAGATCGAGCAGGACCAGATCACTGCGCACCTGGCTGGAAAGCAATTGGCGCGTGCGATTGGCTGCGGCAAACCATGCGGCCAACTCTGCAATTCCGGCACCGGCCTGCAATCCAAGTTGGCCCTCACCGCCGTTTGCCAAGCGTTCGGATTCCTCACGCGCAATGACGGCGGCGTGCCACAGCCGCTCATCCGGTCGGTCCGCCACCCAGTTCTCGGCAATCTGCAGGGCCTGCGCCCGCCCCTGCCCGAGGGCCTGGAGGTCACTGCGGCAACTCGCCTTGAGCTCAAGCACACCCTGCTGCGAGGCCTGCAGGGCCAGCCCCGGATTCCCAAGGCTGGCATCAAGAACACGCCGCGCCAGACTGGCATCGAGTCCGCTGCGCTCCAGCCACGCGCAGGCCTCTGCTTGTCCCGGCAACTTGATCTCGAAGCGCTGGCAACGGCTGCGGATGGTGGCGGGCAATCGTGCAGGATCATCGGCCACGAGCACGATGATGGTGCGGCTGGACGGCTCTTCCAGCGTCTTGAGCAGGGCATTGGCGGCGCTGGCATTCATGCGGTCGGCGGGATCGACGAGGGCAAGCTGCAAGCCGCCAAACTGGCTGGACAGCGCCAACCGTTGCGACAGGGCGCGGATCTGCTCGATCAGGATGTCCGAACGCACCTTGCCGTCATCGCGCAGCTCCAGGGTGACCAGCACCCGATCAGGATGCGAGCCTGCCGCAAGCAATTGGCAGGCTCGACAGCTTGCGCAGGCGAATCCATGCTCGCCGCGCTGCTCGCACAATGCGGCTGCAATCAGTTTGTCCGCCAGTACCCGCTTGCCCAGGCCACGCGGGCCGGATATCAACACGGCATGCGGCAATTCCCCGCGGCCGATGCGTGGCGCCAGCAGCTTCCAGGTTGGCATCAGCCAGGGTTGCAGGGACATCAGCCGAGACCTCGTTGCGAGAGGAATGCCGTGAGTGCTTCGCGCACTTGCCTGCCTACCGATTCGATGTCGCTGGCCGCATCAATCACGCGAAAACGTGCTGGTTCTGCAGCAGCCCGCTCCCGGTAACCCGCCCTGACCCGATCAAAGAATCCGAGGTCTTCGCGTTCAATGCGATCCGGTTCGCTGCGCAGACCCGCACGCGCCAGTCCGGTTGCCGAGGGAAGATCCAGCAGCAAGGTCAAGTCGGGTCGGATTCCCTGCGTCGCCCATGCCTCAAGCGCCGCGATTCGTTCAAGCGGCTGCCCGCGCCCTGCGCCTTGATAGGCAAAGCTCGCGTCGGTGAAGCGATCGGACAGCACCCATTCACCGCGCTCGAGCGCCGGCCGGATCACCTCCTGCACCAGTTGCGCACGCGCGGCGAACATCAGCAGCAGTTCGCACTCCGCTGCAACCGGCCCCAACTCGCGATCCAGCACCAGCAAGCGGATTGCCTCGCCCATCCGCGTGCCTCCCGGCTCCCGCGTAAGAATCGGCGATATCCCCCGGGCAACGAGGCCATCACGCAGCACCGCCAGTGCACTGCTCTTGCCGGCTCCCTCCCCGCCTTCGAGTGTGATCAGGCATCCTCTCATTGCTGTTTTCGCCGTATCAGATAGCGCCTGACTGCCCGGTTGTGTTCGTCCAGGGAGTTGCTGAACTCGTGACGACCGCTGCCATCGCCCAAGGCCACGAAGTACAGGGCATTGCCAGCCGCCGGATGCAACACGGCATCGATTGCCGCCAATCCCGGCAGGGCAATCGGCGTGGGTGGCAGGCCGCCCCGGGTGTAGGTGTTGTACGGCGTGTCGGTGTCGAGATCACGGCGGCGGATGTTGCCGTCATAGGTTTCACCGAGTCCGTAAACCACGCTGGGATCCGTCTGCAAGCGCATGCCGATCTGCATTCGCCGTGCGAACACGCCGGCAATCTGCGCGCGCTCGGAATCCACCCCGGTTTCCTTTTCCACGATCGAGGCCAGGATCAGGGCTTCGTAAATCGATTTGACCGGAACGCCCGGATCGCGCCCTGGCCAGCGTTGCTCCAGTGCGCGCTGCATGGCCTCATGCGCATGGCGCAACACGCCGAGATCGCTGTCGCCGCGTACCCAGGCATAGGTTTCCGGCAAGAACCAACCTTCCGGGTTGTCCGTCTCGATACCCAGGCGATGCGCAACGGTGGCTGCATCCAGACCCGGCAATTCCTGTTTCAAGCCTGCTTCCTTGGCCAGCGCCAGGCGCAGCTGGCGAAAGGTCCAGCCCTCGACGATGGTGAAGTGATGCTGCACGACCTTGCCCTGCGCCAGCATGGACATCAACTGGCGCGGCGTCGTGCCAGGCTCCAGCCGGTACTCGCCCGCTTGCAGGCGCGATGCAATCTGCATCTGGCGCGACAGCAGCTTCCAGTACACCTGTGGCTCATTGCTGAATTGGCGACTGCGCAACTCATCGACGATGCTGCTGAACGATGCACCACGAGGAAAATCGATCAACTCTGCCTCTTGCAACGCAAGCGGCGTGTCCGCGAAACGCTGGAAATCCCGCCATGCCAGCCAGCAGGCCAGTCCAAGGCCGAGCAGAACCAGCAGCAGCAAGATTTTCAGGCGCGCGCCGCCGGCGGGAATGGAGGCAATTCTGTCAGGCATGATCATCCCAAAACGAATCCCCCGAGCGTATCAGGAATGGCCATCCGCTTTCGCTCATCCGGGCAAGCCGAACGCCCGCAGCAGGCCGCGTGCCTTGGCGCGGGTCTCGGCAAGTTCCGCTTCCGCATCGGAATCCGCAACGATTCCGGCACCCGCACGCAGGCAAACCCGCTGACCATCCATCAGGAGCGTGCGGATCAGGATGTTGAGATCGAGGTTGCCGTTGCGGTCGAGGTAGCCCAAGGCTCCCGTGTAAGGGCCACGCACGCAGCCTTCCAGTTCGGCGATGAACTCCATGCAGCGCACCTTGGGACAGCCCGTGATGGTCCCACCCGGAAACACGGCACGAATCACCTGCCCGGGTGTTGTTCCCCGCCGGATCTGCCCGCTCACGTTGGACACGATGTGATGCACGTGGGCGAAGCTTTCCACTGCCATCAGCTCATCCACCCGCACGCTGCCCGGCGTGCAGATCCTGCCGAGATCATTGCGTTCGAGGTCGATCAGCATGACGTGTTCGGCGCGTTCCTTGGGATGGCCGATCAATTCCCGTATGCGCAGCCCCGCATCATCCTCGGCCAGGCGCGCACGGGTTCCCGCGATCGGCCGGGTTTCAACGTGCTCACCGCGCACCTTGACCAGACGCTCGGGCGAGGAACTGGCGATGGCCCAGCCATCACCCTGCAACAGGGCAGCGAAAGGCGATGGATTGGAGCGCCGCAATGCCTGATAGATGGTTGCCGCATCCGTCGCTTCGGGCAGGTTGATTTCCCAACCCCGTGACAGGTTGACCTGGAACACATCGCCCGCACGAAGGTAATCCTTGATCTTGCCCAGCGCATCGAGAAATCGCACCGGCTCGTCTTCGACAATGCCGAGTGGTTGGACATCCGCATTGGTCGGCGCCGGCGCCTGATGCAGATCCAGCAAAGCCTGATCGATCAGTTGCTCGAAACCCGGCTCGGCGACCAGGGTCGTCGTGTCGGCTTCGTGATCGACGATGAAGGCCAGCGGGCAGCGCAGCGCCATGGCCACGGGCATGTGTGAATGCGCGAGCGGCAAGCGCAGGCGTGGCTCGATCTGGCCAACCAGTTCGTAGCCGAGATAGAGCAACCAACCACCGTTGAAGAGCAGATCGGCCGAGGCGTCGGACACTGCTTCCGCCGTACGCACCCCGGCATGCGCCCTATCCAGCACCTCGAGAAAATCCGTCCCCAGCACGACACCCTCGCCGCCTCGCACCTGCCCGTCTGCGTCCAGGCGAATGCAGTTCTGCGGAAAGCCCAGCAAGAGGTCATGGCGCGCATGCGCAGTGCCGTGGGCGACACTTTGCAGAAGGCCCGGATATCGCGTTGGCCAGGCGCGTGCGAGCGCAAGCAGGTCATGACTTCCGGCCAGAACCCTGCGTAAACAACCCACCGCAGCCATGCGCGTGGTTATCCGACTGTCGTCAGAGGCGGCGGAAGATCAGGGTGCCATTGGTCCCGCCGAAGCCGAAACCATTCGACACCGCAACCGAGATCGACTTGTCGCGCGCGAGGTTGGGAACGTAATCGAGATCGCAACCCTCGCCCGGATTGTCGAGGTTGATGGTCGGCGGAACCGCCCCGTGATGCATGGCCAGGATGGTGAAGATGGCCTCGACGCCACCGGCCGCACCGAGCAGGTGACCGGTCATCGACTTGGTCGAACTGACCATGGTCTTGTAGGCATGCTCACCGAGCACGCGCTTCAACGCGAGCGTCTCGGCAAGGTCTCCCAGCGGAGTCGACGTACCGTGCGCGTTGATGTAATCGATGTCTTCGGCATTGACGCCTGCATCCTTCATGGCAGCAGCCATGCAGCGCGCCGGGCCTTCGCCGTTTTCGCTGGGGGCGGTCATGTGGAATGCATCGCTGCTGCTGCCGATGCCCGCCAGTTCGCAGTAGATGCGCGCTCCACGCTTTTTCGCGGATTCGTATTCCTCAAGCACGAGGATGCCGGATCCATCACCCAGCACGAAGCCGTCACGGTCCTTGTCCCAGGGCCTGCTCGCGCGCTGCGGATCATCATTGCGCGTGGACATGGCCTTCATCGAACAAAAACCGCCCATCGCCGTCGGCACCGTCGCGTACTCGGCGCCACCCGTCACCATGATGTCGGCGTCGCCGTACTGGATCAGGCGCATGGCCATGCCGATGCTGTGGTTGGAGGAGGCGCAGGCCGATACCGCCGAGAAATTCGGTCCCTTGATGCCGGTCATGATCGACAGGTGGCCGGAAACCATGTTGATGATCGTGGACGGAACGTAAAACGGGGAAACCTTGCGCGGCCCACCCTCGTTGCAGGCAATCGTGGTCTTCTCGATGCCGGAGATGCCGCCGATGCCGGAACCGATCAAGGCACCCACGCGCTCGGCATTGCCCTCGTTGATTTCCAGGCCGGCATCCTTGATGGCCATCAAGCTCGCGGCAACGCCATAGTGGATGAAGTGATCCATCTTCTTGACGTCTTTCGGCGGAATCCAGGCCGTCGGATCAAAGTCGCGCACTTCGCCTGCGATGCGCGTGGAAAACGCACTGGCGTCGAAGTTCGTCACCAGGCCAATGCCGCTGCGGCCCGCGGTGATGTTCGACCAGGCGCTTTCCAGATCGTTGCCAATCGGACTGACCAGCCCGAGGCCGGTTACGACGACGCGACGTTTGCTCATGCTCTTGTTCCCGTTTTCCGGATCGAACAGCGGCAACCATACGCCGACGTAGCGTTTCGATCCTCAAAATGAAAGCTGCGCCTCAAGGGCGCAGCTCATTGCGACTCCGGTCGTGCTGCCGAATCGGCCTGCCGGGTGGCAAGCCATGGCCCTGGTGCGGATGCTTGCTCCGCAGCCCGAGGCGTGATCAGGCCTTGACGTGCGCCTTGACGTAATCCACGGCCTGCTGGACGGTGGTGATCTTCTCGGCGTCCTCATCGGGAATCTCGCACTCGAATTCCTCTTCCAGAGCCATGACCAGCTCGACGGTGTCGAGTGAGTCCGCGCCCAGATCGTCAACGAACGAGGCATTTGGGGTCACTTCGTCCTCCTTCACGCCCAACTGTTCGACGACGATTTTCTTGACGCGTTCTTCAATAGTGCTCATGAGTGTTTTGTCTCCCGAGGGAATCTCGATTCAGAATCTGGATCATGGAAAGGCGGCTGGCGCTTCCTGCCACCGGCCGCTGCGCAGGCTTGTTCCTGCGGGGCGCGGCGAATTGTAGTGGAACGGATCGACCCCTGCCAGCGCCGACCCGCGAACGGCTGGGCACATGCGGAAAAGCCCGCCAAACCGTGCTCAGGCCATGTACATGCCACCGTTCACATGCAGGGTTTCACCGGTGATGTAGGCCGCCGCCGGCGATGCAAGGAATGCCACCGCTTCGGCAATATCCGAAGGCTCGCCCAGCCGTTGCAGTGCGATTTGGCCGATCAGCGATGCGCGTTGTTCTTCGGGCAATGCGCGGGTCATGTCGGTGTCGATGAATCCAGGCGCCACCACGTTGACGGTCACCCCGCGCGATCCGATCTCGCGGGCCAGCGATTTCGAGAACGCGACGATTCCGGCCTTGGCCGCCGCATAGTTCGACTGGCCGGCATTGCCGATCGAGCCGATCACCGAAGCGATGCTGATGATGCGACCCTTGCGTGCCTTCATCATGCCGCGAAGCACTGCTTTCGAGGTTCGGAACACCGAACTCAAATTGGTATCCAGGATCGCCTGCCAGTCATCATCCGACATGCGCAACAGCAGCTGGTCGCGCGTGATTCCGGCATTGTTGACCAGGATGCTGATGGCACCGAACTCCTTGCCAATGCCAGCAATCAGGGCATCGACATCTGCGCTGCGGCTGACATCCAGCACGCGGCCACTGCCACCGCGTGCTGCAAGTCGCGCCGCGATTGCCTGTGCGCCGGCTTCGCTGGTTGCCGTGCCAATGACGGTGGCACCGCGCGCAGCAAGAGTGTCGGCAATTGCCGCGCCGATGCCACGACTGGCTCCGGTCACCAGTGCAATTTCACCCGCCAGGGATTCTGTCATTTCGTATTCCCGAGTTTGACCAATATGCCGGGTTCAAGCCCAGGCCGTGCGTGCGTCTTCAAGTTCGGCAGGCGTACCCAGCGTGCGCATGTCCATGTTCTTGTCGATGCGACGCGCAAGCCCGGCCAGCACCTTGCCCGGACCGCATTCGGCCATCCGCGTGCAATCGGAAGCCATGAGCGCCTGCACGCACTCGGTCCAGCGCACCGGCAGGTACAGCTGGCGCTCGAGCGCGTCACGAATGGCGGCGGTGGATTCGTGGATGCGTGCATCCACGTTTTGCACCACCGGAATCGATGGCTGGTGCCAGGTGTAGGCGCGCATCGCTTCAGCCAGGCGATTGGCCGCCTCGCGCATCAAGGGTGTATGCGAGGGCACGCTGACGGCCAGTTTCACCGCTTTGCGCACACCGCGTTTTGCCAGTTCGGCAATCGCCGCATCCACCGCCACCGCATGGCCACCGATGACGATCTGGCCCGGCGAGTTGTAGTTTGCCGGCACCACCACATGATCGGAGGAAACCTCGCGGCACACGGTTTCCACCATCGCATCTTCGCCACCGATCACCGCCGCCATCGCGCCGACGCCTGCGGGAGCAGCAGCCTGCATGGCCTGGCCGCGGATGCGCACCAGATGTGCGGCATCCTTCAGTTCCAGCGCACCGGCTGCCACCAGCGCGGTGTACTCACCCAGGCTGTGACCCGCCAGGAATGCGGGCTTGGGGCCGTTCTCCTGCTGCCACACCCGCCACACGGCCACGCCCGCGGCCAGCAAGGCAGGCTGGGTGTACTCGGTGCGGTTGAGCATTTCTTCAGGACCACCCTGCGACAGCGCCCAGAGGTCGGTACCGGCGCCGTTGGAGGCCTCGTCAAAGGTGGCGCGCACCAGCGAATGCTGATCGGACAGCGCGGACAACATGCCGACCGCCTGCGAGCCCTGCCCGGGAAACACGAATGCAATCGAACTCATCGTCAACCCCAGCGGATCAATAGCGCAGCAGCGCCGAAGCCCATGTGAATCCGCCACCAAAAGCCTCAAGCAGCAGGGTCTGGCCACGCTGCACCTTGCCCGAGCGCACGGCCTCGTCCAGCGCCAGCGGCACGGATCCCGAGGACGTGTTGCCGTGGCGGTCAACGGTGACGATGACCCTGTCCATCGGCAGCTTCAGGCGCTTGGCGGTGGCTTCGATGATGCGCAGGTTGGCCTGGTGCGGAATCAGCCAGTCGACCTGGGATTCGTCCATGCCCGCCGCCTCGAGCGTTTCGCCGACGATGCGGTCGAGGGTCTTGACCGCGACCTTGAACACTTCGTTGCCGGTCATCATCACGCGAATGCCGTGGTTGGGTTCGCCGTCGCGAAACCCGGCGGACACGCCCACGGGATTGAACAGCAGGTGCTTGTAGCCGCCATCGGCATGCAGCTTGGTGGTGTAGATGCCCGGCTCGTTGCTCACCTCCAGCACCACGGCGCCCGCGCCGTCGCCAAACAACACGCAGGTTGAACGGTCATTCCAGTCGAGCATGCGGGTCAGCGTTTCCGAGCCGACCACCAGCGCCTTCCTGGCTTGCCCGCTGGCAATGAAGGCGTTGGCGACACCCAATGCATAGACGAAACCGGAACAGGCCGCATTCACGTCGAATGCTGCGCAACCATTGGCACCCAGCCGATGCTGCAACAGACAGGCCGTGGAAGGAAAAATGATGTCGGGGGTGGTCGTGCCAAGCACGATCAGGTCGAGTTCCGACGCCTCCACGCCGGCCGCTTCCATGGCTCGGGTAGCCGCATGGAAGGCGAGATCGCCCGTGGTTTCACCATCCGCAGCCTTGCGTCGCTCACGGATACCCGTGCGCGAGCGGATCCATTCGTCACTGGTCTCGACGAATTTCTCGAGATCCTGGTTGGTGACGACGTTTTCCGGCAAATAGCTGCCGGTGCCTGCGATGCGTGAGTAGAACAGAGCCGTTTCTCCCCGGGAAAAGGAAACGGCGGATACCATGGCATCCGCCGTCTTGAGCAATCTTCCGCGCCAGGCCCGCTGCGCGGATTCAATCCACGTCGGCGGCTTCTGCCTTGCCCTGGATCACCTTCTTGCCGCGATAGTAGCCATCCTTGGTGACGTGGTGGCGCAGGTGCACCTCGCCCGAGGTTGGGTCGGTGGCCAATTGCTTGGCGCTGAGGGCATCGTGTGCGCGACGCATGTCGCGGCGGGACGGGGATTTACGACTCTTGGCAACTGCCATGACAACTCTCCAGACAAAACCAGTGCTTGCAAGCAAGCGTCAATGATAAAGGATTACGCGCCTCTGGCCCAGCCAATTCGGACCTGATGGCGTTTAGTGGTTCAACTTTCCCAGCGAGCCGAGCACCGCAAACGGGCTGGCCGAAATCTCGACTTCAACCCTGGACTCACCCAGCGCCACCTGCTCCAGCGGTGCGCCCGGGCTCAACGCCACCAAAGGCAGCGCCAGGATAATTTCGTCCTCGATGACATCCCGGATCGAGGCTTTTCCATCGGCCACCAGCAGGGGCTCGTAACCTTCCGGCAATGCCGATTCCTGCGCCTCGTCCCTGATCAAGCCAAGCCGCTGGTCGATACTGACCGGCAGCACGAATGCCTGCAGGGTGCGCTGGCAGGTAAGCACCAGATCCGCATCGGCATGCACATCAAGACAAGTCACGCCCGACTCATCACGCCCGAAATCAACGCGATAATTCAATTCACCGTCCGTGCTGGCCAGCATTCCCGCCAGTCGCGGCAACTGCTTCAGGGCGATACTTCCGGCAAAGCCACGTCGCGCCTGCGCCATGCGCCAAGGATCAACGAAGTCTGGCAGGGCGTTCGACATGGGCGCGCGATGGTAGGTGGGCACCCTGCCAATGTCAATTCCCGCGTCAACTCAATCACTTGAGATGGAATCATCGCTTGAGTGCCGGCAGCGTGGATTGCCGAGGGCAGGCGCAATCGGCAGACTGCATGCAATGGATGATCCTGATCTGCCCAGATACCTGCTGATTGCCGCCCTGGTGCTGGCCCCGATAGCCATATTGATCTGGCTCCGGGAGCGCTACATGTCGGCGCGAACCCGCGTGTTGCGCGAGATTCTCGATCACGCCGATGCCCTGGAAAGCGAGCTTCAGGAATGCCGCAGCCGCCTTCGTGAAATCCCTGCCCTGGTCAGCCGCCTGCCACCGTCAGCAAGCCTTTCGGCACGCGCCACCCTGGCTGCCGAACCTGAAGTTCAGGCGGCCTTGCACGACCTCCTGCAACACCGCTTGTGGCTGAAGCAGTTTGGCGCCGACGCATCACTGGACACGTTGTGCTCGGCATGCAAGGCACTGGAACAGTCGCGCAGCAAGCTTTCCACCCAACTGGAACGACTCGAACAGGTTCGCGAGGAGCTCGCCAGCGCAGGCAGCAACCTGGAAACCCCATGACTTGAGCCAATTGCACCTTTCCCATGACCGATCCACAACCAGAAAATCATCCGGCCAGGCTGTCCGATAGCTTGCGCTTCGCGCTGGAAGGCAGCCGCGCCCAGGTCAATGGCGTGCTGCTCGGAAAACCAAGGGAAGTGGATCTCGCTTTCGTTTGCCTGCTGGCTGGCGGACACCTGCTGATCGAGGATCTGCCCGGGGTGGGCAAGACCACCCTCGCTCACGCGCTGGCATTGACCCTGGGCCTGGAATTCCAGCGCGTGCAGTTCACCAGCGACCTGCTGCCCTCCGACATCATTGGTGTCAGCATCTATGAACGCGAATCCGCCGCCTTCCGTTTCCAGAGCGGCCCCGTGTTCACCCAGTTGTTGCTTGCCGACGAAATCAATCGCGCCACGCCCAAGACGCAGAGCGCCCTGCTCGAAGCCATGGCCGAGGGACAGGTGACCATTGATGGGCACAGCCGCCCCCTGCCGCAACCGTTCTTCGTGGTGGCCACCCAGAATCCGGTTGATTTTGCCGGCACCTACCCGCTGCCGGATTCCCAGCTTGACCGCTTCATGATGCGCATGAGCCTGGGCTATCCGGATGCCGCTTCGGAACGCGCCATGCTCGCGGCTCCGGACCGGCGCAGCATGCTCGAACGCCTTGATCATCGGCTGACCACACAGCAGGTCATGGAACTGCGCAACGCCGTCAGCCACGTACTCGCCAGCGAAGCCCTGATCGACTATGTGCAGCGACTGCTTGAAGCCAGCCGCCAGCACGCCGAAATCCGCGTCGGCCTTTCCCCGCGCGCGGGGCTGGCCATCGTTGCCGCGGCACGCGCGCATGCCTTGTTGCACGGGCGCACTCATGCGGTTCCGGAAGACGTGCAATTGGTGTTTCCGCATGTTGCGGCGCATCGCCTGTCGCTGGGCGCCAACGCCCAGCACAGCCGCTCCGCAATTGCCGCAGCGCTGACCGGATCGACGCCGGTGAGATGAGCGTCCTGGGCGGACTGGCCAGCAGCTTGTGGCTGCGCATCCTGGCGATCGCGGAACGACGCCTGCCGGCCCTGACTCGCTTGCGCCAGCCGGAATCCCTGCCGATCCTGCTCAACCGCAGGCGCATCTACGTGCTGCCCAGCATGTTTGGAATCGGCATGGCGACGCTGCTCGTCATCATGCAGTTGGGTGCGCTCAACTATTCGAACAATCCCGCGCTCCTGCTGACTTGCATGCTGGCTGCGGCAACCTGGATGAGCCTGTTTGCTGGCTTCCGTACGCTGTCGGGATTGGCATTGAAAGGCGTGACGGCCAGCGAGTGTCACGCCGGCGGAATGATGCAGTTGGAGTTCCGCTTCGAGGGCGGCGAGCGCATGCGCTCCGGACTGCGTTTGAACTGTGCCGACGTGAGCACCGCATTCTGCGCGCCCGCACACGCAGAGCAACGCGTGCTGATGGCGATACCAGCACAAAAGCGTGGATGGTGGCGTCCCGGTCGCATCCGGGCATGGACCGACTATCCACTGGGCATGTTCGTGCTGTGGAGCTGGCTCAATCCCGATCTTGCCTTCCTGATTTATCCGCAGGTCGAACCTTCCCCGCCACCGTTGCCCGGCAACCCGTCGCACGGACAAGGCGTGCCTGCGCCAGGACGGGAAGGCGACTACGCGGGGCTGCGTGACTATCGAAGCGGCGATCCACAACGACAGGTTGCGTGGAAGGCATCGGCGCGGCATGGCAGCCTGCTGGTACGGGAAACCGAAGGCCAGGTCGACGAGAACCTGTGTCTGTCGTGGAATGCATTGGCTCATCTGGACCACGAACACCGCATCCGGCGGCTCGCCGCCTGGGTGTTGGTTGCCGACGCCGCGCAATTGACCTACACACTGGAACTTGGCAACGCACAAATCGGCCCAGCAAGCGGCACCGCGCATCGGCACGCGTGTTTGCGAGCCCTGGCATTGATTCCCGATGCGCCTGAGTGATCGCCAGTTCCTGCTGGTAACGGCAACTGCCCTGCTGGCGGTTGCCACGCACTTTGGCCAACTGCCGGCCTGGCTCGCGATGTGCGTACCCACGTTGATACTGTTGCGCGTGGCGCATCGACGCAGGACACAACGCAAGGTTGCCTTGTGGTTGCGCGTCCCCCTGTTGTTCACCCTGCTGGCTGCGATCGTCATGCAGTTTGGCAACGTATTCGGGCGTGAGCCTGGAAGCGCACTGGCCTGCGCCATGCTGGCCATGAAGCTGCTGGAAACCGAATCCGTGCGCGATGCGCGGGCGGCACTCGGGTTTTCAGCCTTTGTATTGATGAGTGCACTGCTCAACAGCCAAGGCTTGGGCATCACCTTTGCGGTTTGCGCCAGCCTGGTGCCGCTGCTTGCCGCGTTGGTCGCGTTGCAACCCGCCGCGACACCAACGCCCCACGTCTGGCGCAGCGAACTGAAGACAGCAGGTGCCTTGTTCGGCCTTGGCTTGCCCTTGGCATTGGCCGCGTTCCTGTTTGTACCGCGCCTGGGCGCACCGCTGTGGGGGTCACCGGGTGGATTCCAGGACGCCCGTACCGGTTTGAACGATCAGATGTCGCCCGGCTCGATGACCGATCTGCTCATCGACGATTCACCCGCCCTTCGCGTCACGTTTGCCGGAGCGGTTCCCACACCGGACACGCGCTATTTCCGCACCCTGGTGATGTGGGATTTCGACGGTGCCTCCTGGCTAAGCTCAGGCTGGCGCAGACCCGGCTCGGCCGAAACGTTGCGGACGCTGGCCGAACCGATCGACTACGAAATCACTCTGGAACCCAGCATGCGGCCGTGGTTGCCGGCTTTGGATGTCCCGCTGGATGTCCCACTGGATGCACCCGCCGATGCGCGCATGGATTCCACGCACACCTTGGCCGCACGCAAGCAGATGGGTGAACTGCGCCAGTATCGACTGCAATCCGCCACCAGCTACCGCCTCGGCGAAACCCTGGATGAACGTGATCGCGCGCGCGCGCTGCGTTTGCCTGCCGAGTTCAATCCGCAGACCCTGGCCCTTGCGGAAAAATGGCGCGAGGAATCCGATTCGGACCTGGCCATCTCACGCAAGGCGCTGGAACTGTTCAATGCGAGTTTCCACTACACCCTTGCCGCTCCCCTGCTTGGGCGTCACTCGGTTGATGAATTCCTGTTCGACACCCGCGCGGGATTCTGCGAACACTTCAGTTCCGCATACGTGGTTCTGATGCGCGCTGCCGGTATTCCGGCCCGCGTGGTGACCGGCTACCAGGGTGGCTGGTGGAGTACAACCGGGGAATACCTGCTGGTTCGCCAGTCGGATGCTCACGCCTGGGCGGAAATCTGGCTGCAAGATCGCGGCTGGGTGCGCGTTGATCCCACCTCGGCAGTGGATCCGGTGCGGGTGGAATTCAACGCCGCCAGCGGAGGTGCGGGACCGGATTGGATGTACGGCAATTGGATGCGCAACCTGCGCAACCAGCTCGACCTCGTCAACCGCATGTGGACACAGATGGTGGTTGGATTCAATGCCGCACGCCAGGCCAACGTGTTGCAACCCTTGGGCATTTCCAAGGCCACCCGCTCCCAGCTGCTGCTGATCCTGTCCAGCGGAATCGCGCTGATCCTCCTGTTGGCCACCGCGTGGGTGCTGCGCGGCGACAAGCGTCGGTGGGTAGATGCGCTCGATGCTGCCTGGCGCCAACTGCTGGTCAAACTGGAGCGCAGCGGCTTGGGCCTGCAACCGGCGGAAGGCCCGCAAACCCTGCTCTCACGAGCCAAGCAGCATTTGCGCGATCACCCGGTTCAGCCGAGGCTCAAGCTGTTGGTCGAATGCTATGTCAGGCTACGCTACGCAACAGCCGAACCGGCGCCACAGGATATCCGGGCATTTGCAAACCAGGTTCGCGCGTTGCGCCTGCCGGGTCGCGGGTTCGGCAAACGCTGAGTCCACCCCGCTCCTCGCATTTCCATCACGGAGGCGCACCATGAACCGCTGCATACCCCTCGCCCTGCTGAGCAGCATGCTGGTGGCCTGCGCCACCACGCCGGCACCGCTGCAAGGGCAGTTTGAAGCCCTCACTGCCAAGGACGCCGCAGGCGGCAGTCATTCCGGCGCTCGGGTGCGTTGGGGTGGAACCATCATCACAGTGCAGCCCGCGGCCACGGAAACCTGTTTCGAAGTGCTTGCGCATGCCGTCGATGCACAGTCCCGACCACGCATTCGGGATGCCAGCGAAGGGCGCTTCATGGCGTGTCGCTCGGGGTTCTACGATCCGGAAGTTTTCAGCAAGGGCCGCGAGCTGACCATTGCCGGAACCCTCGACGGCACCCGCATGGGACGCATCGGCCAGTTCGATTACACCTATCCGAAGGTTGCCGCGGAAACCATCTTCCTGTGGCCACCGCGTCCGCTGGTCATCGAACGCAGAGACTACTGGCCGTATGACCCGTTCTGGGGGCCGGCATACGGTCCCCATTGGCGTGTCGGCTACTGGGGGCCATTCTGGTGATCGGGAAACTGCGCAGCTGATCAGCCCGGCGGCCAATGCATCTGCCGACCTGCCAGCAGATGCAGATGGATGTGATAGACCGTCTGGCCGCCATCCTTGTTGCAGTTGATCACGCAGCGATAGCCGTTTTCCGCGAGACCCTGGGCCTTCGCATACGCCGTGGCGGCCATCACCAGCTTGCCCACCAGGGTTGCGTCATCGGGACGCAGATCATTCAGCGTCGGGATTTCCCGCTTGGGAATGAACAGCACATGGGTTGGGGCCTGCGGACTGACGTCGCGGAAGCCGAGCACTTCATCGTCTTCGTGCACGATGTCGGCCGGAATCTCGCGACGAATGATGCGGGAAAAAATGGTATCGCCCATGCCTGACTCCTCGATCACAAAGTGTGGCGACCGCCAAATGCATGCGCCAGCGTGCCGCGGTCGATGAATTCGAGCTCGCCACCCAGCGGAACTCCGTGCGCGAGTCGCGTCGCCTTCACGCCAGCGGCGCGCGCAAGCTGCGAGAGCATGTGTGCGGTCGCCTCACCTTCCACGGTGGGATTGGTGGCAACGATCATTTCCTCGACTTCGCCTTCGGCCAGGCGCGCGGCAAGCAGATCCAGGCCCAGTTCCTTCGGGCCAAGGCCATCCATCGGCGAGAGGCGCCCGAGCAGCACGAAATAGTGGCCGCAGAATCCGGTTGCCTGTTCGATGGCAAGCTGATCCACCGGCGTTTCCACCACGCACAACAGATGCTTGTCGCGGCTGGGATTCGCACAGAAAACGCAGGTGTCCTGCTCACTGAATCCGCGGCAGCGTCGGCAATTGCCCACCCGCTCCACGGCCAACGCCAGGCGTTCGGCCAGGCGCCGCGCACCTGCGCGATCACGTTCGAGCACATGGAATGCCATCCTTTGCGCGGACTTCGCTCCCACGCCAGGCAGGCAGCGCAGCGCCTCGATCAAGTCTCCGAGCAGCGGCGATCCGGTACTCAAAACGGCATCTTGAAACCGGGCGGAAGATTCAGGCCGTTGGTCAGGCCGCTCATGCGCTCCTGGCTCACCGTCGCAACCTTGTTGATCGCATCGTTGAACGCGGCGGCAAGCAGGTCCTCGGCCATCTCCGGATCATCGGCGAAGGTCTGGCGGTCGATGCTGACCCGACGCACCTCATGGCGCCCGCTCATGACCACGCTGACGAGGCCGCCACCGGCCTGGCCGGTGACCTCGAGTTGGGCCAGTTCTTCCTGGGCCCGCTGCATGTCCTGCTGCATGCGCTGGGCTTGCTGCATCAAGCCTGCCAATGGACCTTTCATGTTCAATTCTCCAGGGGGCGTACCGAGTCGGACAACAGGCGCGCACCAAACGTTTCAATCAGCGACTGCACCGCCGGGTCCGAGCTCAACCCGTCGTGCGCTTCGCGTTGCTTGTCCGCACTCACGCGTGCCTGCGTGTCGGCGGGGCTTTCAACCACTTCGGAAACCTTCTCGATGCGTACACGCACCGCGCTACCCATGGCTTCCCCAAGCTTCTTGCCCAGCTGTTCGACCAAAGCAGCCGAAACCAGATGCTCATGCAATGCCTTTACGCCCAGTCGCAGCACATTGCCATCGACTCCAAGCAGCACGGCATTCATGGCCAACTGCCGTACCGCGCCACCCAGGTCCGCAGAGTTCACCAGCGCAGGCCAATCACCAACGCCGACGGCCTTGTTCGAAGCCGGCGCTTGCGATGGCAACGACTCGACGCGTGAATCCGGCGATGCGCTGCCGACCGGGCTTGCATTCGGCATCGGTTTCGACGTGGAATTTCCCTGTGCAGCCACACTCGCAGCCGGTCTTTGCCCACCCTGCGCGGAACTTCGATTCGGCGCGAAGGCGAACATGCGCAGCAAGGCCATTTCAAATCCGACGCGCGGACTGGGCGCAAGCGCCAGATCCCTGCGCCCGGTAATGGCGATCTGGTAGTCGAGCTGGACTTCGCGCGGATCGATTCGCTGCGCAGACTGCACAATCCAGGCATCGTCATTGGCCTGGCTTGCGCCGGTCACCTGGTGGATCTGGATCCGATGCAGCAGATCGGCCAATTCGTCCAGCACCTGCGCGAAATCCGGGGCGAATTCGGCAATGCGCGCAATTTCCTCGAACAGCGCCGCCGAATCATGCGCCATCACGGCATCGAGCAAGGTGCGAACACGAGCCCTTTCCACCGTGCCCAGCATCGAGTGAACGTCCCCGGCAAGCAGCCGGCCACCGCCGTGCGCAATGGCCTGGTCAAGCAAGGACAAGCCATCGCGCAAGGAACCATCCGCCGCGCGCGCCAGCACATCGATCGCTTCGTCATCGAATTCGATCTTCTCGGCGCCCAATATGTGTCGCATCTGGCCGCTGATCTGTTCCAGGGTCAGGCGCTTGAGGTTGAACTTGATGCAGCGCGACAGCACGGTGACCGGCAGCTTCTGCGGATCGGTGGTGGCGAGCAGGAATTTCACGTGCGGCGGCGGTTCTTCGAGTGTCTTCAACAGCGCGTTGAAGGCAGCCTTGGACAGCATGTGCACTTCGTCGATCAGATAGACCTTGTAGCGACCGCGCCCCGGCACATACTGCGCGTTGTCGATCAGGTCGCGCACATTGTCGATGCCTGTGTTGCTCGCGGCGTCGATTTCCAGCAGGTCCACGAAGCGGCCTGCGTCGATATCGACACAGATGCCGCACTCGCCACACGGATGCGAAGTCGGACCTTTCTCGCAGTTCAGCGACTTGGCGAAAATGCGCGCGATCGTGGTCTTGCCGACGCCACGCGTACCCGTGAACAGGAATGCATGGTGGATGCGGTTCGAATCCAGCGCATGCGACAGCGCGCGCACGACATGCTCCTGGCCGATCAGCTCGCCAAACTGCCGGGGACGCCATTTGCGCGCGAGAACCAGATAGGACATTGCCGAATCCGCGGGGAAGTCCGCCGATTGTGCCAAGTATTCAACGCGCTGGCCAAATGGCGAGCCTGGCGCTTGTCTGCATGAAGCAGGCCTAGTATCCTCCGCGCCCCGTTGCTGCGTGCCAGGAAAGCTGCGCAGCGGGGAATGCGGAGAGATGTCCGAGTGGTTGAAGGAGCACGCCTGGAAAGTGTGTAAGCGGCTTAACCCCGCTTCGCGGGTTCGAATCCCGCTCTCTCCGCCAGTTTTGAGCATCTTCAGCAGATCGAGTAGCAGGATGCTTTTTTTGCGGGACTGTGGGAAAGCGGGTTCGAACCCGCGAAAATAGGTACGATGGGTTCGACGCATCGGCAGGACAGCCGATGCGAGCAGCGCAAGCTGCCCTGGTAGGTTGTTGAAATACGTTGGCGAGGCAGCCAGTGCAAGGCAAAAGCAGGCGAAAAAGCGCAGTTTACACAGAGTAAATGAGCATTTTGAGCCTGCTTTTAACGCTGCAATGGCAACGCAGGTAGTATTTCAACAGCCTAGCAAGGGCGAGGCACAGGAAGTGCCGAGTACATCCCGCTCTCTCTCCGCCAGATTCTTTGGCAACCCGGCGTGAACTTGAATCCGCCAATCTATGGCGGCTCCGTTGGTGCCTTCGCGACGATAGCTTGTGAACTCCGCCAGGTCCGGAAGGAAGCAACGGCAGCAAGTGACTCGGGTGCCGGAGTGTCGCTGGCGGAGCTGCCACCCTCTTTTCAGATCAAGAGCACATCCCGGCAAGCAGCCATCCATGGAGCGCTTTCCGGCCCGGCCATCCATGGCCGGTCGGCAGGAAATTGCTCCTGCAATTCCTGCACTTCCGCCGTCCTTGGCGGTCGCTCAGCGGCACATGCGTTGTCCGACGACAACGCATAAACGTGCCACTTCGCCCAGAGTGTCGCTGGCGGAGCTGCCACCCTCGCTCCTGAAGCACCGACCCGCCCGGCATTCCGCTGCGGGCGGGACAATTGCCGAGCGGCGTGCTTACCAATAGAACTGCGCGCGTGCCTCGAGGATGCCGGGGTTGTCGTCGATGTCTTCGCCCGCGCTGGCGCTGAACTTCGAACTCTGCACGGCAACGTAGTTGAGCATGAACTTGGCGTTGGAACGCCAGTACCAGTTCACGCCGAGGGTGAGATTGGTTCCCTGACCGCCCTTGATCGCTCCATCGTTGAGGTTCGCACCATCCACTCGCAAACCCAGCTGCCACATGCCGGAAGCCGGATCGTCGGCGCCCTTGGTGGTGGGCGTTCCTCCCTTGTAGCCCCAGGTCTCACCCGTCAGGTTCCACAACCCGGACACGTACCAGCTGTCCGCATCAAAGTCGGCACCCGCGCTTTCGTTCGTGCGCGAGGTCTTTGAGCGCATGTACTCGGCCTGCAGCTTGATGGGTCCATTCACCCATGCTGCTTCCAGGCCCGCCGTGCGGATCCGGTCGGCATTGGTGATGTTGCCGGTATCCAGCAAACGTTGTGTGGCGAGGTCGGCATCGGGTCGGATGCGCCAGCGCTGGGTGTCATTGCTCGTGTCGTAGTCGAGCAAGGAAGCTCCCAAATGCAGGAAGCGACCGGATTCGACGAAAGGCGCGTAGTAAACGCGGCCGCCCACGCCCTGCCCCTTCGCCAAGCCACGGGTCATTTCCCGGCCGAACGCGCTGACGCTGTAGCCCCACTGCGCGTTGTCTGCGCCATAGGCAACACCCACGCGGCGGCTGAGCCCGAAGGTGTTGGTGGTCATGGCTTTGGAAATGAAATCATTGTTTTTCGTGCTGCTCAGCTCTTCCATGCTGTTGGGCTGCTTGAACTGACCCACCATGAGGTAGCTGGAACCACGCTTCCATTTGAGGTTCACGTCCAGCCACTTGTCGGCCTTGGCGTCGTAACCCATGACCCAGTCGAACAGGGTGCCCTTGCCGCTGAGCACCAACTCCGCTCGGCGCAATTCGAATTCGCTGTCCTTGCCGTTGATGCCGCTGGATCCATTCAGATCGACCACATCGTTGTTGAACCAATTGCCATCAGCCTGGACAAGACCGGAAAAACTGACTTCATAGCCGCCGATGACGTCGATGGCGACATCTGCCTGCGCTTGTGAGGCCAGGGTTGAACTGATCAGTACTGCAAGGACGCGTGAGACTGGAAGTTTCATGGTGGATTCGCTGGTTGGTGGAGAGGCGGGTGAATGCCAAACTGGCTGGCATCGGCGGCCGCAAACTAGCGGGCAATTGTTACTGCATCGTTGCATTTTCAAAGCAGTCCGGTTACCGATCCTTGTGGATGCCGTCAAGCTTGCACAGGTCCAAGTGGGCGCCGGTTCGCCGCAGATCAGCTATCCTTCAAGAATGTCCGCTTCCCATTCCGTGCGCCGCATTGCCGAGCGATTCCGCGGCTTCCTGCCTGTCGTCGTCGACGTGGAAACCGGTGGATTCGACGCCGAGCGCGATGCCTTGCTGGAGATCGCCGTGGTGGTGATTGGCATGGATGACCAAGGCGTCCTCTATCCACAGCCGGCCGTATCCACCCACGTTGCCCCCTTTCCCGGCGCCAACATCGAGCAGCAGGCCCTGGAGATAACCGGAATCGATCCGGACCATCCTTTCCGCGACGCGCGCGAGGAACGCGCGGCGCTTGACCACATCTTCGCCCCGGTACGCAAGGCATTGCGCGATGCGGACTGCCAGCGCGCGATCCTCGTGGGCCACAACGCGGCCTTCGATCTTGGCTTCCTGAATGCCGCGGTGCGTCGCACTGGCCACAAGCGCAATCCGTTCCATCCCTTCAGCAATTTCGACACGGTCACCCTGGCCGGCCTGGCCTATGGACAGACGGTGCTTGCCCGCGCAGTCGTGGCGGCAGGCGGACAATGGGATCCGGCACAGGCGCATGGCGCCGTGTACGACACGGAACGCACGGCCGAACTGTTTTGCACCATCATCAACCGCTGGAAGATGCTGAGCGAGTCCAATGGCACGGATGCAGCCAGAACGACCGTTTTCGAAACCGAGCCCAATTGAATCATCCACCCGGCCACCCCATTCTCCCGACATGCCGATCTATCAGTACAAGCCAGACCAGGAATCCTGCGCCGACTGCGTTGCCGGATTTGATCTGTTGCAGCGTCTTGCAGATCCTGCGCTGACCCGCTGCCCGGCCTGTGGAAATCCGGTGCATCGGGTCATCAGCGCGCCGCAGGTTGTCTCCGGACAATCGCATCGCACCAGCGAAAGCCACGTCGGCAAGCATGGCTTCACCCAATACAAGCGCGCCGGCAAAGGGGTATACGAGAAGACCGCGGGCAAGGGACCGGATTACATCAGTGGCGATTGACCTGAGGTTTCCGCTTGCCCTGGGTCTGCTCGGCATGGCGGTGGCTGCCTGCGCACCACTGCCACCACGCAACCCACTGGCGCAATGGGTACCCTCGGCAAATCACGAGTTGCGCAAGCCCGTGCTGATCGTGATCCACCACACCGAGGAGGATTCGGTGCAGGAATCACTGCACACGCTGCGTACGCGCAACAGCCAGGGACCGGTCAGCGCGCACTATCTGGTTGGACATGATGGCCAGCGCTACCAACTGGTTGCCGACAACGAACGCGCCTGGCACGCGGGGGCCGGCAGTTGGCACGGGCTCACCGATATCAACAGCATTTCCATTGGTATCGAACTGGACAACAACGGCATCGATCCCTTTCCCGCCGCGCAGATCGACAGCCTGCTGGTGCTGCTGGAAGACCTGTGCGAACGCTATTCCATCGCGCGTTCGCAGATTATCGGTCACGCCGATCTCGCTCCTGTGCGCAAGGTGGACCCGAGCCGCGAATTTCCATGGAAGCGCCTGGCCGAAGCGGGATTCGGATTGTGGCCCGGGGATGCCGATATTGAAGTTCCTCCCGGCTTCGATCCCTGGTTGGCCCTGCGCCTGATTGGTTATTCGCTGGATGACCGGCCGGCAACGGTGCGCGCGTTCCACCTGCATTTCCGCGGCATCGAGAGCGTGGAACTGGATGATGAAGATCTGCGCATTCTGCATGCCTTGACCATGCAGATCCTCGACACGACACCCTGAACCGTTCGCCCGTGAACGGGCTCCTGCAAAGGCGAATGCTGGCCCGCCCAGCACGGAGAATTCGGGGGCGATGTAACACGGCTGCAATATTTCTCTCATGCTTCTGCAACCTTGAGTCACTACAAAGTGCGCCTCGCTGCTTTGTATTCAACCTCAAGGAGTTGCCTGCATGACCGTTTCAACCCGATTGACCGCGGCCACTTTTGGCTTGGCCGCAGCACTCGCCGGTACAAGCGCATTTGCCGCGGAAGTCACCGGTGCCGGTTCTTCGTTCGTCTATCCGTTGATGTCCAAGTGGTCGGCGGATTACAACGCGGCCACCGGCAACAAGATCAACTACCAGTCGATCGGCTCCAGTGGCGGCATTGCCCAGATCAAGGCCTCCACCGTGGACTTCGGTGCGTCCGACAAGCCCATGGAACCGGCTGAGCTCACTGAAGCCGGCTTGATCCAGTTCCCGGTCACCATCGGTGGCGTGGTCCCGGTGATCAATGTGGAAGGCATCGAGCCCGGTCGGCTCAAGCTCACCGGCACGTTGCTCGCCGACATCTTCCTCGGCAAGGTCACGCGCTGGAATGACGCGGCCATCACGGGCATCAACGAGGGCGTCTCCCTGCCCGACACCAAGATCACCATCGTGCATCGTTCGGATGGTTCGGGAAGCACATTCAACTTCACCGACTATCTTTCCAAGGTCAGCCCCGCATGGAAGACGGAAGTGGGTTCCGGTACGTCGGTAAAGTGGCCGGATGGCCTTGGTGGCAAGGGCAACGAAGGTGTTGCGGCCTACGTCAAGCAGGTGAAGAACTCGATCGGCTACGTTGAGCTTTCCTACGCCCTGCAGAGCAAGATGTCGTTCACCCGGTTGCAAAATGCAGCCGGCACCTTTGTCACTCCGAGCGCGGAAACTTTTGCTGCGGCGGCGGCCAGCGCCGACTGGGCCAGCACCAGCGACTTCAGCCTGATCATCACCAATGCTCCTGGCCAGGAGGCATGGCCGATCAGCGCCACGGTGTTCGCCATGATGCGCGCAGAACCCAAGGATGCCGAGCGTGCCAAGGCAGCCCGCGAGTTCTTTGCCTGGGGCTATGCAGACGGCAAGCAGCAGGCTGCAGCCTTGGACTACGTCCCCCTGCCGGACAGCCTGGTCGAACAGATCAAGGCGTACTGGGCCGCCCGCGTCAAGTAATCAACCACCCGACAGTGCCGGGTCACGGGGAGCCCCGTGACCCGCGCATCAATGAGATCCGGCGGAACCCGACATGACCAGCATTGCAGTCACGCACACCAGGCTCGTCACACAAGCACGACGCGACGCGTCGGCCGACCGCAAGTTTCGCACACTGGTCGTGCTGGCAGCCTTCATCGTCCTGGTTTCCCTGATCGGCGTCGCCTTCTCCATGCTTTGGGGTGGCCGCGAGGTACTCTCCGAGCAAGGGCTGGGGTTCTTCTTCTCCACTGAGTGGAACCCGGTCGAGAACCGATACGGCGCGCTGGTACCGATCTTCGGAACACTGGTCACTTCGGTGATCGCCTTGATGATCGCAGTGCCGGTGAGTTTCGGTATCGCCGTCTACCTGACCGAAGTAGCGCCCGTCTGGTTGCGCACTCCCGTCGGCTCGGCCATCGAATTGCTGGCCGGCATCCCGTCCATCATCTACGGCATGTGGGGGCTCTTCGTACTGGTCCCGATGATGACCGCATACGTCACCCCCTGGCTCAACGATCACCTCGGTGCGCTGCCGTTCATCGGCGAATTGTTCCAGGGCCCACCCATCGGCATCGGCCTGCTCACTGCCGGCTTCGTGCTCTCGATCATGGTCATTCCGTTCATCTCCTCGGTCATGCGCGAGGTATTCCTCACCGTTCCGGTCAGACTCAAGGAATCCGCCTATGCACTGGGCGCGACACGCTGGGAAGTGGTCTGGAACATCGTCTTGCCGTACACCCGCTCGGCCGTCATCGGCGGCGTCTTTCTCGGCCTGGGTCGCGCGCTTGGAGAAACCATGGCGGTTGCCTACGTCGTCGGCAACACCGTGCGCTTTTCGGCTTCGCTGCTGGAGCCCGGCACAACCATCGCCGCCTTGATCGCCAATGATTTTGCCGAAGCCACCGACAGCTACCGATCAGCCTTGCTGCTTCTCGGATTCGTGCTGTTCGTGGTGACCTTCTTCATTCTCGCCATCGCACGCCTGATGTTGTTGCGCTTGTCGCGTCGCGAGGGCGTGCGATGAACCCCGTGCAGAGTCCTCAGAACCGCACGTCGCAACGCCTGTTGCGCAAGCGCAGCGCCATCAATGCCATTGCCATGACTTTGTCCTGCGCAGCGGCATTGTTTGGCCTCGTCTTTCTCGGCTGGATCCTTTGGACCACCATCAGCAAGGGGCTGGTCGGAATCGACTGGGCGCTGTTCACGCAAAGCACCCCGCCTCCGCAGGAAAGCGGTGGCTTGGCAAACGCCTTCTTTGGCAGCGCAATCATGTGCGGCCTGGCAATACTCATGGGCGCCCCGTTGGGTATTGCCGCGGGAACCTGGCTGTCGGAGTACGCCGGTGCGCGCAGGATCGGCATGGTCGTGCGCTTCGTCAATGACATCCTGCTCTCCGCCCCATCCATCGTGCTCGGCCTGTTTGTCTACACCCTGGTCGTGGCGCAGATGGGAACCGGCTTCTCCGCCATTGCCGGCGCCATATCCCTGGCATTCATCGTCATTCCCGTCATCGTGCGCACTACGGATGAAATGTTGCGGCTGGTTCCGGCACAGATGCGCGAAGCCGCACTTTCACTCGGCGTACCGCAATGGAAGGTGATCGTGCAGGTGCTTTATCGCGGCGCATCCGCAGGCATCGTCACCGGAATCCTGCTTGCCCTGGCGCGCATCAGCGGCGAGACCGCACCCTTGCTGTTCACCTCGTTCGGCAACCAGTACTGGAGCACAGATCTCGCCAGCCCGATGGCCAGCGTGCCGGTGGTGATGAACCAGTTCACCGCCAGCCCGTATGAGTCCTGGCACACCCTGGCCTGGGCCGGCGCCCTGGTCCTCACCTTCTTCGTACTGGTGCTGAGCCTGCTGGCACGCGCCATCCTTTCCAGGAACAAAGTTCGCCATGACTGAGCTTGCCTTTTCCATGAACGCACCGGTGGTGGCGCACTCGCCGCGGGCCGTGGCCGCCAACGCAACCGCAAAGATGAGCGCGCGCAGGTTGAACTTCCACTATGACCGCTTCCATGCGATCAAGGATGTCAGCCTGGACATCGCCGCCAATCGCGTGACCGCGCTGATCGGGCCATCCGGTTGCGGCAAATCGACCTTGCTGCGCACCTTCAATCGCATCTACTCGATTTATCCGAAACAGGTTGCCAGCGGCGAACTCCTCCTGGATGGCGAGAACATCCTGCATCCCAAGTACTCGCTCAACCAGCTGCGCAGCAAGGTCGGCATGGTGTTCCAGAAGCCGGTGCCGTTTCCGATGACGATCTTCGAAAACGTGGCTTACGCCATCCGCCACTACGAGAAGCTGTCCAAGGCGGAAATGAACTTGCGCGTCGAGCAGGCGCTTAACCAGGCGGCGCTGTGGGATGAGGTGAAGGACAAGCTCAAGCAAAGCGCGCTTGGGCTTTCCGGTGGCCAGCAGCAACGCCTGTGCATTGCCCGAGCGGTGGCCTTGAAGCCGGATGTGCTGTTGCTTGACGAACCGACGTCCGCCCTCGACCCGATAGCGACCAGCCGCATCGAGCAACTGATCGCAGAGTTGGCCAGCGACTTCACCATCGCCATCGTCACCCACAACATGCAGCAGGCGGCACGCTGCTCGGACTTCACCGCCTTCATGTACCTCGGCGAGTTGGTGGAATTCGGTCCTACCGAAAAGCTGTTCACCCAACCCGGCAAGAAACAGACCGAGGACTACATCACCGGCCGCTTCGGCTGAGGAAACCACACATGCATCAGACCAGTGAGCACATCGTGAAAAGCTACGACGAAGAATTGGACCGCCTGACCGGGGAAATCCTGCGCATGGGCGACCTTGCGCTCAATGAATTGGAGGCGGCCATCAATGCAGCGATGGAGCGCGACAGCGAAACCGCGCAAAGCATTGTCGACAGCGACCAGGAGGTGGACAAGCTCGAACTTGAGGTCAGCCACGACGTGATCCGTCTCCTCGCACTGCGCCAACCGATGGCTGGCGACCTGCGCGAAGTGCTGGCCGCCTTGCGCATCGCCTCGGACATCGAACGCATCGGTGACTACGCAGCCAACGTCGCCAAGCGTGCCATCGCGCTCAACCGCGTGGAGCGCGTTCGTCCCGTGTTCAGCCTGCCGCGACTGGGAAAACTGGCCGGGGACATCCTCGGCGAGGTACTGCTTGCCTATCGCGACCGCGACGCCGATCGTGCCTTGCTGGCCTGGGCGCGTGACGAGGAACTGGATGGCCTGTACACCGGCATGTTCCGCGAACTGTTGACTTACATGATGGAAGATCCACGCACCATCACCGCGTGCACGCACCTGCTGTTCATGGCCAAGAACATCGAGCGCATTGGCGATCACGCCACCAACATTGCGGAAAACGTCTACTTCATTGTGCACGGCCATCGCATGCCACAGGCGCGTCGCAAGGCGGATAGGACCGATTCGCTGCTGGCGTCGGGCACCCAGCTTTCTAACTGAGGTAACGTCGAACCGGTTGCCAATGCCGTCAATCCTGCGCGAGCCGAAATCCATCGGCGCGATGAACACATGCCCTTGAAATCAAGATGGATCCCGGCTTTTGCCGGGATGACGACTTGAATACTCGCCGACTTGAGGCAACGTCGATCAAAGGGTGCAGCCGTCAGCGAATCAAACGCTGCTCAACCAGGTTCTGCACCACCGAGGGATCGGCCAGGGTGGATATGTCGCCGAGCTGTTCCGGCAGGTTTTCCGCAATCTTCCTCAAGATGCGGCGCATGATCTTGCCTGATCGTGTTTTCGGCAATCCGGGCGCCCATTGAAGATGGTCGGGGGTGGCGATGGGGCCGATTTCCTTGCGCACCCAGGCAATGAGTTGCTTGCGCAACTCGTCGCTGGATTCGACGCCGAGCTTGAGGGTGACATAGGCGTAGATGCCCTGCCCCTTGATGTCGTGCGGGCATCCCACCACTGCTGCTTCAGCAACGCTGGCATGGGCCACCAGCGCGCTCTCCACTTCGGCCGTGCCCAGCCGATGGCCGGAGACATTGATGACGTCGTCCACGCGCCCGGTGATCCAGAAGTAGCCATCCTCATCGCGGCGCGCACCATCCCCGCTGAAGTAATAGCCAGGATAGGCCTTGAAATAGGTGTCGATGAAGCGCTGGTGATCGCCGTAGACAGTGCGCATTTGCCCGGGCCAGGAATCGGCCAGAACCAGATTGCCTTCGGCCGCGCCTTCGAGCAGAACGCCGTTGGCATCCATCAATTCGGGCTTGATGCCGTAGAACGGCAAGGTGGCCGAGCCCGGCTTGAGATCGATGGCACCCGGCAAGGGTGAAATCAGGATGCCGCCAGTTTCCGTTTGCCACCAGGTATCCACGACCGGACAGCGCGAGTCGCCGACCACCCGGCTATACCATTCCCAGGCTTCCGGATTGATCGGCTCGCCCACGGAACCGAGTACGCGCAAACTGGATCGCGAAGCCGCCTTGACCGGTGCCTCACCCTCGCGCATCAATGCGCGGATGGCGGTTGGAGCCGTGTAGAAGATGCTCACCTGGTGCTTGTCCACCACACGCCAGAACCGGGAACTGTCCGGATAGCTGGGCACGCCCTCGAACATCAACGAAGTCGCGCCGTTGGCCAACGGCCCGTACACCATGTAGCTGTGTCCGGTCACCCAGCCAACATCGGCCGTGCACCAGTACACGTCGTCTTCGCGCAGGTCGAACACGCATTCGTGGGTGTAGCTGATGAACACCAGGTAGCCGCCAGTGGTGTGCAGCACGCCCTTCGGAGCGCCGGTGGAACCGGAAGTGTAGAGGATGAACAAGGGATGCTCTGCTTCGCAGGCCACCGCGGCATGCCGCGTGGACTGGCCTTCCATCAGCGCATGCCACCAGCGGTCACGCGGCACCTGCATGTTGATCGCACCACCGGTTCGCCTCACCACCAGAACGGTTTCCACGGAATTGGTGCGCGGGCGCAGCAAGGCCGCATCGACATTGGCCTTGAGTGCCGTGGCCTTGCCGCCACGCAAGCCTTCATCGGCCGTGATCACCAGTTTGCATTGGCAGTCGGCAATGCGACTGGCCAGCGAATCCGGCGAGAACCCGCCGAACACGACGGTGTGAATGGCTCCAATGCGCGCGCAGGCGAGCATGACGATGGCCGCTTCCGGGATCATCGGCAGGTAGATCGCCACCCGATCACCCTTCACGACGCCCAGATTCGCCAGCAGGTTCGCCGCCTTGCACACCTCGGCGTGCAACTCGCGATAGCTAATGCGCCGGGATTCCGCAGGATCATCACCTTCCCAGATGATTGCGGTCTTGTCGCCGCGCGTTTCCAGGTGACGATCAAGGCAGTTGGCTGCCACGTTCAGCGTGCCGTCTTCATACCAGCGGACATGCAGATCGTCGGCATTGAAGGACACATCCCTGACCTTCGAGTACGGCTTGATCCAGTCCAGGCGTTTGCCTACCTCGCCCCAGAATGCCTCGGGGTCGGCCAGTGATTTGGCATAGTCCCGCTGGTAGCGAGCTTTGTCCACGCGAGCGCGAGCGGCAAATTGCGCGGAAACGGGATAGCGATTCGGCATGCGAGCCTCCGCAGATTGCATCAAGAGTTCATGCATGATGCCACGGCTTGCGAGCGAGGCGCTCTTTTCGACCTTCGCTGCGAAACATCACCTTCACGCGCTATTGTCGCTGAGCATTGCAATCAGCATCTCATCCATTCTTTCCAGCTTGACCCCTGACAAACCTGTGGAGTTGATCGAAGGTTTCATCCAGACCGCTGGTGCTGCCGGACTCAATGGCTTCGTCGAGCGCCGCTTTCGATGGGTAGAGGTCATGCATGACCAGTCGCGTGTTGCCACCGATCTCCTCAAGCGTGACGGTTGTGATCTGGCCGTTGTCACCCGCTTCCTCATTGGTCCATACCAGACGCGAATGCGCAGTCACTTCCAAATACCGACCATGAACCGCCATGGTCTCGGGAGCCGATGGATGGTGGAATTCGAGGCGATACGTACCACCTTCGCGAACATCCATGACACAGGAAACCATGGTCAGGCCGCAGGACTTTGGAACCCACCATCGCTGAAACAGCTCAGGCTTGGTCCAGGCTTCAAAGACCAGGCGTGCTGGCGCATTGAAAATTCGCGTCACCACGAGTTCACGGTCGGATACTCGATTCACGATCGTGCGCTCCTGCGGAGCGGTGCTATCACTTGCGCTTTCTTCGACCATCACGCTCATCCTTTCGTTTGAGGTCCTCGATGACCCTGTCCAGCTCGTTGAATCGCGCGCCCCACATTTCGCGGTGTCTGTTGAGCCACGCTGCTTCTTCACCCAATTGCCTGCGGCCAAGAGTACAAGTACGCACGCGCCCGATTTTCACGCTCGTCACGAGACCGGCACGCTCGAGAACCGCCACGTGCTTTCGCATGCCCGTTAGGGTCATGTGGAACCTGTCGGCCAGGTCGGTTATGGATGAATCCGTTCGACCGAGATGTTCAAGAACACCACGCCGCGTGACATCCGAAAGTGCGGCAAAGGAGGCGTCGAGCCTGGCTTGATTATACTGAACCATATGGCTCAGTATGTAACACCTTGTCCTTCCACATGCAACGGGAGCCTTGGCGTCATGAGCGGATCCGTGCACACCGCTGTGCAACTGATTGAGCAGTTTCCCGATTTGGAGCACTACCGTCGAATTCGAGCTGAGGCAGGGCTCGCACAGAAAACGCTTGAAGCATCACGCCGTGGACTTGCGAACACCCTGTATGGCGTCAGCTTGCTTCACGAAAGGGAAATTATCGGCATGGGTCGCGTGATCGGAGACAACGGCACGGTATTTGTCATTGCCGACATCGCGGTTGTTCCCGCCTGGCAAGGTCGCGGCCTCGGACGTCAAATCATGAAAAGCCTGGATCTCTGGCTGCGTCGCAACGCACCCGAATCTGCGTATATCACCCTGGTCGCCAATGGTGACGCGAAGTTCCTTTACGCGAAGTTCGGTTTCGAGGAGCCGCCTCCCGACGTGGTTTACATGGAATACATCCAGAGTCCACGCGGGGGCGACCCATGACCCGAAGCAACCGGATTGCACGTCCTCCCTCTCTCTCCGCCAGATACGAAAAAGGCCTCGACTGAATTCCAGACCAACATCGCGAGGGATATGCTCGGCTCATCCCTGAGCCTCACCCTCGCGCCAAGCGCCCAGGCTCCTTGGGCTGTCCAAATTCGTTCCCGACGAATTTGTCACTGCGAAGGCAGGATGCCGAAGCGAACATCGCCATCGGCGATGGCCCGAAGGGTGAGGGCCGGGAATGGCCCGAATCAACCCGGAGGTTTCGTCCACACCTCTCTCTCCGCCAGATACGAAAAAGGCCCTGACGGAGCTCCAACCCAACATCGAGAGGGATATGCTCGGCTCATCCCTGAGCCTAACCCTCGCGAGCAGCGCTCGGGCCAGCCGTTCGGCTGTCCAAATTCGTTCCCGACGAATTTGTCGACCCCGGAGGTTTCATCCACACCTCTCTCTCCGCCAGATACGACAAAGGCCCTGACAGAGATCCAACCCAACATCGAGAGGGATATGCTCGGCTCATCCCTGAGCCTCACCCTCGCGAGCAGCGCTCGGGCCAGCCGTTCGGCTGTCCAAATTCGTTCCCGACGAATTTGTCGACCCCGGAGGTTTCATCCACACCTCTCTCTCCGCCAGATACGACAAA